>Ga0209701_10001725_pt1 | contig 14172 bp, 9 predicted proteins | sample CZO8metaG_4_FD_188356 | JGI IMG/M metagenome (GOLD analysis project Ga0209701, IMG submission 188356) | Vadose zone soil microbial communities from the Eel River Critical Zone Observatory, Northern California, USA - CZOApr15con2H3.8 metaG... | ecosystem: Environmental > Terrestrial > Soil >...
TGGCGCGACTGGCTCGACCCGCGCACGCGCGCCTATCTCCTGACTCTGGATCTCACTCGTTGACAGCGGCAAGCATTGCGCTTCTGACGTCAACGATCTCGCTTGTTCCGTACGTTGCGCACAGCTAACATCACTGCATGTTTGGCGCTTGTATCGTTTACGCGGGCTTCCTCGCTGCATTCCTCGGGGGGATTTCAATTCTCAAGCCGCTAGCGTTCCTCGGAATTCGTACTCGGCTTACCGGGCTTTTCGCCTTTGTGCTTGGCATTTTCGTCGTATTCCTGGGTTCGCTCCTGCCCGCAGGCGATGTCCACATTGCATCGGCCCGGACGCACCTGGATGAATTCGTCCCGAATTATCAGTTCGGAGAGTTCCATTCGATCCGCGTGAGTGCTCCCAGGGAGCGCGTGTTCCTGGCGATGAAGGCGGTGACGGCGGATGAGATCTTCTTGTTCCGAACGCTTACCTGGATCCGGCGTCTGGGAGGCTCGGATCAGGAAAGTATTTTGAATCCGGGGCACGGCGTGCCTGTTCTCGATGTCGCCAAACGAACAGGTTTCTTGCTGCTTGCAGAAGAGCCGAACCGCGAGGTGGTCTTGGGGACAGCCGTGGCGGCTCCGCCGGGTTTTCGGCCGAGCCACAGGCCTACGCCAGAGGATTTTAAGAATGTCCGCCAGCCGGGCTTCGTCCTGGCGGCGACGAATTTTCGCTTCGAAGACGACGGCCCCGGTGTAACGCTGGTGACCACCGAAACCCGGATCTTTGCAACCAGCGCGTCCGTGCGCCGGCGATTTCAGTTGTATTGGCGGGTGATCTATCCCGGCAGCGCGCTGATTCGCCGCATGTGGCTGCGCGCCATCAAGAAACGCGCGGAAGCTTTGCCGAACTCATGAAAATCACGTGGTCCCCGCGTACGCAGAGAATTCGGTCTTGTCATTCATGTGGCATTATTCCTTCAAGAAGTCGCCACGCTCACCGCAACCCCGCGACCCACGCCCAATTGCTTTGCTGCGCTGCCTTTGTTCACAGCAATCTCGATGAACCCGCTGGAGCCGAGAAACGCTACGGCGACTCCCGCTTCGCCCTCGGCAAACGTTTCCACCAGCTTGCCGATCTCCTTGTCCGCCACCTGCATCTTAATCGCGCTGTTTTTCAGTGTCTGCTCCGGCAGGTCCGCCGGCGTGAGATTGGTCATCAGATTTCCAAACGCATCCACGCGCAAGATCACTCCCTTCACGGCTCCATCAGCGGCTTTGGGCTTCGGCAAGCTGAACCGCGCGTATTCGCTAATCTCCTCACCAAAGCTCGGGGTCTGCCACACTTTCGTGAGCCAAGCCGCCACGGGAGCGAAGACGTCCCGCCCGTGAAAGGTCTTGCTCACCGGGTTCAGAAAATAATGCTCCGCGGTGACGTGCCGCACGGTAATGCGCTCCTCCTTTTCGTACACCAACGAAAACACGCCGTTGTCCGGCCCGACGAAGAACTGCTGCTCGCCGCTCACCAGCAGCGGCCGCCGCTCTGTCCCCACGCCCGGGTCCACGATCACCAGGTGCACGGTCTTCGAAGGGAAGTACTTGTACGCCGAACCAATCGCCAGAGCCCCGTCCAGCACATCGAAGGGCATCACATTGTGAGTGATATCCACGATTTGAACGTCGGGGTTAATCTTCAGGATGACGCCCTTCACCGTTCCGACAAGATGGTCGTTCGTGCCGTAGTCGGTGGTCAGCGTGATGATCGGGTCGGACAAGGAACTCTCCTAGGCCGCGAGGGCAGGCGCATCTCTCCAATCCGCTTGCCGAGCTATTCTGACTCTCTTTGGCATGCTACAGGCGGGGTCAGCCGATTTCAAGGCGGAGTGCTGCAGGTGTTACCTTGCTTCCGTTTGGTTGGAACAGGGGTTTGTTCCAATCTGGACCGCGTTCTTTGTTTGCCCGCGGATCCCGAGCGCCTTACCCGGTGCCTTGTTCCGGAGCGCAGGAATGCCAGTCGGGATCGGTGAAATGTGCGCGGCAATACCAGTAACCGCACTCTTCGCAATGCCGCTTCGCAGGACGGTCGCACGAGTCATGCACTTCCGAAGAGCCATGGCAGCGGCGGTCTCCGGGCGCCTCCTCCGTTTCGGCGGAAACAATTTCATCCGCAGACTGGCCAGCGCCTAGATGGTCGGCGAGGCGAACCGCCGGCCCCAGACGCGACACTTCCAGCACGACGACCGCCCGCCGGGACCCCTTCAGGATCGTTTGGAACCCCGAGGTAATGTTTATGTTCTTCGCCGCGAGCCTTGCAGCGAACCTTCCCAGCGCCCGAGGCGCGTTGGGTATGTTTGCCATCAAGACTGTTTCTTCCGTGTACTCGATACCTGCGCGGCTCAGCGCCTTCTTGGCTTTGGGCACTTGGTTGACCAACAATTGCACAAATCCTTTCGGCCCGGAAGTCCGCAATAGAAAACCCTGGATGTTCACATGGGCATGGCCCAGCACATTGGCCACGTGAGCCAGGGTTCCGGGACGATTGCTGCAGGTAACCGTGAGCTGCTTCACCTTCGGCATGGAAGGCTCCTCGGGGAAGGAGAGATGACGCAATCCTAACAAAGTGCCAACCCATGCGCAATTTGCCGCAGGTTGTGATAGCGTCCTTTCGGCGCCGCTGCGAATCTTTCGGCGAGTTTTACTTCGCGGTTTCCACAATCCCCACTTTATTCACGCCGCTGCACGCCAGATAGAGTTTCCCGTCCGGAGTCGCGACCATGTTGCGCACCACGCCCCCGCCCGAGGGAATCGCCGTGCGCGCAAATGTCTGCGTGCGTGGATCGAATCGGATAAGGGTGTTCGGCGAGACGCCGGATTCGCTGTACCAGACCATACCATCTGGGGACACGGCTATGCCGTAGGGCTTCGAGCCGGGGCCACCCGGAGATGGCCACTCCTCGACCTTGCGAGTGGCGGGATTAAAGTGTCCCAGATAGCCCCGGGCGTAATCGCTGTAAAAAATCGTTCCGTCGGACGCCAGAGCCAGGCGGCGCGGGTGAGCGCCTTCCGGCATGGTGTACTCCGTGACGGCCAGAGTCTTCGGGTCAATGCTGGCCAGCTTGTTCGTCCCGAACTCGCAGAAATAGGGCACTCCTGCCGGCGTGACGACGATCCCGTAGGGGATGGCGTGCGGTGTTGGGACTTCAATCAGCTTGATTCCGCCAGTGTTCGGGTCAAGCCGGCCCACGACGTTTGCTCGCTCGGTGGTAAACCACAAAATTCCCTGCCGGTCAAAGACCGGAGTGTGCGGGTCCGCCGTGCGCGAATCCGGCATGTGGTATTCCGTGACCTCTCCGGTCGTTGGGTTCAATTTTCCGACGTAGCTCTTGGCGATAGCGGTGAACCAGATATTGCCCTCGCGGTCGGCTACTAATCCGTGCGGGCCGGAGCCCGGAGTCTTCAGTGGAAACTCTTTGATTTGTCCGGTGCCTGGATCGAGCCGGCCCAGCTTGTTGGCCACCTGTCCGGTGTACCAGAGCGAGCCGTCAGGCGCCAACGCCGGATCGTGCGGCCGCGAATTCGGAGTGGGTACATCCCACTCGCGGATAGTGACTTTCAATTCCGCAACGGCCGCCTTCGGCGCCGCCGCCCTCGCCGCAAAAAATATCCCAAGCACGGTTCCGCTCAGCGCCGCCGCAAACCCCGTCATCCTCCACGCATTTCTGTCCCGCATGGTGATTCCTCCCTTTTCAAGGTCGAATCTTTTCGGATAAGAAACAGTCGCGTCCTGCTGAAACAGACGTCCCGATTCGCGCGCCGGTTTCTTTTTTGTCCCGCACTGCTTCAGAGCCAACGATCATCTCGGCCTGCTGTTCTGTCTGGGCACACTAGTTCACATCTGGAACAGTCGCCGGTTTTTCTCCCTAATGACATGCTTAAGAACCCATTCTAAACCATTGATTCTTCACCCGGTTAAGAACCTCAGCGGATAACTGTATGGGCCTGGGCGTGCAACTGCCAAGGAGGCTAGGTGTAGCGGCCGTGTGTCCATGAGTGGAAGAGATCTCAACATGGAGAGTGGCATGGGGAAACTGGCGGGACTCGTCGGCGCAGCACGGCCAAGCATGTCCGATTCTCCGGCTTTCCAATGGGCTGCATACCGATGGTCTGGAAGATCCAGGACGGCGCGCTGCATTCTTTGCTACGCGATCCTGTGTGCGTGGCCTGCGCGTGCCCAGGAACCCAGCCAAACCGACCTGAGCAAAATGAGCATCGAAGATCTCGCGAAGATGAAGGTGGACTCCGTCTACGGCGCGTCGAAGTTTCTGCAGAAAGTCGCGGATGCCCCCGCTTCGATAACCATCGTTGAAGCAGACGAGATCCAGAGACACGGCTGGCGGACTCTGGCCGATGTGTTGCGGAGTGTGCGCGGCTTTTATGTGATCAACGACCGGAATTACAGCTACGTGGGAGTCCGTGGCTTCTCGCGGCCCGGGGACTACAACTCGCGCATTCTGTTCCTGCTCGACGGCCACCGGGAGAACGACAACATATTCGATGGAGCCTATGTAGCGACGGAGTTCCCGGTCGACGTGGATCTCATCGAACGGATCGAGATCATTCGGGGACCCAGTTCGTCCGTTTACGGCACGGGGGCATTTGTCGCGGTCATCAACATCATCACCAAGCGGGGCCGCGACCTGGGTTCCGCGGAAGTTTCCGCGGAGGCCGGAAGCTGGAATTCCAACAAAGCGAGAGTCAGCTATGGAGATCGTCTCGACAACGGCCTGGAAAGTTTAGTCTCCGGCTCCTTCTACAATAGCCTGGGCCACAAACGCCTGTTCTTTCCGGAGTTCAACAGTCCGGCCACAAACAACGGGATCGCGGACCATGCTGACGCGGACCAGTCGTACAACATGTTTACCGACATTGTCTATCGCGATTTCAACGTTCATTTTGTGCAAGGATCACGCACGAAACACATCCCCACGGCTTCATTCGGCACCGTCTTTAACGACCCGCGCACCCAAACTACCGACGCTCGCGGCTACGTTGATCTGCAGTACAGGCATCCGTTTGGAAACTGGGAAACGCTCGGGCGCATTTCGTATGATTGGTACGACTATCACGGGATCTACATCTACGACTACGCGGGCACAGGCGTACCCCCTTTCACACAGAACTACGATGCAGCCTACGGAACCTGGTGGGACTTTCAAGGTGATGCTTCCCGAGTCTTCTTCAAACGGCATCGGGTTACCTTCGGCACGGAATTCCGCCAGGACGTGGGGCAGCATCAGACGAACTACGACATCCAGCCCTATCTCCTGTACCTAGACGATCACCGCTCGGCGCGAGTCTTGGCTTTCTATTTTCAGGACGACTATTCGATTCTAGGAAACCTGGCCCTTGTCGCCGGCCTGCGCGATGATTGGCACGACAAATTTGGGGCCAAGCTGAGCCCGCGCCTGGGTCTGATCTATAAGCCGGCGGCGAGCACGGACGTCAAGGTGATATTCAGCCGCGCCTTCCGCACTCCCAGCAGCTACGAACTTTTTTACACCAGCACCACAGCCACAGCGAATCCCTCACTGCGGCCGGAAACGATTCGCGCTTTTGAGCTGGACCTGGAGCATCGTTTCACCAAGATCTACTACACCTCCGGCGCAGGTTTCTTGAACCGGATGGACAATGTGATCGAGCAGGGAATTGGTCTCACCGGCCGTCCTGCCTACACCAATGCAGGTCCCGCGCAAACGAAGGGTCTTGAATTGGAGCTAGGAGCCAGATGGCCGGGCGGCCTGGAAGGGAAAATTTCTCATTGCTTGCAAGATTCCCGGACCGTGGTGGGCGGGAACGCACTGGCCAATTCTCCGAAACAACTGGGCAAAGTCAATCTCAGCGTCCCACTCGGGCAGAGAAAAGTCTTTGCCAGCCTGGAGGCTCAGTACACAAGCCGGAGAAGGACGATCGCGCAGACGAATCTGGGCGGCTTCTTCGTCATGAACCTGACACTTTTCACGCGGAAGCTGAAACAGGATTTTGATCTTTCCGCCGGCCTCTACAATCTCTTTGACAAGCGCTATGCGGACTCCGGCGGCGTCGAGCACGTGCAAACTTCAATTCCTCAAGACGGGCGAAGCTTTCGAGTCAAATTGACCTATCGCCCTCGTTTGAGAGCAAGGTAGGAGCCGGAGAGACCCAGCAACGTGATGCATACTCAGGAACCAATTCGCTCGGGGAAGAGGCCATGGAGCAGGCGATGGGGCGGGCTTCCTGCAGCCCTGATATCGAGACGCTCGCGCGTATTCCTCGTTCTTCAGCTTGTGCTCGTCGCGCTCGCAGTAAATCCGCGAATGGCAGCGGCACAGGAGGACTCGGCCGGCGAGTACGAACTCAAGGCGGCGCTCTTTTACAACCTCATGAGATTTGTCGATTGGCCCGACTCGGCCTACGCCGGCCCTCAGGCTCCCATCGTCGTGTGCATCCTCGGCCGTGACCCGTTTGGGGATTCTCTAGCATCCTTGGCCCCCAAACAGGCTGCCAACGGCCGGCCCGCACTGATTCACCGCATCCAGCAAGACAAGGATACCCGTGATTGCCACGTTCTCTACATCAGTTCTTCCGAGAGGAAAAATCTTGCTCATATCCTCTCCACCCTGAATGGTTCCAGCATCCTCACGGTCGGGGAAATAGCCCGGTTCGCGACGCGCGGCGGAATGATTCAATTTGGTCTGCAAGACAAACAAGTTCGTTTTGACATTAACCTGGCCGCGGCCTCCCGGGTGGGGCTCAAGATCAGCTCGAGGTTGCTGGTACTCGCGCGAATCGTGGGGGACCAGAGTTACGGTTCGGAAGAGAAGAAAGCCACGCCCGCCGCTCAACCTGTGCAGATGAGCATCTTGCAAGGGCCATCGCGCAGAGCACACGAGGGTCTCACAGGTAAAACGGTCCTCGAGCGCGGCCGGAAACCATTGCAGGCTGCAGTGCAGCGGCCGGCGCGTGATTCGCAGCACGGGAGCCAGCCCGCATGAGGCCATTCCGAAACTCTTCGCTCCAACAAAAGCTCGCCGCAGTCATTCTGGGCACGAGCTGTTTGGCGCTGGCCTTGGCCAGCGCGGGGTTTGTGCTTTATCAGCGCACCAGCTATCGCGCAGCGATGACTAGGGAACTCTCCACTCTGGCAGATACGCTGGGGGCGAACACGGCCGCGTCATTGATGTTCAAAGACCGAAAGTCAGCGCAAGAGATGCTCGGCGCGTTGCGGGGGGAGAGCCACATTGTCGCTGCGTGTTTGTACGATGACCGCCATAAGGAATTTGCAGAATATCGCCGCCCGCATGCCGCCGATTCGCTGGAAATGCCCGCTTGGCAGGAAGACGGGGCCCGCTTCCATGAAACTTACCTGACGGTGTTTCGGACCGTTTCCCTGGACCAAACGAACGTGGGCTCGATTGCAATCCTCTCCGATCTCCGTGTGCTTCACGCCGCGCTGTGGCAGTACATCAGGATCTCCGCCGCCGTGCTTCTCATCTCGATTCTCACAGCCTTTGTGGTTTCCTCCCGGGTTCTGCGGGTGATTACCGCTCCCATTTTGCAGTTGGCGGCGCTTACCGGCAGGGTTTCCGCGAAAGAAGACTATTCGCTGCGCGCCGTAGCGCGCGGAAATGACGAAGTCGGGGTGCTTGTGGGCGGGTTCAACAGAATGCTGGAGCACATCCAGCAACGGGACGCAGCTCTTCAAAACGCCAAGGACGAACTGGAAGGGCGCGTGCAGGAACGCACGGAAGAGTTGCGGAAAGAGGTCGAAGAACGCAAGCAGGCTGAAGCTGAAATGCGCATAGCCAAGGATGCTGCGGAAGAGGCCAGCCGGCTAAAGAGCGAATTTCTGGCGAATATGAGCCATGAGATCCGCACGCCGATGAATGGGGTTATTGGCATGACGGAACTGGCGCTGGACACGGACTTAACCGGGGAGCAGCGCGAATACCTTGAAACGGTCCAAACCTCGGCGGAGTCCTTGCTCTCCGTGATCAATGGCATTCTGGATTTCTCAAAAGTTGAAGCTGGAAAGCTGGATCTCCATCCCATTGATTTCAAACTGCGGGACGTGATTGCTGAAACGTTGCGCCCCTTGGCTGTGCGCGCCTTTCAGAAACATCTCGAACTGGTCAACGATATCGCTGAGGGCGTACCGGACGATCTGGTGGGAGATGCGGGGCGTCTCCAACAAATACTGATCAACCTGGTGGGGAACGCGATTAAGTTCACTGAGCAGGGCGAAGTGGTGGTGAGCATCGGTGGGAACAAGGATACGCAGCGCAGCGCGGGCCGAGTTGCCGTACATTTCCGCGTGAGTGACACCGGGATCGGAATCCCCAGCGACAAGCAGAAGATTATTTTTGACGCTTTCCGCCAGGTGGATGGCTCAACCACGCGCAAATACGGCGGAACGGGGCTCGGGCTGGCCATCTCTGCGCGCTTGGTGGAAATGATGGGCGGGCGCATCGAACTGGAGAGTCAAGTCGGAAAAGGCAGCACATTTCAGTTTATCGTGGAGTTCGGCGCCGGAACCGGGACACCCGACAAACCGGCACTCGCTCCTCCCGTTGCCGCAGAGAATTTGCGGGTCTTAGTTGTGGACGACAACGAGACGAACCGGCGAATTTTGTGCCGAATGCTCTCCCAATTGAGAATGAACGTCACGGCTGTCGAATCCGGGGCGGGCGCACTGGGGCAAATGCAGGAGGCGCATCAGCGCGGCCAACCTTTCCAACTGGTGGTCCTCGACTCCCAAATGCCGGAGATGGACGGCTTCATGGTGGCGGCGCGCATCCGCGAAAACTGCGACCTGAAGCAGACCCCGATCCTGCTCTTGACCTCTGGCGATCAGCACGGGGATGCAGAGCGCTGCCGGGTTCTGGGAATAGCAAGGTATCTGTTGAAACCGGTAAAGCAGTCCGAGCTTGTGGATGCCATCATCAACGCCTTGGAGAAAAAATCGCACAAACAAAAACAAGATGACTTTTCATCGGAAGCGCCAAGTTCATCTCGAGGGAATTCGCGCCCATTGCGGGTCCTGCTCGCGGAAGATAATCGGTTGAATCAAACGCTCGTCATCCGCATGCTGGAAAAAGCCGGCCATTCCGTCAAGCTGGCCACAAACGGACGGGAGGCCCTGGAGCTGCTGGGAGGCGCAGACTTTGATGTTGTGCTCATGGACCTGCAAATGCCCGTGATGGACGGCTTGGAGGCAACGGCTGCGATTCGCGAAAAAGAGAAAGCGTCGGGTGGACACATTCCGATCATCGCAGTCACCGCACATGCCCTGAAGGGTGACCGCGAGCGTTGCCTGGAGAACGGCATGGATGGATACATCTCCAAACCTGTTCAACCCGGACTGCTCCTTGCGGAGCTTGCACAGGTCACGTTGAACAGGGCCCCCGAAAAGGGGACTTCTCCGGCGCAAGAGCTGGCGCCGGCGTCTCCGGTGCCGTTGCGCCCATGAGGATCCTGCTCGCTGATGACCATCCGGATGCCCGGTACCCGCTGTGCCCCGTACTCCTGCGATGATGCCCGCTATTGCCTCGCGGCGGGGCTTCTGCTAGCGTAAGAACTTGAGCGGGCGTCGTACAATGGCAGTATAGAAGCTTCCCAAGCTTCGGACGTGGGTTCGATTCCCATCGCCCGCTCCAGTGCGACCACCTCTACGGATAGCGCGTCTATCAGGAAGTTGCTTTTTCAACTGACGTAGCCGATCGATTTTGTACAGACATTGCTGTAGAATCCGGCCGACGTCATTCCCGGCGAAAGGAACTTGCCTCCCGTGGAAATCTTTTTGCAGGATTTGCGCTATGCGATACGCGCGCTGACCACATCGCGGCGCTTTACGACGGTCTCGGTGACTACGCTAGCGATGGGCATTGCCGCGAGCCTGGCCATTTTCACGTTCGTCGACGCGGCCCTAGTCCGTCCTCTGCCCTATCGCGATCCAGGGCGCCTTGTCCATATTTTCGATGTACGGCAGCAGCAAGTCAGTTCCCAATTTGAGGCTTCGTATCCGGATTATCTCGACTGGAAGCGGCAGAACGCCGTTTTCGACTCGCTTGCCGGGTACAGAAGGAACCAAAGTGTGTTGAGCGGATTGGGCGCGCCGGAACTTGTCTCGGCAGCCAGCGTAAGTGACACCTTCTTGCAGACGCTGGGAGTCAAGCCTGTTCGAGGACGCGATTTTCGCCCCGGGGAGGATTTGGAGTCGGCGCCGCGGACCGTCCTTATCAGCTATGGATGGTGGCAGCGGCGATTCGGCGGCACGAATGATGTGATGGGCCGGACCCTTGTGCTCGATGATGCTCCGAGCACAATCATCGGCGTGTTGCCCGCAAATTTCCATTTTGGCCCGGTCGGCAATCCAGATGTGTGGCAAGCGCTCCATGCCTCAGGGCCCTTTGCGCAGCGCCGGAATCTGCACTGGATCAATGTGATTGCGCGACTGAAGCCAGGTATTTCCCGCGCGACCGCGGCTTCGGCGATGAACACGATTGCGGACCGGCTGGAACGGCAGTATCCGCTGTCGAACCGGGACCTCAGAACGACGGTCGTCCCATTGACCGATGTGATCGTAGGCCAGGTCAGACCGATTCTGGTCGTTTTGCTGAGTGCAGTCGGTTTGTTGCTCCTCATCGCGTGCGCCAATGTGGCCAATCTGTTGCTCGCGCGCTCGGTTGCGCGCCGCAAAGAAATCGCCATACGCAGCGCGCTTGGCGCAAGCCGCGGGCGGCTGATTCGCCAAATGCTGACGGAGGGCATTCTGCTTTCTTCAGCGAGCGCCTTGCTTGGATTGCTCTTCGCGCGCTGGATGGTGAAGGCCGCCGTGGCGCTGCTCCCGGCGGATGCATTGAACAGTATGCCCTATCTCATCGATGTCAGCCTGGACGCGACCGTGTTGTTTTTGACTTTTGGTGTAGCCGTGGCCACCGGGACGTTTCTCGCCCTTGCGCCGGCTCTCCAACTTTCCGGCACTGGGGCCGAGGATGCTCTCAAAGAAGCTGGGCGAGGCTCGCATACAGTGTCGTGGCGGCGCTTTGCTTCGGGGTTGGTTACCGCCGAAGTTGCCATCGCGTTGATGTTAATGGCCGTCGCGGGCCTCCTGGCGAAAGGCGTCTACCGCCTCTTGCAAGTCGATCCGGGCTTCAATCCGAGAAACCTGATTACCATGCAGGTCGCTCTGCCGAACTCACGCTATCCGCAACCTGCGGAACAATTGACTTTTTACAGGATGCTGCTCGGACGGATCGCTGTATTGCCTGGGGTGAAGTCGGCTGGTGTCACGGATATTCTTCCAGTCTCGAACGGAGGGAATACCGCTAATTCTCGAGTCGTGGGAGAGCAGGTAATCGATGAAGGCAAAGAGGCCAATCTTCGAAGTGTTGACCAGGGGTATTTTGCGACATTACAGGCCGAGCTTTGGGAGGGCCGCTGGTTTACGGACGCAGACAATGCCTCCGCCCCGAAACGTGTGGTTGTGAACAAGACATACGCGGACCTGTATCTGCCGAAAGAGGGCGCCCTGACCAAGCAGATCGTCTTCACGTTTTCGCCGACGCAGAAACCGCGTGATATTGTTGGCGTTGTGCGCGATGTCAAGGAAGGTCCTCTCGACACTCCTGCCAAACCAGCCGTCTACGTGCCGTTTGAGCAGGCACCCGATCAGTATTTCAGTCTTGTGGCACGCACCGAACAGCGTCCAGAGGCGCTTGCCGATACGATTGTCGGCGCAATCCAGCAGCTTGATCCTGAGATCGTCGTCTACCGCGTGCAAACGATGGACGACCGCATCCAGCGATCTCCCGCCGCTTTTTTCCATCGTTATCCGGCATGGCTGGCGGGGTCGTTTGCCATCATCGCTTTGCTGCTGGGGACAATCGGTCTCTATAGTGTGATCGCTTACTCGGTCAGCCGGAGAACGCAGGAGATCGGCATACGAATGGCGTTGGGGGCGCAACGCGCAAATGTGCTAAAACTCGTTCTGTCGCAGGGCATGAATCTGGCTCTGCCCGGTGTGGCCGTCGGCATTATCGCTGGTATGGGCGCTGCCTTCGCGCTGCGCAGCCTGCTGTTTGGAGTCACGGCATGGGATCCGTTGGTGTTCTCAGGCGTGACGATCATTCTGGCAGCTGTAACGCTACTGGCCAGCTACATTCCCGCGCGTCAGGCGACCAAGGTCGATCCCATGGTGGCGCTCAGGTACGAGTAACAGACCTGGAAATTCGCCGCGGACTGCCTTCTTCAAGCACGCTTGACGAGGCAACTGCTTCGGCAAACCTCGGTAAGTGCCCTATGGTTACTCCTGACAAATGGAGTTCTCGGACACGCGTACGGCGGTGGGTTCGATTCCCATCGCCCGCTCCATAAACATCCGCCGCGCGAACCTATTGAACGTGGGGACGATGTTTGGCCACCTGTACCCGGGTACTGCGCCGCCGGGACTTTCGACCTATAGGCTTCCAGCGCCCTTCTTTGCTAGATTCGGCTCCGGGAGCGTCCTCTCCAAATCATGAAAGGCAAGATTCTGGTCGTTGAAGACCACCCGTCGAGCCGCGCTGGTCTGGAAGCTTTGCTGCGTACGCAAGGCCTGGAGGTGGCCAGCGCCGGCAATGCCAAGCAGGCGTTTGCGGAGCTTGCCCGCTTCCGGCCCGACCTTCTCCTTCTCGACGTGATGTTGCCGGACCTCACCGGGTTCGAAGTTTGCCGCCGCATCAAGCAGGACGCGCAAACCCGGCTTACTCCCGTCGTCCTGGTAACAGGACTTTCCGCCACCGAGGATCGCGTCCAGGGAATTGAGGCGGGCGCCGACGATTTCCTCACCAAGCCGATCGACCGCTCCGAATTGATGGCCCGCGTTTCGTCGCTTCTGAGCCTGAAAGCCTACACCGATGAACTGGAACGCGCCGAGGCAGTGCTATTTGCCCTGGCACTCAGCATCGAAGCCAAAGACCCTTACACGCGCGGCCATTGTGAGCGGCTGGCGGAGTATTCCGTGCTCCTGGGCGAGCACCAGGGGCTGCCCGAGGAAGAAATCACCGCCCTCCGGCGCGCCGGCTTCCTCCACGACATCGGCAAAGTGGCCATCCCGGACCACATTCTCCTCAAGGCGGGCCCTCTTACTTCGGAGGAAGACCTCATCCTGCGCGAGCATCCCTGCACGGGCGAACAGATCTGCGCCCCTCTGAAGTCTTTCCGCGCGGTTCTTCCCATTATTCGCCATCACCACGAAAAAATGGATGGTTCAGGCTACCCCGACGGCCTCAAAGGGAAAAAGATTCCTCTCACGGCCCGCATACTTCAAATCGCGGACGTGTACGATGCCCTGACCACCAAGCGTCCTTACAAACCGGCATTCCCGCCGACCGAGGCGCTGGACGTGATGGAAGACGAGGTCAGAAAAGGGTGGCGCGACCCGCTGCTTGTGAAAGAGTTCCGCCAGTTGGTGGAAGGGAACGTGAACCTTTTTGCGCCGGAGTCTCAACCGGAGACTGGCGCAACCTCGCCGCGGGAATTCTCCCCGCAGTTTGCCTGGCACGATTACTTTCGCAAAATCCTTTCCTGGCGAGGCGCCCCTGAGATTGATTAGCTGATGGCGGCCGGGCTGACGCTTCCAACTCAGGCCCGGGCCTTTTTCACCGCCTCCTGCCATTTTCCTTGCGCTTTCAGAATCAGCTCGACCACCTCCCGCACCGCGCCCTCACCGCCGCGTGCCCGCGCGACATAGTGCGCCGCGCGCCTTACTTCTGGCGCCGCATTGGCCACGGCCACCGCCAAGCCCACCCTCGCGAGAACCGGCAAATCGGGCAGGTCGTCGCCGACATACGCAATGGCTTCTTCCGCCAGCCCGGCGCGCCTCACAATGTCTTCATAGGCCGGAATTTTCTCGGCGCTCTTCTCATACACGAATTCCATGCCCAATTCACTTGCCCGCCGCCTCAAGGCCGCGCTTTCGCGTCCCGTGATGACCCCGGTGCGCAGCCCCATGATGCGCATCACCGCTAAACCCGCTCCATCGTGCGCGTTGAATGCTTTCAATTCGAGCGCCGTGCCATCCGGCTGCGACTGCAGGAAAACATCTCCGCGCGTCAGCACGCCGTCCACGTCCATCAGCAGCAATTGAATTTTCTTGGCGCGTTTCAGGACTCCTGACGCG
>Ga0209701_10001726_pt1 | contig 14168 bp, 7 predicted proteins | sample CZO8metaG_4_FD_188356 | JGI IMG/M metagenome (GOLD analysis project Ga0209701, IMG submission 188356) | Vadose zone soil microbial communities from the Eel River Critical Zone Observatory, Northern California, USA - CZOApr15con2H3.8 metaG... | ecosystem: Environmental > Terrestrial > Soil >...
ATTTTCCGGAATCTGGCGCGCATCAATCTCGTAAGCCAGATCGCCATCGAGAACGTGATCTGCCCAGACGGCTGAGCCAAGCGAGACGTCGGCGGGATCGCCTCCGCCGATTCCGGCGATAATCCAATATGCTTTCGAAAGGTCGAATCGCGGGTCCAAACCGACCGCCATCACGGACGCGGCTGCTTTGGCGGTTCCGACGCCGGTCAAGATGCCAAGCACTCCGTCTTTGTTCAGGCGCACGTGGTGATACCCGGCTGGGAGAGGAATGATTTGATCCAAGTGCTCGCGCTCGACCCAGAGTTGGTATTCACCGGGAGTGTCGCCGGTGTCTTCGCCGCGTTCGAACATGGCGACCACTACAACCTTGATGGGGATTGGCTTGCTGGGCGGCGTGGATTGGGCGGAAAGCTGGATGGAGAAAATTGCGGACACGATTAAAACCCGAATGAACCGCTTCAGGAGCCTGCTCATGAATTCTCCTACCTCTTGATCTGCCTGATATGCTGTGCCTCGCGAATGAGAATCTATATCACAGCTTGCAGCCGCAAAAATCCGATTGTTGCGCGGGCGATTCGCTCGGGCCGCGAGTTGCCGGAGAAAAACCGTATGAGAAAATCGAAAGTGAATTTGTCGCGAAGTCTCCCTTTGTCCAGATCGTCCTGTGTTCTAGTTCTTTTGTTGAGCCTGGTCTCGCCCGCTGTGGCGCAAAACAAGGCTCCGCGTGCCGTGGCCGCGCAGAACACTTCCGAACAGCGCGCCGAGCTTCAACTCCAAGCCGCTCGGCAGAATCCGCTGCAGCTTCGTCACTTCCTGCTTGGCATGCCGAAGGGCGCGGACCTGCACAATCACTTAAGCGGCGCGGTTTATGCGGAGTCCTGGATACGCGCCGCAGCCGAAGATCATTTGTGCGTCGATCTTGCGAAGCTCGCATTTGCCAAGCCGCAAGGATCTTCGGACAACGGGCCGGAGCAACCCGCGTGCGGTGAGGGCAAAGTGCCGGCAGCAACTGCTTACAAAGACCAGCATCTCTTTGACGCGCTGGTGGATGCTTTCTCGATGCGCGGTTTCGTGCCATCGCCGGGCGTGACGGGGCACGATCACTTTTTTGACGCGTTTGCGAAATTCGGCGGGACGGATCACCGGCACCTGGGCGAGTGGATTGATGAGGTGGCGACGCGAGCGGCGGGGCAGAATGAGCAGTATCTCGAGTTGATGCATACGCCGGAGTTTACGCACACAGCCATACTTGCGGGGCAAATCGACTGGCACGATGATTTCGAGCGGATGCGCAAAGATTTGCTGGAGCGCGGCCTGCGCGAAGACGTGGCGCCGGCGAGCGCGGCGCTAAACGAAGCGGAAGCGCTGCGAAGGAAGCGCGAACTTTGCGATCAGCAGGATGCGGCGGCGGCTTGCCGCGTGCAAGTGCGATATCTCTGCCAGGTATTGCGCGGGCTGCCGAAACAGATTGTTTTTGCGCAGACGCTGCTCTGTTTCGAGACGGCTTCGGCGGATGGGCGATTCGTGGGCATCAATCTGGTGATGCCCGAGGACGGCTACACGGCGATGAATGACTATGCGCTGCACATGCGCATGGTCGGATTTCTTCGCACATTGTATCCGAAAATTCACATTAGTTTGCACGCGGGAGAGATTGCGCCGGGATTTGTGCCTTATGAGGAACTGTGCTGTCACATTCGAATGGCGGTCGAGCAGGCTCAGGCGGAACGCATCGGCCACGGTGTGGACATCATGTATGAGAACAATCCTCACGCGCTTTTGAAAGAGATGGCGGCGAAACACGTGATGGTAGAAATCAGCCTGACGAGCAATGACGTGATCCTCGGCGTGAGCGGCAAGGATCATCCCTTCCCGCTTTACCGGATGTTCGGCGTACCAGTGGCGCTCTCCTCGGACGATGAGGGCGTTTCGCGTATTGACTTGACGCACGAATACGTGCGCGCCGTACAGACTTATGATCTCCACTACGCGGACCTCAAGCGGATGGTGCGCACCAGCCTGGAGCACAGCTTTTTGCCGGGGGCCAGTTTGTGGAATGCGCCGGATGCCTTCACGCGCGTAGTTTCTGAGTGCTTGGAGGATTCGCTGGGCGCTGACAAATTTTCTCCGCGCTGCGCCGATTTTCTCGGGTCCAACAAAAAAGCCGGGCAACAATGGGAACTTGAGCGCCGTTTTCGGGCGTTTGAAGCTGGATTATGACGGCAATTTCTTTCGCCGCCGTTGCCGTCCTGCAGTTTTTTGGCAAGCACACGAAATTCTGAGGTCCATCTTGCCCACAGTTGCGCCTTGCACCGAATCTGCGAGACCTGTATCGTAGCCGCCTTTATTCTCGTTCGAATTGAGCAGGAAAAAGGGACGGCCTTTGATGGAGATGACCACCCAGTCGAGTTCGCAGTCTGCCGGCTACGGATTGCGGCGGGAAGTCCTTTCACCGATGGAGACGCTGGCGCAGTCGGTTTCCACCATCGCGCCCACAACGACACCGGCAGCGACCATTCCACTCGTTTGCGCTCTGGCTGGCAACGGCACCTGGCTCGCCTACGCGCTGGCGACAGCGGCAATTCTCTTGGTGGCGTTGTGCATCAGCCGATTTGCGCGGTACTCGTCCTCGCCAGGATCGCTTTACACCTACGCGTCGATGATCCTCCCGCCGTGGCTAGCGGCCACCGCGGCGTGGAGCCTGCTGCTCGCGTACATCGCCACGGGGTCGAGCGTTATCGGGGGCTTCTATCACTACGGCAACTTGCTGCTTCACGACGCCACCGGCCACGTGACTTCCGCCGTTTTCCTGGCGCTGCTGGTCGCCGCGATATCGATCGGAATCGCGTGGCGCGACGTCAAAATTTCGGCGCGGCTGATGCTGTGGATCGAAGCCGTTTCCGTTACGTTGATCATGACCGTGGTCGTACTCGTACTGGTGCGGCACGGCCTGCATTTGGATTGGACTCAGCTTAGATTGCGCGGGATGACCGGCAGCGGGCTGCGGCTGGGATTGGTGCTGGCGCTCTTCAGCTTCGTGGGATTCGAAAGCGCGACCACGCTTGGCGCGGAGGCGCGCAACCCGCTGAAAACAATTCCGCGCGCGGTGATCCAGAGTGCGCTTCTGGCCGGGGCGATTTTCATTCTTTGCGCTTACACAGAAGTGCTTGGATTGCGGACGGTCGGTCAAGACCTAGGGGCCAGCCAGGCGCCGATGCGCGTGCTCGCGGGTGTGGGCGGCGTGCCGGTTCTGGGATTGTTGATTGATATCGGCGTGCTGGTGAGCATGTTTGCGGGAACGCTGGCGTGCATCACCGCGGCTGCGCGCGTGCTGCTGCTCATGTCGCACAACGGGATTACCCATGGCTCGCTGCGGAGGACGCACGCGCGGCATGAAACGCCTGGGCGGGCCATCGTCGTGGCGGGCATGGCGGCCGTTGCTCCCGTGGCTGTGTTGGCGGGGCGTGGCGCTAGCGGGTTGGACGTGTATGGCTGGATGGGTTCGCTGGCGACCTACGGATTCATTGTGGCTTACGCGCTGGTGTGCGTGGCGCTTCCGCGATACTTGCGCCAACACGGCGCGTATCGTCCGGGAGTCCAGGTCATTCCCTGGCTGGCATTCACGGCCATGCTGCTGGCGCTCATCGGCAATCTCTATCCGGTTCCCGAAGGACCCTACGGGAGGCTGCCGTACATTTACCTCGCCTACTTGTGCGCGGGGTTGCTTTGGTTTCTCCTGCAAAGGCGCAGCAAGGGAGCGAAGCCGACGCAAAGTTAAGTTATCGAATTCGATTCTGCAGGCTGTGGAAATTTTCGGAGGCGCCGGGTTTTCCACAGGAAGTGAAAAACAAATCTGCGGAAATCAAATTTTTCATTACTCTTCCGACCTGAATTGGAATAGCTTCTTTCCAACATTTTGCACTTTGTCCCGAGGGCTTGGCGAGGCCGCGAACGTCGCTTTAACAAAGCTCAGTTTCGAGGCAGGCTTGGGAGGAATTTATCGGCCAAGTGTATCTGGACAATTTTAGGAGGCCGTTTCGAATGATAAGAAAGCGCAAATCTAGATTCTCCGTCTTCTTCTTCGCATCATTCCTTTGCTCCTGCATCTTGTTCGTCCTCGTCTCTCCAACGCTAGCGCAGCAGACTCTGGGCGGCATCACCGGCACGGTGACCGATGCGTCCGGCGGTATTTTGCCAAACACGACCGTGAGCATCGTGAGCGACCAGACCAAGCTCAGCCGGACGCAAACAACCAACGCCGGCGGAATCTACGATTTTGTGAACTTGCCGATCGGCAGCTACACGCTGACGTTCAGCCACGACGGATTCGAATCGCAAAAGATTCCTTCCATCGTGGTCCAGGCGGACCGCACCGCAACGGTCAACGCGACGCTGAAGGTGGGCCAGGTGGGCACGACGGTGACGGTGGAAGCCAGCCCGCTGATGAACGCGGTGGACACCACAAACGGCTACATTCTTGAAAAAGATCAGATCGAGTCGGTGCCCTTGCCTACCGGAAGCTTTACCGGCATTGCCATTCTCTCTCCGGGCGTAAACGCAGAACTATCCGGCGGGACCGGCGTGAACAGTGGATTGGGCAATCAGCCGATCTGGGCTAACGGCCAGCGCGACACCAGCAATACGTTTCTATTGAACGGGATCGACGCGAGCAATCTGTTCAACGGGAAGAGCACCAGCCAGGTGGCTTCGGCGCGCATCGTGAATAATACCGGCATTGGGGGAGCGGCGAGCATTTCGAGCACGACCGCGGAACCTCTCCAGAGCACAGCTTCGCCGTATCTTGCGATTGGCCAGGCCCTGCCCACTCCCGCGCCGGAAACGATCGAAGAATTCCGCGTGAACACGTCGATGTACGATGCGCAGCATGGATCGACCAGCGGCGCACACATTGACATGAGCACGGCGTCGGGCACGAACAATTACCACGGGAGCGCCTATATCCATCGCGGAACGGATGCGCTTAATGCCGCTCCGTTTTTCTACAACGCCGATCCGAATATTCCTGCCGGCGACAAAGTGCCGGGACTGCATCGCTACAGCGCGGGCGGGACGCTGGGCGGACCGATCGTCAGCAACAAGATTTTTGCCTTCGTCTCATACCAGCACATTCACGATTCAGATGCGGAGATCGGCAGCTCGCGCGTCTCGGTGCCACCCGGACTGACGAACGACAGGAGCGCGGCGGCACTGGCTGCGCTTGTCAACGGCACCACTTCTTCGAGTTGCCCGGCGCTCCCCTGCAACTTCCCCTTTTCAGCGCAGGTCAATCCGACGGTCGGGACGGCTCCCGGCGACATCAGTCCGATTGCCTTCGGTTTGCTCAACTACAAAATGCCAAACGGGCAGTTTCTGATCCCCTCGGCCAAGAGTTTCGTTCCTACCATCAATTTTCCGGAAAACACTTTTACAAGAGGCACGGCGTACTTCCTGGCGCACCAAGCGGTTTCCAATATCGACTGGATCGTGAGTCCGAAGGACACCCTGGCGCTGAAATACTACTACCAGCATGACCCGAGCATCGCTCCGTATGCGTACTCGGGCTCACCAGGCTTCACGCAACACCTGGACGCGGGAAGCCAGGTGGCTTCGATCAGCAATACGCAGGTGCTGAAACCGAATCTGAGCGTAGTCGAAGTGTTTGGTTTCATTCGCGAAAAAGTGTATAGCACCATCTCGCAGCCGTTCTCACCGCAGCAATTTTCCACGTACGTTCAAGCACTAACGGGCGCGTCCGCGGCCGATTCCACAATCAACACGTTTGGCTCTTCTTTCTTTCCCGGAATTTCCATCGTGGACGACTACGGGAATCCCCCGGCACCTTACAACCAGAACTTTGTTTTCAACGCCGCGACGAACATCGGCAGCGGCGCAAATTCCCAAGGAGCCTTTACAGGCGTATTCCAAAACCGCTTCATGCCTTCGGCCAACGCGATCTGGACCCTCGGCAGGCACACGCTGACCTTCGGCGGCAGTTTTTCCTACACCCAGCTCAACACACGGGACTTGAGAACGAACAAGGGCACGATCGGGTTCGCCGATTTCTCGCAGTTTCTGCAGGGGTTGGTAACGCCGTACACACCTGACGGCTTCATTACAACCGCGTATCTCCAGGGCGATGCCAACCGTTACTATCGTGCGAAAGAAACGGGCGCGTATCTCCAGGACAAGTTCCAAATTCGTTCCAATCTGAGCCTGACCGCCGGGGTTCGTTTCGACGACCATGGAGGGATGACGGAGAAGTATGGGCGCCTCTACAATTTCGATCCCGCAAAGTACAGCTATAACGATACTGCGGATGCGATCGTTTCGACGGGCTTCATCATTGCAGGGAATAACAAGTTGTTCCCGAGCAAAGGAGTGAGCAATTCGACGCTCACGGGAAGGCAATGGGGCCTCGGACCACGGCTAGGTGTAGCGTGGAGCCCCAAAATGTTCAACAACAAGATTGTCGTGCGCGGCGGTTGGGGCATGTACTACGACCGCGGCGAGCTGTTCACATATTTGTCGCCAGGCTTTGCCGCGGGCGTGATCGCGGGGGGCCCCTTCGGCGTCAACCAAGCTCCGCCATTCGTCAATTCGCAGGTTTGCAGCACTATAGGAAACTTCTACGAGTTCTTTATTCCTACGTGTGACCCGACGCAAACAGCAAACGGGGGTGGCTCGTTCTCCAATCCGTGGGGCGCAGTGCTGCAAGCTCCTCCCACGGGCAATCCGGCGACAATTACGCTGCCCAACGCTGCGCTCATAAAGCAAGGGCTGCCGCTCTTTGCGTTTGCCGATTACAACCGGGCAAATAAACTCCCTTACACGCTGAACCAGACTCTTGATATTCAATGGCAACCCCGGAAGGATCTGGCCATCACTATCGGCTACGTGGGCAACCTCGGACGCCATGAAATCATTCCAGTGCCCTTTAACCAGGCAGGAATCGCCTCACCAAGCCACCCCATTCATGGCCAGAACTATACTTATGGCTACACCGTACAAACGCCTGAGTGCTTCACGAGCGTTACCGCCTGCGCCATTGGTCTCCCCGACGGAACGCAGATGCAGGCGACCTACGAGGGCGGCAATGTTGATTTGCGCGTCCCCTACCTCGGCTATTCATCGGAATCCGAATCGTACACGGCTGCAGGGATCTCCGCCTATAACGCGCTCCAGGCGCATGTCGAAAAACGTTTGAGTCACGGCCTTCAGGTGGGCTTTTCATACACCTTCTCCCACGCCACGGACGAACAAAGCGCCATGGGACTCTTTTACAATGGGAATAATCCCACCAACCTTCGCAGCGGTTACGGCCTGTCGGACTTTGACCGCAAGCACGTTCTCAACTTCTCGTACCTCTACGAGTTGCCCAAATTCTATGAGCTGACATCCTTCCGGGGAAGACTGGCGGATGGGTGGGCCATCGCAGGATTGGCAATCATCCAGAGCGGCCAGCCGTATAGCATCGTTGACTACTCAGGCGCGGTCGGTAGCATCTTCTATGGTACGTCAGACGGAATCACTAATCCGATCGTCCCACTTACCTCGAACTGCTCGCCCTCGAAGGCGGTCACGGGCGCGAGTGGGACGGTACCTGGTTTGCCGGCGCTGGATGCGAACTGTTTTACGTTGCCGCTGCTCAATCCTGGTGATCTCGGCGGGGCAATTCCGGCAGGTGACCCCTATGAAACCACGTTTACCACCGGCCAGCGTAATATCTTCCGCCAACCCTGGCAGCGCAGGACGGACTTATCCGTGATTAAGGCGACGAAATTGACCGAGCGCGTCTCGATGAAATTCACTTTTGACATCTTCAACGTTACGAACACTGCCAGCTTTGACATCCCCATTGACAACGTTTCGCAAAACTTGGCGTTCAATGACTTCCCCATTTCGGGGACACCGGCGCGGCCTACGAGTTGCGACTCCTCGAACGCCGGCTTTTTCGCCTGTCCCTCTCTGAGCGGGCTGGGAATCGTGAACAAGACGATTGGGAGCCCGCGGCAGATTCAGATGTCGCTGCGGTTTAGCTTCTGAGGGGCGCGGCGGTTCAAGAACAATGCCAGTACATATCCCAGCGGAGGTAACGGCTGGTAGCTTCATGAACGGCGGACGCGACCGATGAGAAGTTTGCGGCCACGTGATGTTCAAACCCGCGTTCGCAAATAAAGCGAAGAAGTTTTTGCAAGTGGGGAATGTGCACGACGCCGGCGCCGCCAAAAGTCTCGAGCGAATCATCGGTGAAGGCTCCTTCGCCGACATAGCCGCGGATTTTTCCTTCACGATCATCCGTCGAGACGCGGGCAAAGCTCATCGGACCGGCCTTGACTCTTCCCACGCACGTTCCAAACGTGTTCTCCTTACCCACTGTTCCGGCGATGATCTCCTGGAAATCCATGCGTACATCCTGGAAGAAATGCTTCGGAAGATTGCTGCAGTGAAAACAGACGGCCTTGTCGGGATCATCGGCGTAGTTGTTATTCCAGTCGAGCAGCGCACTGGGAGTTTCGGAAGCCAGTTGCAGCGCGTGCATGCCCACAACGCCGGCAATATCGACTTCGCAGGCGCTGGACATGCCCTCGTTGCTCATCATGCTCATCACCGTGCAGGGCACGACTCCGAAATACTCCTCGAGAGAAGTCCAGCACTGAATGGCGCTGATGACCACTTCGGTGTCCTGCATCCAGCCGTCGATCACCGCGCCCAGTTTGGCCATTTTGAGAAGGGCGGCATCCGGAATACTCTGCGTGGAAACGTACCGCCGGATGGATTGGAGCTTCTTCTGCGCGAGTGCGTCGTCGTCTTTCATGCGCGCGATACGCCCAAGAATTTCCGAAAGATCGATGGTCTCGACGGAGATGCCGTTGGCTTCGAGGATTTTTTCACTGTAGCGCACGGTATTGAAAGCCGCGGGCCGCGCGCCGATCGCGCCGATGCGCAGCCGTCGCAGTCCTTTCACAACGCGGCATACGCTGAGGAACCATTCCAGGTCGCCGCGGAAGGTGTCCGACTGCGGCAGTTCGGTGTGGAGAGTCGTCAAGGAATAAGGGATGCCGTATTGGGAAAGATTGTTGCAGGCCGACATCTTGCCGCAAAAACTGTCGCGGCGGTCCCGGATGGACATTCGACCAGGCGTGTCGGGGGTGGCCTGAACCAAGACAGGCACGGAAAGCGCCGCCATCCGAAGCGTATCGGCGATGGCTCGTTCATCACCGAAGTTGGGCAATGTAACGACAATTCCGTCGATCGCTTCCCGGTGATGCTTGAACAAGTCAGCGCAGCGCCTTGCTTCGAGGCGAGTTTCTACAGCGCCAAACTTTGATTCCGCTTCCGTGAGCGCGACCACTTTCGCTCCCGCGGACTCGAGTGCCGCGCGCATTTCCTGATGGCCGGAGCGCGCCAGGTGATCGGGGAAGAATCCGCGATTCCCCACGATCATCCCGAGTGTCATTTGGCGTTTCGCTGCTTCGCTCATAATCCTTCCTTCCGCGAGAAAAACTGGCAGGCGTGAAAGCGCTCAAGGATCAGCTTAGACGATCTGCCAGCAATTCCGAAGAATAAGGCCGATGTGAAGTCATGGGCTGCGCGCCACGAAAAAACGATGGTGCTCGGAATTGTTCGCGCGATACGGAACTGCAAACGCTTGCATCCGGACGATATTTCCGCGCTGATGTCATTGTCAAGGGAGATTGAACGTCACGGCTGGGGATCAGCAAACCGATATATCGGGATTGTACCCACGTCAACTTGAGCAAGCGTTCGCGGTACATTAGAATGCACGGCGGCAGGCTTCCCGAATAGACAATGCAAACCAAGCATGCCGAGCTCATGAACTTGAATGCCGTCGCGAAGAAGGCAGGTGTCTCCACGGCGACCGTTTCTCGGGTGCTCAACGGCTTAGATCAAGGCGCTCGGGTACCGGAAGACATGTCCGTGACGGGGTTCGACAACATCAAGCTCGCCGAATTCTGTTCTCCCGCGCTTACGACCGCGCATATTCCCCGCGAGCAGATCGGACAACTTATTTTCGAGAACCTGGTGCCTGATTCAGAGAAAGAGCGGTTGACCGGGCGTGAGATTCTGGTCGAACCTGCGCTGGTCGTTCGTGAATCCACGGCGCTCGCGCGGGATGCTCGGGCGATAGCGCGGCACAAACAAACGATTGTCGCGGACTGAACGGCGATTTTGCGGCTTGCTGTTCTCCTATGGAACCGCTGTAGGTGTTCACCAGAGTCAGGAGCGAACCAAAATGCGTTCCCTTCTCCGTAGTTTCTTTCTGCAAACGCTTGCATGCGCGCTTCTCTGCACAGGCGTACCTGCCTCTGAATCTAAGCCGCTTCAAATCTTTTTCATTGATGTGGAAGGCGGGCAGGCCACACTGGTCGTTACCCCCTCGGAGCAAACAATTCTTATCGATACCGGTTGGCCGGGGTTCAACGGGAGAGATGCTGGTCGCATAGTCAGGGCGGCTAAAACTGCGGGCGTCGACCGGATCGATTATGTGCTGATTACCCATTTTCATCGCGATCACGTGGGCGGGGTTACCCAGCTTGCCGGTCAAATAAAGGTGGGAACGTTCATCGATCATGGCCCCAACAGGGAGGATGCCGATGATCCGCGCGAGGACTTTGCAGCCTATGAAAAGGTGGCCTCACAATCGAAACGTCTGGTGGTGAAACCGGGCGATCAAATTCCCATGAAAGACATAAGGGTACAAATTCTAACGGCGGCGGGCGAGCACCTCAGCGCTCCCTTATCGGGAGCTGGGCAGCCGAACGCGTTTTGCGCCTCCGAGCCCGAAGCGGCGGTCGATACTACGGAAAACGCTCGTTCGCTTGGCACCTTGATCACTTTTGGAAAGTTTCGCTTCCTCGACCTCGGCGATCTCACCAAACGGAAGGAAAGAGACTTGGTATGTCCCAACAATCTGATCGGGACCGTCGACCTTTATCTGACCACGCATCACGGTTTGAACCAATCCAATGCCAAAGTCATTGTGGACGCGATTCATCCCCGCGTGTCGATCATGAATAATGGCGCGCACAAGGGCGGAAGCCCGGATGCATGGGAAACGATCCACAATTCACCCGGACTTCAGGACTTGTGGCAATTGCACTACGCGCTGGACTCGGACATAGCGCACAATGCGCCGGAGAAATTTGTCGCCAACTTGGACGAAAATTGCGAAGGTAAATACATCAAGGTCACCGCAGAACAGAACGGCACCTTCACGGTCTTGAATTCGAGAAATAGCTACCAGAAGACCTACTCGAAATAGGGACGCAATCGTTTCCGGCGCCAGCTTCGTCAGCGATTGTAATTGTTGTAAAAGTGGCGCGCCCGGGGGGACTCGAACTCCCGACCTTCTGGTTCGTAGCCAGACGCTCTATCCAACTGAGCTACGGGCGCGCAGTGGATAAATATTATCACAGGCTTGCGCGGCGCATCCAGCCGCCGCAAGAGTTCACTTTTTGCACCCGAAAAGCATCAGAAGCCACTCAGCTGTATTCGGGAAGCAAGCAAGGCTGGATCACCCGGAGGATTCGCCCGCCGGCGCTGGTGCGCCGCGCACAAAACTTCGGCTATGCGCTTCGGAGCCGCGCCAGAGCAGGGCCGCCAGCGTCAGTATCGTCACCACTTCGAAGCCGGCAATGGCGCGCTGATAGCCGAAATGAATGTGTAGCGCGTATTGAATGGAATTTGTCGGCGAGGCCAGCAAAATCCCCAACTGATAGGCGAGGCCGGGCATTAGGCCCCGCGCCGAGTCCGCAGAAAGCTCATTCAAGTGCACCGGGATCACGCCCCAGGCTCCTTGCACTCCCGCCTGCATCAGAAATGCCGCAATGATAATCACCGGCAGCCCCCCGCCAAACGCCCACAGCGGAATCATCAAGAGCGACAAACCCATAGCGGCGATCATGCCTTTGCGGCGCCCCGCTACCTGCGAGAGGTGTCCGAAGATAATCGCGCCCACCACGGCCCCAAGGTTATAAATCATCGCGATATTGGCTACCATCGCGGCAGAAATCTTGTGCACTTCTTTCAGGAAGTCCGGATAAAGATCCTGTGTTCCGTGCGAGAGAAACATCATGAAGGTCATGAGCACCACAAGATAAGCGAAGCGCTTCCACTCTCCTGCAACGATGCGCAGGACCTGCCCCGTGCTCGCAGCGCGATGTTGCTTCCAGGCTTCCGATTCCGGAACTTTCGTCCGGATATAGAGCGCGAGTAGCGCGGGTAGCGCGCCAATCCAGAACATCGGGCGCCATCCCCACACCGGCAGGAGAAATCTTGCCGCAATCGCCGCCAGCAGATATCCGATCGAATAACCGCTCTGCAAGATTCCGCTCAAGATGCCGCGCCAACGCACCGGCGCTGCTTCCATCGCCAGCGACGCGCCTACTCCCCACTCGCCGCCCATACCGATACCAAACAGCGCACGCAAGATGATGAACACCGCGAAGTTTGGCGAAAAGCCGCACAAAAGCTCGATGACCGAAAAATAGATGACATTGGCCATGAGCGGGATGCGGCGGCCGTAGCGATCCGCAAGCAAGCCGAAGAACAGCGCGCCTACGGGACGCATGGCGAGCGTGGCCGTGGTGGTAAGAACGATTTCTTTCTTGGTTACGCCAAATTGGTGAGCCAGTGTATCGAAGAGAAAAACTACGATGAAGAAATCGAACGCGTCGAGCGTCCAGCCGAGGAACCCGGCGAGCACTGCGTGATGCGTACCTGAACGAGCCGGCTGCGCCGAGTCCGCCATCTCAGTTTGCTTGCCACTCCGCCGGCTTGGGCATCAGGCGCGAAATCGCGAGTCCACAGACAATCACAACAACGGCAAGCAGGAAACCTGCCTGGTATCGGCCAAAGCACAACTCGCCGATGGCGAAGAGCGCCGAATAGATAAGAACGCAGCCCAGCAACCAATTCACGAGGTTCTTGCCCAGATCGCGCGTGACGGGCACATCGCCAGCCAGCTTGGCGACCGCTTGCCATCCGGTGATTTGCGGACGCACCTTGGTGTAAAACTTGATGAGCGTGTCATTGGGCTCCGCCGCCGTAAAGAGGGTGACGGCGACCCACACCAGCGTGGTGATTCCCGTCGTACAAAGTGTGGTCTTCGCGAAAATGACAGGGTCGGAGCCGCTGAATGGTTGCGGCCTTCCCGCAATAGCGTTCCACAGAGAGCTGTTATGCAGCGCGAGTGTCGTTACAAGCGCCGCGACCATCGCAGAGATTTCGCTCCAGGCATTGACGCGCCACCAGTACCAGCGCAGTAAATAGACGCCCCCGGTTCCTGCTCCCAATTCGAGCACGATTTTCCAGCCTGCGGAGACGGAGGTCAGCTGCCACGCGACCGCCGCGGCCGCCAACACGAGAAACGCCGTCGCCAAGCGTGAAACATTCACGTAGTGCGCTTCGCTTCCTTCTCGCTTCAGAAAACGGCGGTAGAAATCTTCCACCAGATAGGAACTGCCCCAATTCAATTGTGTGGCCACCGTGGACATGAAGGCGGCCATGAATCCGGCAAGCAGAATTCCCAGGACCGCGTGTGGCGTCTGCCGCGTCGCCACCAACATGTAGCCCCGCTCTGGCTGAGCTAGACCCGGATAAAGAACGACTGCCGCAAGCGCCGTCAATATCCAGGGCCAGGGCCTCAGGGCGTAGTGCGCAAGGTTGAACCACAGAACCGATAACAATCCGTTTCGTTCGTCCTTCGCGCTGAAGATTCGTTGCGCGATATATCCTCCACCTCCTGGTTCTGCGCCTGGATACCAGAAAGCCCACCACTGCACGGCCAGATGAACGACGAAAGTAATCACAGGCAGTGTCCACAGAGCTTCGCTGGTGAAACCGCGGGAAAAATCAGGCAGAAGCGCCGTGATGTCACTGGCTCCGGGTCCCGCCGCAGCTCGCTTCGCCGCCAGCGTAGCGAGCATCTGCTGCATGCCTCCTGCGGCATGGACTCCGTACCAGGCAACTCCAATCACGATCGCCATCTTCAGCACGAATTGAAAGAGGTCTGTCCAAAGCACGCCCCACAATCCTCCCAACGAAACGTAGATCCCCGTGAATGGCATAAGAAAGAAAACGCAGATCGCCAGCGCCTTTCCATCGCTCACTCCGAGCGACGTACTAATGATGTTCACCATGGCCTT
>Ga0209701_10001729_pt1 | contig 14155 bp, 26 predicted proteins | sample CZO8metaG_4_FD_188356 | JGI IMG/M metagenome (GOLD analysis project Ga0209701, IMG submission 188356) | Vadose zone soil microbial communities from the Eel River Critical Zone Observatory, Northern California, USA - CZOApr15con2H3.8 metaG... | ecosystem: Environmental > Terrestrial > Soil >...
CTCTTTCTTGCGCTTCGCCGGCTTGGCCGGCGCCCCGGATTCGACTGCGCCTTTCTGCTGTTCCTTCGCCACTGCTTGCTCCGTTTCTTTGCGGGTATCGAGCGACCCGCGCTTTGGCGAGTCGCTCCTCAAGCAATCCTAGCCCTTCTTGCTCAGTACCTTCTTCTTGGCTGCCACAGCGCCTCTGCGCGGCCCCTTGCGCGTGCGGGCATTGGTGTGCGTCCTCTGTCCGCGCACGGGGAGGTTCCGGCGGTGCCGCAAGCCGCGGTAGCACTGAATTTCAATGAGCCGCCGGATGTTCATCTGAATCTCTTTGCGGAGATCGCCCTCGACGCGGCCTTCGGACTCGATGGCCTGGCGCAGCGCGTTGATTTCCTCTTCGGTCAGATCCTTCACTTTCTTGAAGTGATCCACCTTGGCTTTTGCGCACAGGGACTGCGCGCGCGGCTGTCCGATGCCGTAGATGGAGGTCAGCCCGACCCAGAGCCGCTTCTGCGGCGGCAAATCCACACCTGCAATACGTGCCATGCGTGCTCCTTATCCCTTCGTTCCGGCTATCCCTGGCGCTGCTTGTGTTTCGGATTGCTGCAAATTACCCGAACCACGCCGCGCCGGTGAATCACCTTGCACTTGTCGCAAATCTTTTTCACTGAAGACCGAACTTTCATGTGTGCCTCTCTCCCGGACCCGCGAAGCGGCCCCGCGGATCACTTGTACCGGTAAACGATCCGGCCGCGCGTCAGATCGTACGGCGAAAGCTCGACGGCCACCTTGTCCCCGGCCAGGATGCGGATGAAATTCTTGCGCATCTTTCCGGAAATGTGCGCGAGCACCTGATGCTTGTTTTCCAGTTCCACGCGGAACATGGCATTCGGCAGAGGCTCAATCACCGTCGCCATCACCTCGATGGCATCCTCTTTGGGATTGCCCGAGTCCGATTTCTTCTTGTCGCTTACTGGCCGCTTCGCCATACGCTCCAAATTCCGCCTACCAGGATGGGCCGGTGATTTCTCTTGGCCGCGTCAGGATCCAGGGTCCGTTTGGCGTCACTGCCACGGTGTGCTCGAAATGCGCCGACGGGCTTCCGTCGGCAGTGACCGCCGTCCAATCATCCACCATGCGAACATCGCTCTTGCCCGCGTTCACCATCGGCTCAATCGCCAGAACCAGGCCTTCGTTGAGCCGCAATCCGCGCCCCGGTTCGCCGTAGTTCGGCAGGTTGGGCTCGTCGTGCATCTTTGTCCCGATGCCGTGTCCCACAAACTCGCGGACCACCGAGAACCCCTTCGGCTCGACCCAGGTCTGCACGGCTGCCGAAACATCACCCAGCCGGTTGCCGACGCGCATTTTCTCAATCGCCCGGTCAAGGGCCTCACGCGTCGCAGCCAGGAGCGCCTTGACTTCCGGCGCCACCTTGCCCACCGGGACGGTCACCGCCGCATCGGCGAAATAGCCATCGAGCTCGACGCCGAAGTCAATCGAAACAATATCGCCCTCGCGGAGCATGCGCTTCGGCGAAGGAATCCCGTGCACCACTTCCTGATTGACCGAAGCGCACAGCGCGCAAGGGTAGCCACGATATCCCTTGAACGCCGCGCGGCCCGGATGCTTCGCCATCCGCTCGACCGCGAATTTCTCCAGGTCCATCGTCGTGAGGCCCGGGCGAACCATGTCGCGCAGGGCCGTCAAAACGTCCCAGACAATCAAGCCGGCACGATGCATCTTAGCGAGCTCATCGGCCGACTTCAGTAGGATGGGCATCGTTCTACTGGGCGCGGCGAAAAATATCCAGCACCCGCCCGGTCACCGCTTGCACATCCGCCGAAGCATCCACATCCTGCAGCATGCCCTGGCCCCGGTAATAGGCGATCAGCGGCTCGGTCTGCTGTTCATACGTTGCCAACCGCGAGGCGATCACTTCTTCGCGATCATCAGGCCGGACCAGCAACTCGCCGCCTTCATTATCGCAACGACCGGAAACCTTCGGCGCGCGGTCATAGACGTTGTAAATCTCGCCGCAAACTTTGCACATGCGCCGCCCCGTCAGCCGCTGCAACAGCTTCGTTCTGTCCACGACAAAGTGCAGAACCAGAGGCCGCAGCATGTTCCGCGCCTTCAGCAACTTCGCCAGGCTTTCCGCCTGCGCGATGGTTCTCGGGAACCCATCCAGAACGAATCCCTTTGCGCAGTCGGGCCGGGCGATGCGCTCTTCAACCATGCCCATCACGATCGCGTCGGGAACCAAGCCGCCACAGTCCATCACCGGCTTGGCCTGCATCCCCAGCGGAGTGCCGCGCCCCACATGGTCGCGGAACATGTCCCCGGTCGAGAGATGCGGAACGCCGAAGCGCCGGGCAATCTCCTTCGCCTGAGTGCCTTTGCCCGCTCCCGGAGGCCCGATGAAAATGACCGCGCGCCCCAGGCCCTGGGCAGGCTGTGCCGCGGCAGAATCACGAGTAGCGGCGACCACGCATCCGCCCCTTCTTGGCAAAGCCTTCGTAGTGGCGCATCACGAGCTGGGCCTCGATCTGCTGCACGGTGTCCATGGCCACGCCGACAACGATCAGCAGCGACGTGCCGCCAAAATAAAACGCGACGTTGAGCCCTTCGAGAATCAGGCGCGGGAAATGCGCGTCAAACCACGCCCCGACCAGCCAAAGATGGTTCAGTTTGATGCCCGCAATCATCCACTCCGGCAGCAGGCAAACCAGAGCCAAATACACGCCGCCCACAAACGTCAACCGGCGGAGAATGCGGTTGATGTGCTCGGAGGTGTTCCGTCCGGGCCGGATGCCGGGAATAAACCCTCCGTTCTTGCGCATGTTGTCGGCAAGCTCGGTGGGATTGAAGACAATCCCCACGTAGAAAAACGCGAACAGAATAATCAGCGAAACGTAGATCAGCGTGTAGAGCGGCTCGCCCCATTTCAGCGTGTTCGACAGATCCAGGAGGAACTTGTACTTGCTCGAGAACATCAAAGCCAGGGTCCCGGGGAAGGTCAGCAGCGAACTCGCGAAAATCGGCGGAATCACGCCGCCGGAATTCACGCGCAGCGGGAGATAGGTCATCTGCCCGCCCATGACGCGGCGCCCCACCACGCGCTTGGCGTATTGCACCGGGATGCGGCGCTGCCCGCCTTCGACGAATACAATTACGGCCACGACCGCAACCATCACCGCCAGCAGAAAAACAAGGACCAGGCTCGTCAGCGGGCCCCAGGCACCGCGGGTGGCCTTGTCGGTCAAATCCACCACGGCGTTGGGCAGACCCACGACGATGCCGACGAAAATAATCAGCGACATCCCATTGCCAACGCCGCGTTCGCTGATCTGCTCGCCCAGCCACATGATGAATGCCGAGCCGGTGGTCAAGGTCAGGACGGTCATCAGCGTGAAGGCAACGCCCGGGTGATAGACCAGCGACTGGCCGTTCTGCGCGGTCCGCTGGAGCGTGAACGCGATGGTCATCGATTGCAGAATGCTGAGCACGACGGTTAAATATCGGGTGTACTGCGTAATTTTCTTCCGCCCCAGTTCGCCTTCCTTTTGCAGCTTCTCGAGGTAGGGAAACACCACGGTCATCAACTGCAGGATGATGGACGCGGTGATGTAAGGCATGATGCCCAGGGCAAAAATGGTCATCTGCCGGAAGTTACGGCCGCTGAACAGGTCAATGATTCCCAGCACCGACCCTTTGTTGGCGTTGAAAATCTCCTGCAGGAGCGTCGTATTGATTCCCGGCGTGGGAATGTGCGCCCCGACGCGGTACACCGCCAGCAGCGCCAGCGTGAACAGCAGGCGCTTGCGCAGTTCCGGGATCCGGAAGATGTTGGCGAGCGATTGGAAGAAGCGGTTCATGACAAGATTTCGAAAGCCCCTCCGGCGGCAGTAATTTTCTGCTGCGCCGACTTGCTGAAAGCGTGCGCGCGCACGGTGAGCTTGGTCTTCAGCGCGCCATCACCCAGAATCTTCACATCATCGTTGGCGCGGCGAACCAGTCCGCGCGCTCGCAGTGTTTCCGGGGTGACGGTGGCTCCCGTGGAAAAGGCGTTCAGGGATTCGACGTTCACCACCGAGAATTCGCGCGAAAATGGATTGTGAAATCCGCGCTTGGGGATGCGGCGGTGCAACGGCATCTGGCCGCCCTCGAATCCCGGGCGCCGCGAATAGCCTTTGCGCGACTTCTGCCCCTTATTGCCTGCGCCGGCGGTCTTGCCCAGCTTCGAGCCGATGCCGCGGCCGACACGCACCTTGCGGTGACGCGAGCCGCGCGGCGGTTTCAGATTCGAGAGATTGACTGCCATGATGGCCCCTTCGTTCCTTTCCGGCTGACCTCTACGGCTTCACTTCGACCAGGTGCCGCACCTTGTGAATCATGCCGCGCACCGAGGGAGTGTCCTCGCGCTCCACGACTTGCTGCATGCGCCGAAATCCCAGCCCGCGGATGGTCTGGCGCATGTCGCGGGTGCAGCCAATGAAGCTGCGCACCCACTTGATTTTCACCGTGCCGCCACCCGCGGAAGATTTTTTCTTTGACGTCATGCGCTCACCCGAAATCAGTTTTTCCCAGCCGCGTCTTCGCTCTGCTTGGAGCGTGTCTCAGCCACTTTGCTGGCATCCTTCAAGTTCAGCAGCGCCGAGAACGTAGCCTTGACTACGTTGTGCGGATTGGAAGTGCCGATGGACTTGGTCAGCACATTCTGAATCCCCACCACCTGCATCACCTTGCGCACGGGCCCGCCGGCAATCACGCCGGTGCCTTCCGATGCGGGCTTCAGCAGCACCTGGGCGGATCCAAAGTACCCGGTGACCTGGTGCGGAATGCTGGTGCCTTTCAAGTTGAGCTTGACCAGGTTCTTCTTGGCCTGCTCGATGCCCTTCTTGATGGCCATGGGCACTTCGCGAGCTTTGCCCATGCCAAACCCGGCATGGCCCTGCTGGTCGCCTACCACCACGAGCGCCGAGAAGCTGAGGTTCTTGCCGCCTTTGACGACCTTGGTGACGCGATTGATGGCCACGACATCGTCTTTCAAGTTCGCCATGCTGACGTCGAGATGCCGCCGGACCGATAAGATGTCTCTGAGCTGCTGTTTGGACATATCGTTAGAACTTCAACCCCGCTTCCCGGGCCGCATCGGCGAGCGCCTTTACGCGGCCGTGGTACTTATACCCGCCGCGATCAAACACCACTTGCTCGATCTTCGCCGCGCGGGCCCGCTCGGAAATCGCTTTGCCGACAACCTTGGCGGCAGCCAGGTTTCCTCCGCCCTTGAGCTGTTTGCGCACTTCGGCATCGAGCGAGCTTGCCGACGCCAGCGTGCGGCCGGCGCGGTCATCAATCACCTGCGCATAGATGTGCCCGAGGGACCGGAAGACGCACAACCGGGGCCGCTCGGGTGTCCCGACCACGCGGGTACGGACGCGCTGGTGAATGCGCATGCGGTGGGCATCACGCGAAAGTTTTCGAACGGGCACGCCAGCCATGTTTTTCTGTGACTCCTTATGCAGTCGCTTTCGCACCGGCCTTGCCGGCTTTTTTCTTGAGCCGTTCGCCGGTCAGGCGGATGCCTTTCTGTTTGTACGGGTCTGGCGGACGCAAGCCGCGAATGTTTGCCGCAACCTGCCCGACCTTGCTTTTGTCGGCGCCGCTGACCACCAAATGGGTCTGCTTATCCACGCTGATGTGGATTCCCTCGGGAACCGGGAAGACGATCGGATGCGAATACCCGAGACTGAAGTTTACCGCATTGCCCTTCAACTCGGCGCGGAAGCCGACGCCCACAATGTCCAGTTCCTTCTTGAAGCCCTGCGTAACGCCGTGGACGGCGTTGGCCACCAGCGCCCGGGCCAATCCATGCAGCGCGCGCTGCTCTTCGGTGTCCCGGACAGCCGTCAGCACGCCGTCTTTCTGCTCCAGGCGAATGCCGCCCGGCAGCGGCACGCTCATCTTTCCCTTGGGTCCCTGCACATCCACGCGGCCGGGATGCACCGCCACGTTTACCCCGGAGGGAACGGGAATCGGTTTGCGTCCTATGCGTGACATACAGGTTCTCTCCGCCTCTCCTACCAGACTTCGCAGAGCAGTTCGCCGCCCAAACGCGCTTTCCGCGCCGCCCGTCCGGTCATCAATCCGCGCGGCGTGGTCAGGATGCTGATGCCCAGCCCGCCCACCACGGGACGGATTTCCAGCGCGCCGACATAACGGCGCGCGCCGGGACGCGAAACGCGCTTCAAGCCGGTGATAACGCTGCGGCGGTCCGGTGTATATTTCAGGAACATGCGCAGGGTCTTGCGAACCTTATTATCTTCGACCAGCTTATAGGTCGAGATATAGCCCTCTTCCTTCAGAATGCGCGCCAGCTCGTTCTTCATTTTCGACGAGGGCACATCCACGCGCGCGTGCTTGGCGCGGGACGCGTTGCGGATGCGCGTCAGCAAATCAGCAATGGGGTCGGTCTGCATCCTTACCAGCTCGCTTTCAGCACGCCCGGGATTTCGCCCTTCAGCGCCAGGCCGCGGAAGCAGATGCGGCACATTTCGAATTTACGGATATACCCGCGCGGCCGGCCGCAAATGCGGCAGCGGTTGCGCACACGGACCTTGAACTTCGGCTTCCTGCGCATCTTGGCGAATTGACTGGTTCGCGCCATGGGGTCTCCTTGCGTCCTTCTCTCCGTCTTCCGGCTAAGCGCGCAGCGGCAGCCCGAGCAGCTTGAGCAGCTCGCGGCCTTCTTCGTCGCTGTGCGCCGTGGTGGTCAGCGTAATGTTCATCCCTTTGATCTTGTCCACGCGCGTGTAGTCAATCTCGGGAAACACAAGCTGGTCTTTCAGCCCGAGGGTGTAATTGCCGCGGCCGTCAAAGGCATTCGGCGGCAACCCCTTGAAGTCGCGCACGCGCGGGAGGACAACGTTGCACAGCCGGTCGAGAAATTCATACATGCGGTCGCCGCGCAGGGTCACGCAGCAGCCGATGGGCATGCCCTTGCGGATCTTGAAATTGGCAATGGACTTCTTCGCGCGGGTGATCACCGGGCGCTGCCCGGTAATCTGTCCCAGCTCGGAGGCGGCCACATCGAGCAGCTTGACGTTTTGGCTGGCCTCGCCCATGCCGATATTGACAACGATTTTCGAAACTTTGGGGACAGCCATCGGGTTCTCCCAGCCGAACCTCTTCATCAGCGCCGGGACCACTTCCCCGCGGTAGCGTTCCTGCATTCGGCTCATCATGGTTGCGTCTCTATTTCTCCGCTCCGGCTATTTCTCGAGTGTTGCGCCGCACCGGCGGCAGATGCGCGTCCGCGTGCCGTCGGCCAGCCTCGCGTGGCCGATGCGCGCGTGCTTGCGGCACGACGGGCAGACCAGCAAAACGTTGGAGATATGGATGGCGCCCTCGCGCTCGATGATTCCGCCCTTGATGTTCTTCGAAGGGTTGGGGCGCGTGTGCCGCTTGATGATGCCGGCATGCTCGACCGTGACGGTATTCTTGAACGGGTCCACCGAAAGCACGCGACCCGTCTTGCCGCTGTCGCGGCCCGCCATCACGCGCACCTGATCGCCCTTGCGGATGCTGACCACGTGCCGGACTTTTTCTTCGCGTCTCATCTTCTGTGTATCTCCGCGCTTACCACACTTCCGGGGCCAGAGAGACAATCTTGGCGAACTTCTTCTCGCGCAATTCGCGGGCCACCGGCCCGAATACGCGTGTCCCTACGGGCTCGCCGGCGTCGTTGATCAGCACCGCGGCGTTGTCATCGAACCGGATGTAGGTTCCGTCTTTCCGCCGATGCTCTTTCCGCATGCGAACAATCACCGCGCGCACGACCTTTCCTTCTTTGATCTGGCTGTCGGGCGCGGCCTCTTTCACCGACGCGGTGACGACGTCGCCAAGACCCGCTTTCAAGCCCGCATCGCCGCCAATCGGCAGAATGCACATCAGCTGCCGCGCGCCGGAATTGTCGGCCACCGTCAGCCAGGTTCGCATCTGAATCATCGCCGTGCTCCGAATCCCTTTCGTGGGCCCGCGCGGTTACTCCACCGTCGTCCGGCGGGCCACCACTTCCGCCAGGCGCCAGCGCTTCAGCTTGGAGAGCGGGCGGGTTTCGACAATCCTCACGGTGTCGCCCGGGCGCGCTTCTCTCTCCTCGTCGTGCGCATAAAATCTCTTGGTCTTGCGCAGAACGCGCTGGTAGAGCCGGTGCTGCACCAGGCGGGTGACCTCCACCACGATGGTCTTCTGCATTTTCGCGCTGGTGACCCGGCCGATCAATTCCTGACGCGCGTGGCGCGCGGCCGGCGCGGGAGTTTTTTGCGTTTCAGTTGCCATGAGCCTTCCTCAAATCCCGCTCGTGCAAAAGCGTTTTGATGCGCGCCAAGTCCTTGCGCGCCTCGCGCAGCCGCTTGAGCGCTTCCGCCTGGCCGGTAGTGAGCTGAAACCGCAGGCGGAAAATCTGCTCGGTGAGTTCGCGCTGCTGAATTTCCAACTCCTTCGCATCCGTATCGCGCAGCTTTTCAATTCGCCGCGGCATGGCTAGAAGCCTCCCGCGCGGGTGACGAATTTCGTCGGAATCGGCAGCTTGTGCGCGGCCAGGTCCAGCGCTTCCTTGGCCGTCGCCAGGTCCACTCCGGCCATTTCGAACATCACGCGTCCGGGCTTCACCGGGGCCACCCAGCGCTCCGGCGCACCCTTGCCTTTGCCCATGCGGGTTTCCGCGGGCTTCTTGGTGAACGGCTTGTCCGGAAAAATGCGGATCCAGAGTTTGCCGCCGCGCTTGATGAACCGCGTAATGGCCACGCGCGAAGCTTCAATCTGGCGGTCGGTAATCCACGCCGCTTCCATGGCCTTCAGGCCATACTCGCCGAAGGAGAGCTCGCCGCCGCGCCAGGCCTTTCCGCAGCGCCGCCCCCGCTGTTGCTTGCGGTACTTCACTTTTTTCGGCATCAACATGACAGTTCGCTCGTCTCTTCCCGGTCCCTTTGCGCCGCCCTAGGCTGCGGGCTTTTCTTCCTTCCGGCCGCGGTCAGGAATGTTTTCGCCCTGATAAATCCAGCACTTCACGCCGATCACGCCGTAGGTCGTATAGGCCTGGGCAAATCCGAAATCGATGTCCGCACGGAGGGTCTGCAGCGGCAGCCGGCCTTGCAGGTACCACTCCTTGCGGGCGATTTCCGCGCCGTTCAGACGGCCCGCCACGCGCACCTTGATTCCTTTGCAACCGAAACGCAGCGCCGAATCCACGGCCTTGCGCATCGCCCGGCGAAATGCCACGCGCTTTTCGAGCTGGAGCGCGATGGATTCCGCGACGAGCTGCGCATCGAGTTCCGGCCGGTGCACTTCCTGAATGTCGATGTGCACTTCGCGGTGCGTGCGCTTCTGCACGTCGTTCTTCAGCTTGTCAATCTCCGCGCCCTTGCGGCCGATGATGATGCCGGGCCGCGCGGTGTAAATGCGCACCACCAGCTTGTTGGCGGCGCGCTCGATGTCAATCGAACTTACCCCGGCCGACTTCAGGCGATCTTTCAACTGCCGCCGCAGAACAACGTCTTCGTGCAGCAAGTCGGCGTAATCGCGATTGGCAAACCAGCGCGACTTCCAGACCTTGTTGTAACCCAGCCGGAAGCCGTACGGATGTGTCTTCTGCCCCAAAGCCGCCTCCTACTTCTTCTTAGTCTTCTTGACGAGCGCCTGTTTCCCGGCCAGCGCCTTGCGCGCCTTGCGCACGGCGCCGCGCACGCCCTTGTGCGATTCCGCTTCGGCTGCCGCAGCCGCCACGCGCTCTTTTGCGGCGACGTGATGCTCGGCAACGCCCACCAGGATGTGGCTGGTGCGCCGCTGATAACGGAACGCCCGGCCCATCGGCGCAGGACGCAACCGCTTCCAGCGCGAACCTTCGTTGACAAATGCCTGCGAAACGTACAGCGCATCCACGTCGAGCGATGCTCCCGCGTCTTCCGCCTTGCGCTCGGCGTTGGCAATGGCGCTGCGCAGGACTTTCTCGATGTCGCGTGCGGCGCGTTTCGGCGTAAACCGCAAAACCTGCAACGCGTCTTCGGCGCGCCTTCCGCGAATCAAGTCGATGACCAGGCGCGTCTTCTGCGGCGACATGCGCACATGCCGCGCCAGGGCGTGTGCCTCGATCAAAGGTGCCGCTGTGAGTTCTCCGGCCATCGCTTATCCCTTCGGCGCAGGAGGTGCCGCGCCGCCTCCCGCCGGGGATGGTGCTGCGCCCGGCGCGCCTGGCGCACCCGTCGCGCCCGGGGCTCCGGCAAGACCTGCAGCCTTTTCGAGCGCCGCTCTTACCGCGTGTCCCTTGAACGTCCGTGTGGGCGCGAACTCACCCAGCTTGTGCCCGACCATCTGCTCGGTGACGTACACAGGGATGAATTTCTTGCCGTTGTGCACCGCGATGGTGTGGCCGATCATGTCGGGAACGATTGTCGAGCGGCGCGACCACGTCTTGACCACTTTCTTTTCATTGCGTGAATTCAGCGCTTCCACTTTTTCCTGCAAGTGGCCATCGACAAACGGACCCTTTTTCAGCGAACGTGCCATCGCCTCTCCTACTCCTCGACCCGGCGGAACTTGATCCACTGCGCGCGCCGCACTTTGCGGAACCCGCGGACCGGGCCGGGGACACGATGCGACTGCGGGCAAAACGGGCAGACAAACCGCGTGCCTTGCGCATTGGGCGTTTTTTCCACCGACACAGCCCAGCCGGGCTTGCACAACCGATAGAACACCTGCACCGCCGGTACACCGATGTGCCGGACGGCCGGCTTTGCCGCCTTTGCGCGCTTCGTGATGGCGGCCTTGCGCGAGCTTCTCGCTCGCCGGGCCGCCGCTCGTGTTGTTCGTGTTGTTCGTGTCGCTCTCATGGTCCTGCTCTCCAAGACCCGCCGCGCCGGGTAGCCTGCCAACCACATCGTCGAACTCACTGCAAAATTCCTCGTTCCATTTACGGCTTGCGCCGCTGAACAATCTGTTTGCCAGTGCGCCGGTTTCTGCGCGTCTTGGCGCCGAGCGTGGGGAAGCCCCACGGTGTCTGCGGGTGATTGCCCTTGACGCGGCCTTCCCCGCCGCCGTGCGGATGGTCCACCGGGTTCATGGCCACGCCGCGGGTGGTCGGACGAACCCCGCGCCAGCGCGTGCGGCCCGCCTTTCCATAGGTCTGGTTTTCATTGTCGAGATTGCCGACCTGCCCGACGGTGGCCATGCACTCGACCGAAAACTTGCGGACCTCGCCCGAAGGCAGCTTGATCAGCGCAACCTCGCCCTCTTTGCTGAGCAGTTGCGCCGAAGCACCTGCCGAGCGCACCACCTGGCCGCCTTTTCCGGGATACAACTCGAGGTTGTGCACCATCGTGCCGGGCGGAATGTGCCGGATGGCTAGCGCGTTTCCGGGAAGAATGTCCGCGGCTTCTCCGGTCTGCACGGTCATGCCCACGTCCAGCCCCACAGGGTGCAGGATGTAGCGCTTTTCGCCATCGGCATAGTGCAGCAGCGCGATATTCGCCGAGCGGTTCGGGTCGTACTCAATGGCCGCCACTTTCGCCGGGATGCCGGTCTTATCGCGGCGAAAATCCACCGCGCGGTATTGCTGTTTATGGCCGCCGCCGCGATGCCACGAGGTGATTTCACCGTGGCTGTTGCGCCCGCCGGTGCGCTTTTTCGGCTCGACCAGCGATTTTTCGGGGCCCTGCTTGGTGATCTCGCTCTTGTCGAGCATGGTCACAAAGCGCCGCGACGCGGTATAGGGATTAAAGCTTTTCAGTCCCATCGTTCCCTCTTGCCTTCATGCCACCCGCGCGTTGAACCGCGCGGACGGCGCGCCCTCGCGGGCGCCGGAAAAATACCCGGTTAGAGATTCTCCGCGTACTCGATCATCTTTTCGCCGGGGGCCAGCTTGACATAAGCTTTCTTCCAATCCCGGCGATAGCCCTCGGCGCGGCCGCGACGGCGAAACTTGCCGTGAAAATTAGCTGTGCGCACGTCCGCGACCTTCACCTTGAAAATCTTCTGCACCGCTTCCTTGATCTGTGTCTTCGTAGCCGCCACGGCCACTTCAAACACCGCGGTGTGCTGGGTTTCTTTCACGCCCAGACCTTTTTCCGTGATGATGGGCCGGCGAATAATCTGATAGACGGTGGCGGCCATGGCTTACTTTTTCCCTTTCTTCTTTTCCGTCTTGGGCGCAGCCTTGCGCGCCGCTGATTTCTTTGCCGCCGGCTTTGTCTTGGCCGCTTTCTTCGGTCCGGGTTTTCCCTCCGCCGGAGCGGCGGGCGCAATCGTTTCAACCAGGTCCTGCGGAACCACCTTGACCGGTGAAAGCGCGCTGCCCAGCTTCACGGCCGCGTCCTTCGAAACGATCAAGCGATCGTGCCGCAGCAAATCGTAGGGCTGAAGCCCCGAGGAGCGCACCAGTTTCACTCCATCCAGATTGCGGCTGGCCAGCTCGAGATTGCGGTTGCCGCTGTTTTCGACCAGCAGAGCGGTGCCGGCTTCCCCGCTCAGTTTGTCAAGCGACTGGCGAAACGCCTTGGTCTTGTGCGTTTCCAGCGACCAGCCATCCACAACGGTCAGCTTCTGCTCGGCAAGTTTCGAAGACAAGGCCGAGCACAGCGCGCCGACGAGCATCTTGTGCGGCAGCCGGTAGGAATAATCGCGCGGCTGCGGGCCATGCACCGTGCCGCCCTTGCGCCAGATCGAGGAGCGAATCGAGCCCACACGCGCGCGGCCCGTGCCCTTCTGCCGCCAGAGCTTGCGCCCGGCTCCGCTGACTTCGCCGCGGCCTTTCGTCTTGTGTGTTCCGGCGCGCTGCGAAGCGAGGTACCACCGCACAGTCTCGTGCAGCAGGTGCGGGTTGACCTTCGCGGAAAACACCGCGTCGGCAAGGTCCACCGTCCCGACCTTTTTCCCTTCCAGATTCACCACATCCACAACCGGCATGATCTTCTTTTCCTTCTCGAGTCGTTTCCGCTGCGTTACTTAGACCGCTTCGCTTTGTGAATCAGGATGTACGCGCCCTGCGGGCCGGGCACCGCGCCGCGCACCAGGAGCAGATTCTCTTCGGTGTCAATCTTCACCACGGCCAGGTTTTTCGAAGTGACGCGCTGGTTGCCCATGTGCCCGGGAAAATGCTGCCCCGGCCAGACACGCGATGGAAACGAACTGCCGCCGATGCCGCCCGGCGCGCGGTGGAACATCGAGCCGTGCGTGGCGTCGCCGCCGCGGTAGTGCCAGCGCTTGACGCCGCCCTGAAAGCCTTTGCCCTTGCTCACGCCGATGACGTCCACGAGTTCTCCGGGCGCGAACCGGTCCACCAGGACGCGGTCGCCCACTTTCGTTTCGTCCTTGGAGTCCTCGAGCCGCACTTCGCGAAGCATGCGCATCGGCGCGACATCGGCCTTCTTGAAGTGGCCGGTCATCGGCTTGGTCAGCCGCTGCGGCTTGATGAACTCCACCAGCCCGAGCTGCACGGCGTCGTAGCCGTCTTTATCCTTGGTGCGCCGCTGGACGACCACGCACGGCCCGGCCTGCAACACCGTGCACGGCACGCTGGTGCCATCGGCGGCGAAGAACTGGGTCATGCCCAGTTTGATTCCGAGAATCCCGTTGACTGCCATCGCTTCGCTCTCTTCTCCCGTGTTTCCAGCCAGGCTACTTGGCCGCGTGGCCAAAGGCCTTGATCTCCACGTCCACGCCCGGTGGCAGATCGAGCTTCATCAGCGCGTCCACCGTATCCGGCGTGGGTTCGAGAATGTCAATCAGCCGCTTGTGCGTGCGCATTTCAAACTGCTCGCGCGATTTCTTATCCACGTGCGGCGAGCGCAGCACGGTCCAGCGATTGATGGTGGTGGGCAGAGGAATCGGCCCGGCCACTTCGGCGCCCGTGCGCCGCGCGGTCTCCACAATTTCCCGCGTGGACTGGTCGAGAATCCTGTGGTCATAGGCCTTCAGCCGGATGCGAATTTTGTCTCCTTGGGACATGGTTTACTCGACGATCTCGGTGACGGCGCCGGCGCCGACGGTGTGCCCGCCTTCGCGGATCGCAAACCGCAGACCCTTCTCCAGCGCCACCGGCGCGATCAGACTGATCTCCGCGCTCACGTTGTCCCCCGGCATCACCATCTCCACCCCCGCCGGCAGCTTCACGTCTCCG
>Ga0209701_10001732_pt1 | contig 14149 bp, 20 predicted proteins | sample CZO8metaG_4_FD_188356 | JGI IMG/M metagenome (GOLD analysis project Ga0209701, IMG submission 188356) | Vadose zone soil microbial communities from the Eel River Critical Zone Observatory, Northern California, USA - CZOApr15con2H3.8 metaG... | ecosystem: Environmental > Terrestrial > Soil >...
ATTGCGAGCATGCTCAATCCGTTGACCTATACGACGGACATCTTCCGGGCGGGTCTCTTCGGCGCGGCAACCTCGACGACGTCCCTCGAGCTCGCCGTGTTGGGCATCGAGGCGGCCGGCATGTTCGTCATCGCGGTGCTCGCCTTCCGGCGAATTCGGGTCTAGGCCGCCTATTGACCGTAGTAGAACGTCGGGTTCTTGAGTCGGCGGTCCGCCTCCTCCCAATCGACCGTTCCGTCGGAATTGTTCCATTCGACGAAGGCGGCTCCCCTGCCCGCCCACCGCGCGAACGTCTTGACCGCGGTGGCATGCGGCTGCGCCGCCACGAACGGGCCAATGCCCTTACGACCCATCCAAACCGAGTACGTCCAGAACCGTTTGCGCGGCAGGTCCGTTTTGAGTCCGTATCGTACGAGGCCCTCGGACTTTCGGAGTTGCTGTTCCACCTGTCCCGCCAGTCGCAGGAAAGCAACGACGTCCCTCCAACGTCGGACCGGAAGAAAGGTGGCGATGGAAACGAATTCTCCCTCGCCCGGAGGACTGACCTCCACGACTTTCTGGACCAACGCGATTCCCCGAGACCTGAGAAGGCGAAGCCGGATTAAAGCCGTCTTCTCGCCGAACCACAAGACCCCTGGTGCGCTGGCTCCCAGTTGGTTTGCGAACGGCGCTGCGGGCCCCTAGGCGCGAGTCGACTTGACCTCGTGGATCCAGTCGCAGTGGAGGCCCGCCTTCTCGTGATGCTTTTGGACCGCGTCCCGGTTCGGCGCGTTGAGGACACAGTAGACCTTGTTCTCCTTCTCGTTAAAGAGGATGTCATGATGGGTCACTCCGAACTCGTCCGAGGGCGCTGTCTGCAGTTTCCGCAACACGTCCGCGGTAAGGGGCCCCAGGGGGTGGGTATCGATGAACTTCGGCGTTTCGCTCACCTCCTCCTCTGACGAGGGTATCGGGAATTTCGATCGCGCCCCCGCTCGGCGCTCGTCCAGCGCGAGATGCGTAGGACGGACTTCAAGCTATCTCCAGGTGCGCCCCAGGTTCGCCGGTGGCGGGGGAATGCGTCAGTCGAGGATTCCGCCCAAGAGGGACGCACGCAGGTCATCGGGAGACCGTTCACGGGATCGAAACGGTCTTGGGGTCCATCGGGAGAGGAGGATACTTCAGCTTGAGGTCCTCGAGCGCCTTCACCAGGGACCGGCAGACGACCAAGTCTCGATACCACGCATGGTTGGAGGGCACCACATGCCACGGCCCCCAATTCGTCGATGTTTTTTCGAGCGCCTCCTCGTAGGCTCGCATGTATTCTGACCAGAGCTTGCGTTCCCGCAGATCTTGAATGTTGAACTTCCAATGCTTCGACGGATCATTCAGCCGGTCCTGCAAACGCTTCTTCTGCTCATCCGCGTCGATATGGAGGAAGAACTTCAGGATCGTCGTGCCGTCCTCGGACAGGAGCCGTTCGAAGTCGTTGATTTCGCGGTAGCGCCGTCGCCACACGTGCGGGGGGACGAGGCGGTGGACGCGTTCCACGAGGACACCTTCGTAGTGGCTCCGGTTGAAGATCACGATCTCCCCTTTTCCAGGGGCCTGCTTGTGTGCGCGCCAGAGGAAGTCATGATCGAGCTCCTCGGGGGTCGGTTCCCGAAATCGGGCGACCTGGACGCCTTGCGGATTGACGCCCTCGAAAACCCGCCGAATCGTCCCGTCCTTTCCGGACGTGTCCATGCCCTGTAAGACGATGAGGACTTTGTGTTCGTGCTCCGCGTAGAGCATCTCTTGGAGCCCTCCAAGCTTCCGTCGAAGCTCCTCGAGTTCGTCGAGGCCGTCTTTCTTCTTGCCCGTGAAGGCGGAGTTATCGGAAGGGTCCCAGTCGTCGAGGCGGACCTTCTGCCCTTCCTTCAACCGATACCGGTCCATCGGCGATCGACTCTCTGCGAGGACGGCGGTTTCCGTGATTGAGCTTTGCGGTGCATGGGCCCAGAGGTTCGGCAGCGTCGCCCTCCAGAAATGTCAAGTCGTCAGAGGTATTGATGGACCGTATGGCCGTGATCGCCCGATGCCGCAAGTGCGGTGCGCCCCTGGACCGCACGAATCAATTCTGTCCCGCATGCGGCACGCCTTCAGAGCTCGCCTTCCCCGTCAAACACGAAGATGCGATCCGAGAGTTCGGACACCATGAGGCGGTCCTGCAGAACTATCGTGCAATGTTCCTGGTGAGCGAGACCTTCACCGCCTCCCTTGCCGCGACCCGGGCTAACGTGCCAGGGTCAGGGCCGCTTGTGGCGGTCCTCGCGGCCGTCGGGATCGCTTGGCTCGCGATTTGGATTATCGTCACGGTCCTCCGGGCCAGGGTGGTGCGTTTCTTCGAGGAGCACGACGAGGACGGCGCGCTGATGCGGTACCACAACTCCGTCGAACGCCCGGCCCACGTTGCCGGTTTTTGGTTCTTCACCGTCGTGTTTCCATTGACATTCGGGCTCCTTTGGTTGAGCCTCCTGCTATTCGCGTATCGCGTCGTCTGAGTCCTCTGCGTCTTCGGGATCACCCGCGAGGAGCGAGGTCATCCCCCGCGCCGTGCTTGCGGCGTTTGCCAAGCGCCGGGAATAAGAAGTCGCGCCGGCTTCAGGTTCTGTGCACGGAAACACCTGGAAGGGCGCGAGTCCGGAGACGCTCGCGATCGTCCGGGAGCTCCTGCTCCGTCGGGGTGCCGTCGAAGACAAGGACTTGAGCCATCCATCCGAAGCGTGGCGGGTCCGAATCGAGGGCGTGGTGTTCACCGGCTACCGCAGCGGCACGATCTACTGCAACGGCGGGACCATCCCCGAGCTCCCTTTTCTGTACAAGTCCATCTCGCAAGTCTTGGAGCAGCAAGGCCGCTAAGGCCTCGCGGGCGTCAGCCTTATGATAAACTGAAGTCTACAATCATCCGGACATGACCGCTGAGCCCGAGATGCCACAACCGAGGCTGCGAAGCGTCGCCGAGATCCTCGCGGCCCGCCCGACGATCGAGGGCGCGGGCGTTCATCTGCGCCGGGCGTTCGGCGCGGCCGAGGTCCCGCGGTTGGATCCGTTCCTGCTCTTGGACGATTTCCGTTCGGAGAACCCCGCCGAGTACATCGCGGGATTCCCATGGCATCCGCATCGCGGCATCGAGACGGTCACCTACATGCTGGACGGCCGAGTCGAGCACGAGGACAGCATCGGGAACAAGGGCATCATCGGCCAAGGGGACGTCCAATGGATGTCCGCGGGGAGCGGGATCATCCACCAAGAGATGCCGAAGGTGGACCGCCACCGGTTGGGGGGTTTCCAGCTCTGGGTGAACATGCCCAGAGCGCACAAGATGTCGGATCCCCGGTATCAGGAAGTCAAGTCCGGACGGATCTCCGAGGTTGAGCCGACCCAGGGCGTCCGGATGCGGGTCGTCGCGGGAAGTGTAGGCGGAATCCGCGGTCCGGTCCAAGATATCGGGGTCGACCCCGAGTACATCGATGTTCGCCTCGAGCCGCGAACGGATTTCGTTCATCCCGTCACGCCGGGACACACCGTCTTCGCCTACCTCCTCGATGGCCACGCGAGTTTCGACGAAGAGGCCTCGGACGTCGTCGAGGACGGTCACCTCGTGATCTTCGGGGACGGCGATGCGGTCCGTGTGAGGACCACGGACACGCCCGCGAGATTTCTGCTCGTCTCGGGGAAACCCCTGCGAGAACCGATCGCTTGGTGGGGCCCCATCGTCATGAACAGCCGCAAGGAGATCGAGCAAGCGGTCGAGGACTATCAAAACGGCACGTTCATCAAGCGCAGAGCCCCCACGAACGACCGATTGTCTCCGTAACCCCGTCCGAACCCGGACCAATCGCCTCCTTCGATTCGGAGCCTAATACCATCCACTGGATGGGGAACGATGGGACGGGCTGCCGCTCACAGCGTGAAGTCCTCGGCGGATCGCTTCACTTGGGTCTCCAACGGCCAAGGCGACTCTGGCGACGGCGTTGGATGATCGTCATGGCAAGGGCGGTCCCGAGGACGCTTGCGATGAGCGTGAGCGAGGAGATCGCGATGGCCGACGAGGTCGTCAAGGTGCTCTCGGGCAAGGCGGCGACGCCAATGGTCAAGGTATGCATCGGCGCAGCGCCCACGGCATCGGTGACCGTCACGTGAACATTGTACACGCCCGGAGCGCGGAATCGGTGGGTCGTGTTCTGGGCCGTGCTTCTCCCACTATCCCCGAATGCCCAGTCGTAGGCGAACGGTGGCGTACCGCCTGAGAGCTCCACGTTGAAGCTCACATCGTCGGCGGTCGTGGGCCTGTTGGTGGAGGCCGTCGGAGTGAAGACGAGCTGGGGATTCACGGCGATCGCAATCGAAGCGCCGGTCGTCGCCCCGACCGCATCGGTCGCGGTGAATGTCACCGTGAACTTGCCCGGGCGACCGTAGGTGTGGTTGGGTCGCAGCGCGGTGGATGAACTCTCGTCGTCGAAGTTCCAGGCATACGATACGGGTGAGGTCCCGCCCGCCACCGCTCCGCTGAATCCGACCAGGCTACCCACATCGGTCGCCGCGGGAGAGGCCGAGGCACTGCCCACCGGAAGAGGATTCACCGTGACATTCCCAAGGCGCTTGGCGCTGGCTCCCGCGGAGTCGTTGACCCAGAGGACGACAGGGTAGGTCCGGGGTGCAGTGTAGGCGTGGAACGTGTTCGCGGACCGATCCGAGGCGCCGTCGCCGAACGACCAATTGTACGTGTAGGTCCCTGTCCCACCTGAGGCTGTGGCGGAGAAGATGACGACGCGGCCGACATCCGTGGCGCCGGGTGTCAGGGACATCGAAGCGGTCAACGCGGAGGTCACGACCGACGGACTGGAGGCGGCCTTCGGTCCGATTGCCGCTTGGGGCCCGATCGAGGTGACGGGGGCCTGGAGCATGGCTGCCCGGCCCCGGTTGTAGGAGAGCGTCGTGACCGGCGAGTTGCCTCCCGGAGACTCCCTTAAGTGGACGAGCTGCCACCCGCCGAACGCGACGATCACCGCGACGATGGCGATTCCAGCCTTCTGCCAGTTCTGCACCTAATTTTCCCCCTGGGCCTTCGCGTTCGCGGTTCTGACCCGCCCACTTGCTGGCTCGCGCTGCCACCGGAGCGGTGTCAGGCCTCTTGTTGCGGCCACCTTCCGTTCACATCCTGGCAGTTGCTTCGTTTGACTCGGTCGCCGGCGGTCCCGCTCTCCCCCAGACCCTACCCCAAAACAAGTTTCGGGGCTTAAGCAGGCGATATTCAAAAGTAACTTGGTGTGTTCATCACTCGGTTGGTGGGCACGGACGCCGGAGATATTCGGGGTCGCCCGGTTCCGAAAGGGGCGGCGCCGGTTCGGCCGGTTCTCCATCGGATCCTCCTACGGTCGATCAGTACCAACGCCAATGGATTCCATATCGTGCGCGAATGCCCGCCGGGGGTTTCTTAGGGGTCGTCCAACATATGGAAGTGATTCGGTAGAGGGTCCTGGGCATCGGCCCCATTTCTCCGCGAGTTCCGGACTGGCACGGGAAGGCAAGGCATGAATGTGAAGCTCCGTCGGCCGCTCATTGCGTTCACGGGGGTCGCCGCGATGATTGTGGGCCTGGTCGGAGTCACCGAGGCCAGCGGCTTCCCGTTTCCGTTCAACATCTTTCTGATTGTCATCGGGATGATCGGGGCGGTCACGGGCGGCCTCGTGTTCGGCGTTGTCGCGGTTGCTTGGGTGATGAAGCAGGCGATGCAATTGTCCGAGACCTCGTCCTGGGGCCGCTCACGCCAACGCTAGCCCGCCGTTCTGCGTGAGGCTTCCAAGGGATTCCGCTGCTCAGGACGACCCTGGTGCCCCTTCCCTCCCGCCACCTCTTATCGATTTGGACTGCTGGCTACGCCAATGCCCCCGTTCCTCGGGCCGAGAATGAGGCACCAAGCTTTTTCTACGCTCGGTCCTGATTTGGGCGGTCATTGGCCCAGAGTCAGGGGGATGACGACCATGAAAGTACTCGTGGCAGAGGATGACGCGACGCTCCGCGAGGAGGTCGTCGAACTCTTACGCGCCGGAGGCCACGACGTGGACGCCGTCGCCGACGGCAATGAAGCGATCCGTCGGCTCGAAGCGGAGCCGTTCGACCTCGCGCTGGTCGACTGGAACATGCCTGGAAAGACCGGCGGGGAGGTCCTGAAGAAAGCCCGCGAGATCCGGCCTCGGACCGCCGTGATCGTCATGACGGGCTATGGCACCGTCGACACGGCAGTCGAGGCGATGCGCTCCGGCGCGAAGGACTTTCTTCAGAAACCGTTCGAGGTCGATTCCCTCGAGAAGACGATTGAGAGCATCCGGGACCAACTCGCGTCGGGTCGCAAGACCGCGACGGACGAGGTGACCGCCCACCAACGGAGAGAGATCGCGACCCAGAACGCGGTCAAGGCGGCCTTCTTTCATTCGAAGCAAGGGCTCCTCGTGGCCTCGAAGGTCCGGCCCGGCCAGAAGACGGGCGATGAAGACCTCCTCGTCGCGACCCTGAATGTGATTCAGAACTTCATGACCATCTCGTTCCGGATGCTGGAAGGCAAACGGCTGCGCTCCATCAGTCAGGGGGATCTCACCCTCGCCACCGAAGCGGGGAAGCATCTCCTCCTGACCGTCGTGATTCAGGGGGATGATTCCGAGGAGCTGCGAGCGGAGATGCGAGAGGCCCTGAAGGACTTCGAAGAGAGCAACCGGACCCTCTTCCGACATTGGGACGGGAGAGTGGAGACGCCGCGTGGGGCGGACGAGACGCTGATGCGCCTCCTGAAGTTGAGCGTCTGATCCTCAGAGAGCGCTCTTGACAGCCGCCCTCGTCCAATGGCGGCCTTTCGAATCTCGGGCCGCAAGCCAGACGTGGGGGGGACGACCAAAGAGCTATGGCGAGAACCGAGGTTCCCACGTCGTGGCCCGCGTCGATGTCATCGTCCTGATCCCCGAGAGCACTCGGAAACGCTCCGGGGGCTCTCCCGACTCGACGAAGGGCGACGCGATCGAAGAAGCGCTTCCCGCCCCCGAGCGGCAGGAGCTGGAGACCCTTCGCCGGAAAGTTCTCCAAGACGGCCCACGGGGTTTCGTCGACGGCGGGCGGTTCTTCCCCGCGTACCAGCGGTTCGACGGCAACATGTATCGGTACATTCCGCGGGATGCCTGGGAGCAGCGGTCCCCCGCGGTCGAAGTCGTGATCGCGTCCGCCCTCCGAGGGCTCGTCGCGTCCCGCGACCCGATTCCTGCCTACCATTTATCGATGGCGGAATCGACTCCTCCGTTCGGGAAGCTCAACCGGTGGTGGCATCAGGCGGGGCTGCCGCGAATCTTATCCGCCTACCTAAGGGCGGTCCGACCGAAGTCGGTCGTCGACTTGCTCTCCCTCGAGTACCGCGAGTCCGTCGCCGGCTACGAGAACCGGGTACCCGGAATTGCCGTGAGACCGATCGATTTCCCGGGCATGGGACGCGCAAGCCAGCCGCGCCGCGGCGAGAAAGTCGCGGAGATTCTCCGGTCAGGGAAGGTCTAGCCGAGAGAGGGGGGTTGCGCCCGAAGGGCATCCACGGCCCTCTGCCGGATGTCCCGTCGTTCCTCGAGGAGGAAACGGCTCAAGAGCTGGGGATCGAGGATGCGGTCCGCGTAATCGAGGAACTCGAGGGCGGCCGCAACCTGGTCGCGCGCGAGCGACCGGACCGCGAGGCTCGCGAGGTAATGGGACTTCTTCTTGGCAAGATCCGCGCGGTCCGGCGCCATCGACATCAAGGCGTGCAGCATGGGCCAGAAGACGTCGAGGTCTCCTCGCTTGAAGATTGGGTCGATCGCTTTGACGCGTTCCACGAAGTCTTCGCGAACGTCCCGGACCACGTCGCATCCATGGACCGTCCCGAATTACCTCTTTGCGGTTGGCGCGGCAACCTGATGACGCGGCGACGCATGTGGGACGCCGGTTCGACATGGCACCACCGAGACGGGTCGCGGTCGTCACGGGCGGGACCGGCTATCTCGGAAGCTCCGTCTGCAAGGCCTTCGCGGAAGCCGGGGCGACGGTCGTGGCAGTGTATCTCCTGGATCGGGAGCTCCCGTATTTCCGGAAGACCCTCGGTCGCCTGGTTCGAAAGGTCTCCTTGGTCATGGCCGATGTCACCAAGACCGGGGACATGGATCGAGTGGCGAGGGACGCGCGCCGCCGGTTCGGGCGGATCGATGTCCTCGTGAACGCCGTGGGCGGCTACATGTCCGGACCCGTGGCCGAGGCGACGGAGGAAGACTTCGATCGTGCCATGGCCCTGAACTTGAAATCCGCCTTCCTCGCATGCAAGGCCGTCCTCCCCGCGATGCGAAAGGCCCAGGGCGGAAAGATCGTCAACGTCTCGAGTGAGGCGTCCCTGCTCGGCGACGCGGACACGTTCCTTTACTCCGCGGGTAAGTCGGGGGTAAACCGGCTCACGGAGAGCCTCGCGCGAGAACTCAAGACGGCCAACGTGAACGTCAACTGTGTCATGCCCAGGACCATGGACACCCCGGCGAATCGCGAAGCGATGCCGGACGCCGACTTTTCCTCGTGGGTGACGACGGACGAGGTCGCACGCGTCATCTGTTGGCTGTGCTCCGAGGAAGCCGCTCCGATCAGCGGTGCCGCGGTGCCCGTGTACGGCGGGCCTTGAGGCGTTACGACTTCGGGATTTCCTTCCGCGGATCGACGAAGGGCTTTGGGACGACGACGGCGCTCCGTCGGCCGTCCGGGTGCCGGACCTCGAATTCGTTCCCCAGGTCCGCCCGCTCGATGGGCACCATCGCGTACCCGATATTCCGATCGAGCCGAGGAGAGTGGATGGCCGAGGTCACATGGCCAATGGCTTTTCCGCGCAGCTCGACCGGCCATTTCGTCATGTTGAATTCGAGGGGCTTGCCGGAGATCTCGATTCCGACCAGCTTGCGCCTCGGGCCCTCTTCCTGGATTCTCTGGAGGGCGGCCTTCCCGATGAACGCGCTCGGCTTGTCCAGGTCGACGAGCCGATCGAGATCGACTTCGTACGGATTGTTCTCGATCGTCATGTCAGCCCCGTAGTTCAGGATGCCCGCCTCGATCCGCCGGATGTCCGAGGGGCCCGTCGGTCGGAGGTTGTATTTCCTCCCTGCCTTCATCACGGCATTCCAGAGATCCTCCCCGCGGGTCGCATCGAGGAGGTAGAGTTCGTACCCGATCTCCCCCGTCCAGCCCGTACGGGTGACGAGGAGCGGGATGCCGTTCAGTTGTGCCGGCGTGAAGAAGTAGTAGGAGAGGCCCGCGACCTTCTCCCCGAACAGGTCGGCCATCAGGGCCTTTGACTTCGGTCCCTGGACCTGGAGCGGGGAGGCATCCGGCTCGGAGATGGTCACGTCGAGGCCGGACCCACGGGCCACCCCTTTCGCCCATAGCAGGATGTCGCTGTCCGCGAGGGCGATCCAGAAGCGGTTCTCCTCCAGGCGCAGGAGCACCGGATCGTTCAGGATCCCGCCGGCGTCGTCCGTGATGAGCACGTACTTTCCCTGGCCGACGCGACATCGGGTCAGGTCCCGCGGCGTGAGCTTTTGCATGAACTCGAACGCGTCGGGCCCCCGGATCTCCACGTTCCGTTCGACGGCCACGTCCCAGAGGGCCACGTGCTTGAGGAGGTGCCAATATTCCTTCACCGGATCGTCGAAGTAGCTCGGCAGGAAGGTGTGGTTGTAGACCGTGTAGGACTTGCAGCCGGCCCCTTGCGTCGACTCGAAGAAGGGGGAGCGCCGAAGGCGGGCGCCCCGTTGGATGAGGCGCATGTCGTATGCCTTCGGCTTCCGGGCCGGTTTCTTTCGGGCCCGATGCTTCCTTGTTGCCATTCGATCCGCTCAGGACTCGTGTGCGAGTCGCGAGTTGCGCCGGCATCGATCGAGCGAAGATAAAGACTCAATGCCTACGCGGCTGGATCGCTTCGGTCAGTGGTCGTCGGCTTTCCCTTTCGCGGGTGCTGCGGTCGGTTTCGAAACGACGCTTCGCGGGACGATCGCGTCACCGACGCGGATCTCCCCCTGCGTCAAGATCTGGGCCCGCAGACCGCCGCGATGGACCAGGCCCGCGATGAGCCCCTTCCGCGTGAGGCTCTCCAAGTGGGAGCACGGTTCGCAGAGGCGAACTCCGAGGAGGCGCACCCGTCCAACCTCGAACTCCTTTCCGACGAGGTGGTTCAGCGGCGTATCGCGGGTGACGACATTCCTTCGGGCGGCGCCCGCGGGAATCGTGATTTCGTTGTCGCGGGCCATCGCATCGATGGCCTCGGATTCGATGAGCGTAATCTCCCGTCCGGGGCCCGGCCTGTCCGAATACGTCCCGCTGGCCTCGAAGTAGCGATCCCCCTCGAGCCCCTTCCCGGGGATCGCGCGGACCCGATCCACGGAACGCATCGGAGCTTCCGCCCTGTCCGCGATGTGAATGGAAGCGACCTCGCCCGTCCAAGCCGGTGCGCGCGCCATGATGGAGCCAAGGAGCCTTCCGATATAATCGTTCTCTACTCCGGGACGATTGCGTCCGCCTCGATCTCGACGACCATGTCGGGATCGATCAGACGAGCGACTTGAAGGAGGGTCGTCGCAGGCCGAATGTCGCGGAAGAACTCCGCATGGGCGCGGCCGACCGCTTCCCAATCGTCGATGCTCGTCACGAAGATTCGAGTTCGAACGACATGATTGAGTTTCGCACCCGCGTCCTTCAACGTGGCCTCAAGCTTTCGGAGGATCCAGATCGCCTGGGTGTAGGCGTCTCCCGGAGAGACTACGTCACCTTGTTCGTCCACCGCAGCCGTGCCCGCCACGACGATCCACGGACCGACCCGGACGGCGCGCGAATATCCCACGATCGGCTCCCATTTCGCTCCCGATGCGATGTTCATGCGTTCCATACAACTCCCCGCATCGGAGGACAATGGCAGTCCCGCGAAAAACCTCTGCGATGATCGCGGCCACACGGAATCGCTGACAGGAGCGCGCCTGAATAACTAGCGGCGCCCTCCGCTCCGGAGGAGTTTGGAGAGTTCGCTGGAGGCGGGTTCGACGAGCTTCGTCGCGGCCTCCCAGGTTGCGAGGTCCTTCCAATGGCGCTCCTCAAGGTCGCGAACCGTTCGAAGGAGATCGGCCTTCAGCGCGTCGTGAATGGGACCGTCGTACAATGCGGCCCCGATTACGAACTCCCCGCGGACCGCCACAATCCCAAATTCTCCGTATCGCATGGCCGTGGACGCATAACCTCGCGATCCCGGGACGCTCGTCTCCACGAAATTACCGACGACGGAAAGCAGGCTCTCGAGTTGTTCCGCCTCGATCGGCAAGTTTCGTCCTGAGCCGAGCGCGACCAGCGGTTCACCGGACCGGTAGAAGAGATACACGGCGATCGGTCGCGCGTCCTTTGCTGGTCCTTTTCGCTGCTTCATTCAAACCTTCGTGTGGAAGTCTTGGAGAGAAAGGTGGGAATCTCCGTGGGTGGAGGAGGCGGCGGGGACGACATGGTCAGCCAATGCGGACCTGCGTTCTCTATCTTTGCCATGCCAACCGCACTCCTGGCCAGAATCGAGTCCCTGAGACCAAAATGGTTTCGGTCAATTGTTCCCTCGAACAGGCATTTAGAAACCTTCAAAGTCCACCGCCGCGTGCGAGGCCCTCTGGGAACCTGGGATCGGTCGCCCGCCGAAAATCCCCAGGTCCGGATTGGCCATGAAGATTCAGGGCTGTGAGTTCCCCGATGACCTGCTCTACGACCGCGATGGGCTCGTTTGGATCCGTCCATCGGCGCGTGGCGATGCGGTCCTCGGGATTACGAGCATTTACGCGTCCCTCGCGGGGCGGCCGGCGAAGGTCACGGCAAAAACGACTGGCATCCTGTATCCGAAAGGATCCGCGATTGGTTTCCTCGAGAGTGGGAAGTACTTCGGCCCAATCCGGACGCCTGTCGATGGGGTTCTGCTCGATGTAAATCCAAACGTCTTGGCCAAGCCCCGGCTCTTGACGGAAGCCCTTTACCAGGAAGGATGGGTCGCGCAGATGAGACCCTCGGCTCTGGCTCGGGACCGATCGGACCTCGTCGCCCTTCCGCCCGGACGGGAACTCCTCGAGAAGCAGATCGCCACGCTGCGAGTTCGGTGTTTCGCAGCCTTTCCGGATTATGAGATGTTTGAAATCGGAGTCGAATGCGCCGCCGTCCTGGTCAAGCTCAACGAATTGCTCGCCCAGGTTCCGGTCGGGGACGTGGTCCATCTCGTGACGGACGACCCGACATCGCCGATCGAGATGGTTCGGTGGTCCGATGAGACCGGGCAGCCCGTTATCGACGAGCGGAAGGAAGGATCTTTGTTCCACTTCCTCGTCCGCAAGGTGTCGTGAACCCGCGACGCGGCGAGCGAGATCGAGCGGGGGAGTCCTCAGTGACGCCGCTCATAGCAGAGTAGGCCAGAGGGCGACTCCTCAGTTGACCGAAAGCCAGATGATGGCCATCGGAATCCCACGGTCCGGGGAGGAGGACGACGAACGTGCAATCGGCTGAGCTGACCGCGAACAAGAAGACACGAACGCCGTGGACCTTCAACCGTCTCCTGTTGGTCCTGTCATTCGCCGATCTCGTGCTTGCTCTCGTCGTCCTCGGTGGGTTCTCGATCTCGGTCTTCGTCTTTGCGGGGCCCTTCCTCATCCCGGCCGTCGTTTGCACCGTGCTGATCGTATGGAAGCCGAACCAATGGTTCTACCTCGCGGCAGGGATCGCGAACGGATATCTGTTCATCCTGTTTCTGCCGTTCGTGATCACGGGATTTGCCAATCCGGCGAACGCCTACGATTTCGCCGGGAACACCCTCGGCCTAGTTTCCCTTTTCTGGGCCCTACCCGCGGGCGTCATCGGCTTTTGGCGCACGCGGAAAAAGTTGCCTCTTCCCGACGCGCGATCGGGATGGCGGACGCCTCAGGGGATCTACGCGCTCGCCGTCGTCTTCGTCGCCGTCGGTGCGATCCTCACGAGCGCCATCTCCTACGGTCATGCCATCGGCACTCCGGCCGGAGGCGGATTCGACTTCGAGCCCAGCCGGACCGTGAACGTGACGACTCAGAATTTCCTGTTCGCTCCCTCGACCCTCTCAATTTCGGTTCGCACCCTCACCGCGATCGTCGTGACGAACAAGGACAGCACGCTCCATACGTTTACGTACGATCTGAACGGAAAGAGGTACAGCCATGACCTCTTGCCCTTGGCGACGACGAAGTTCCTTGTCTACTTCGACGCGGCTGCCTCGATCCGGTTCTGGTGCATCCCTCACGAGAGTTCCGGGATGACCGGGACGATCACCGTGGCCTGAGATTACGATCTTCACCCTACGGACCGTTCGCCGGCACGGTTTCCAGGGACTCTCGCGCGGGTCCGACCGGCGTCTACTGGAGTTTCGCGATGACCTTCGTCGCTTCCGCCGCGGTCCACGCCTTCAATGTGTTCGTCCGGATGTTGCCCATCTTCCCCAGCTCAAGGATGATCTGCATCGCGGTTTCGTCGTTCGGCGCCTGTGTCACGACGACGAGGTCGTATTTACCCATCGTGTAGAAGATGTCCATCTTCGCGCCCAGCTTGCTCGCCATCGCATTCGCGGCGTCCGCCCGCTTGGGCGACTCCTTCACGTTCCGAACTCCCTGCTCCGTCCAATTCACGAGGCTGATGTAATGTGGCATGATCTCGCTCTCCTGCTGCGACATATCCGGGAGTGCATACTTAATGCGTTCCTCCGGGAACTGGACTTCGCTGAACGCGGGAGCGGCCCAGCAAGGCTTCCGCGCTCCGACGGAAATCCCGAACATGTATCGTACCTACGGGTCCCTTAAGAACGGCGCTCCCGTCGGTCGTTTCGAGGTAGGATCATGGACCGGATGCAGCGCTTTCGGATCGCGTACTTCATGGTCGTCTGGGCCGTCGTCGTAGCCCTGATCGTTCAAGTCTCCCTCATCGGACTCTGGTTGTTTTCCGGCCAGCCGACCCTGGCCATCCACATGGAATTTGGCCACGCCATCACGCTGATGGTGCTCGGCCTGCTGATCCTCGCATTCACGGGTCGGCTTCCCCGGTCCATGCGGCTGAGGAC
>Ga0209701_10001734_pt1 | contig 14148 bp, 13 predicted proteins | sample CZO8metaG_4_FD_188356 | JGI IMG/M metagenome (GOLD analysis project Ga0209701, IMG submission 188356) | Vadose zone soil microbial communities from the Eel River Critical Zone Observatory, Northern California, USA - CZOApr15con2H3.8 metaG... | ecosystem: Environmental > Terrestrial > Soil >...
CTGCTCGCGATCGTCGCCGGATTGCTCCTGGCGCGCTGGACCGTGAGGCCGGTTCGTGCGCTGACCTCCGCCGCGGACGCGATCCGCGCGGGCGACCTGACGACGACCGTCCCCGTCGACTCCGGAGACGAGCTGGGTCGTCTCGGAGCCACGTTCAACACGATGGTCGAATCCCTCAGGGGAGCGCGGGACCAGCTCGAGGACAAGGTCCGGCAACGGACCGAGGCGCTGAACGTCGCGAACGATGCGCTCGAGAGGCGCAACGAGGAGCTCCGGCTGCAGGCGGACGAGCTCCTGGTCCAGAGACACGAGCTGCAGGTGCAACGGGAAGACCTCGAGGTCAAGAACCGCGAGGTGCAGAGGGCGGACCAGCTCAAGTCCGAGTTCCTCGCCAACATGTCGCACGAGCTGCGCACGCCTCTCAACGCCATCATCGGGTTCTCCGAGCTCCTGCTCGAGGAAGCGCGCGAATCGCTCTCGCCCGAGCACCTCAAGTTCGTGGGGGACGTGCTCGCGAGCGGCAGGCACCTCCTGGCGCTGATCAACGACATCCTCGATCTGGCCAAGATCGAGGCCGGGCGGGTGGAGCTGCAACTGGAGCCGGTCGCCCCCGGCGAGGCGGTCGCCGACGCGGTCGCGCTGGTCGGCCCGCAAGCGCTGCAGCGGACGATCGAGATCCGGACCCAGGTCGCGGCATCCAGCGAAGTCCTCGCCGATCGCGGCAAGCTGCGCCAGGTGCTCCTCAACCTGCTCTCGAATGCGCTCAAGTTCAGCCCGGAGCGCTCCTCGATCCATGTGGGGGCCGACGATGCGCCGGGCGCGGTCCGCTTCTGGGTGCGCGACGAAGGACCCGGGATGGACGAAACGCTGCTCGCGCGCCTCTTCCAGCCGTTCGTCCAGGGCGAGAGCGCCCTGGTGAAGAGACACCAGGGCACCGGACTCGGTCTGGCCATCTCGAAGCGACTGGTCGAGCAACACGGCGGTACGATCGAAGTCGCGAGCGCACCGGGAAGCGGATCCACGTTCTCGTTCACGATACGCACGGTCGCGGCGACGGCACCGTGGGCCGCCGGCGCGATCCGTTCGCTCCCGGCCGTGCCTGCCCCGGCGGTCGCACCGGCGGCGCAGGTGGACGGCGAGGGACACCCTCTGGTGCTCCTCATCGAGGACGACGCGGCGACCGTCCGCCTGGTTCGCGCCTACTTGCACGACGCGGGCTACGATCTCGCCGAGGCGAGCACTCCCGCACACGGGTTCGAGCTCGCCCGGCGTCTGCGGCCCGCGGCGATCCTGCTCGACCTCGATCTCGATGGAGAGGATGGCTTGAAGCTGCTCGAACAGCTCAAAGCCGATCCAGCGACGCGCGAGATTCCGGTGGTCATCGAGTCGGTCCTCGCCGAGCAAAGGCGAGGGTTCCTGCTGGGCGCGAGCGACTACCTCGTCAAACCGCTGGACCGCAAAAGGCTCCTCGAGAGCATGTCCAGGCACGCGCAGGCCGGGTTCGACGGCGCGCAGCCGCTGGTGCTGGCCATCGACGATGATCCGGTGGTAGCGACCGTCCTGCGCTCCGTTCTCGCGCCGGCCGGGTTCCGGGTCGAAACGGTCGGGCTAGGGCGGGACGGGATCGACATCGCGCGGCGCAACCAACCCGCGTTGATCATCGTCGACCTGCTGCTTCCCGACATGTCCGGGTTCGAGGTGCTCGACGCGCTCGCCGCCGATCCGCGCACCCGCGCGCTGCCGGTCATCGCGCTCACCGCCGCAAGCCTCTCGCCCACCGACCGGCAGCGGATCGAGAAGCGCGTTCTTTCGCTCGCCCAGAAAGGCGACTTCACGCGCGAGTCCGTGCTGCTCGCCGTCCAGCGGGCGACGGGCGCCGCGCCCGCGAGGGGGCATGAGGGAGGGCCGACGGTCCTGGTGGTCGACGACCACGACCTGAACCGCGAGCTGATCCGGACGATGCTCGAACGGAAAGGCTACCGCGTCCTCCAGGCCGACAGCGGCGAGCAAGGGACCGAAGTGGCCCGGCGGGAGCGGCCCTCGCTCATCCTCCTCGACCTGGCCATGCCGGGGAAGGACGGCTTCGCCACGGCTCGCGAATTGAAGGGCGATCCCGAGCTCGGGACGACTCCGCTCGTCGCGGTGACCGCGCTCGCCATGCGCGGCGACGAGGCGCGGGCGCGCGAGGCCGGCTTCGACGCGTACGTGACCAAGCCCGTCGACCGCCATGCGCTGGAGGAAACGATCGAGCGGCTGCTCAAGCGCGGCAACGGAGCGGCCGCGGTCGAGTGAATCCCGGCCAGAACGCATCCCCTGAGTCCGCGCTGGGAAAAGCGTAGCGCCGCCCTATCGGCGGCGGCTAGCGCGCCAGGGCGTCCCGCACCTTCCGGTCCTCTCTCCACTGCTGGAGGAGCCATTCCCAGAAGGCACGGCGTCGGCCGAGGTGCGGGTTCAGCTTCTCCCAGTTGCGAGACACGAACTCCGGCGACGTGAAGACCCACACGTCCGTGTCTCGCGCCTCGCGCAGGATCTTGCCGAGCAGCCGGAAGCGCTCGGCGTCAGGCGCCGACCGCAGAAGCTGCTGGATCTCGCGCACGGTGAGGGGGTCGTCCCACGTGAAGTAAGGGACGACCTCCGGATCCGTCATGTCGGTGCCGAGGAAGCGTGCTCCGGCCATGACGGCGATCCTACTACGCGCCGCGGAAAACGACGCGAGCGGAACTGCCGGCATCTGATCGTCCAGGCTCAGACCGCTGCCACGTTCACGCTTTCGGCGGCCTTAGCGATGATTGCGGCCACCGCCTTGGGCTGCGACACGTAGATCGCGTGGCTGCCCCTCTCCTCGACGACAGTTGAACCGGCTCGCTTGGACATGAAGCGTTGAGCGGGCGGCGGGATCATCTTGTCCTCGGTCGCGACGAGGTACCAACTCGGCTTGGTCTTCCACGCGGCTTCGCTGATCGTGCCGCCGAGAGCGCCAACACCCCAGGGGACCTGCGAGTCGGCCATGAACTCGGCCTTTTCCGCGTCCACGTCGGCCGCGAAGGAGACCGCGAACTTCGCCTTGTCGAGGAACAGATAGCCGTTCTGCGGTGGCAGGATCGGAGGCACCGGTGCCCCAGGCGGCGGATTTTTGATGAGCAGGTCCACGGACTCGCCCTTGTCCGGGGCGAAGGCTGCGATATAGACGAGCCCGGCGACGTTCGGATCGTTGCCGGCTTCGGTGATCACCACTCCACCGTAGGAGTGGCCGACGAGAATCACGGGCCGGTCCTGCGCAGCGAGGATGAGCTTCGTAGCCGCAACGTCGTCGGCCAGCGAGAGAGTCGGGTTCTGGACGATGCTGACGGTGTAGCCGTCCTTCTTCAGAATTCTGTGAACGCCCTCCCATCCTGCGCCATCCACGAAGCCACCGTGGACGAGAACGACGTTCACGAGCTTCTTCGACATGATGATCCCCTTTCCATTCGAAACCCAACCACATCGCTCCTCGGATACTGCGCTTGACTGTCCACCGACCTTGAACCGTCCAGGAGAATGGAGACTCCAAAGCGCCGGGAATCGAAGCTGGACACGAACGGCCGATCGACCCGTGCGCAGGGGCCGTTCGTCGCTCTTTCCGGTGGACGGCCCTCACCCTTTCGCAGCACGACGGAGGAGTAACGGGCAACCCGCTCCCTCGCAGAGTGTGCCATCCCGGAGGTGACTCTCATGGCAAGCGAACTACCACCTGGGATCGCCGTCGGCAAGACTAGCGTCGAGGCCGCTCGTCTCGCGCTTCAGATACGCATCCTGTGCGAGAAGCATCGCGTGAACACGCCCTACGATCTGCCACCCGACCAGTTCGAAGAAGCTCGGATCGTCTCCCTTCGCGAACCGTCTTCACGGGCGTCGGCCGGGAAATGATGAGCCACGCGACCGCGGCCAACACTGCCGCCAACAGGAACCAGCCGGCGAGCCTCAACGTCCGGCGCGAGATCCACGGGCTGCGTTTGCTCCTGTCGTCGTCGGTCATTTCCTTCGGGGCGCCGGTAGATGCTTGGTCCATCTGCCTGCCTACCGCTCCCTGAGCTGTCGTGCCGACAATCGTCAGTGTCATGTTGAATCCGCGCGCGGATCGAAAGCCGCAGAAGCACGGGTGGCTCACGCGGTAGCGCTTCAGCCGTGCAGCGGACCGAGGTTCATCACGACGCGCTCGGAAGTGAGCTTTCCGTTCGCGTCGAAGCGGTAGAACGCGACGAACGGGAGCTCGACGTCGTGTTGCGTCGGCGCAAAGCCGAGGAACTCACTCGAGTGTTTCCCGCACACGCGACCTTCGATCACGGTCTCCGCGTCGGTGAAGTGCTCTTCGTCAATCACGGCGCGCAGGCCGGCGAACGCGCCGGGGGCGGCGCTCATTCCCATGTAGCCGTGCGCCCAGCGGATGGTCTCGTCGCCGGGGAAGGTCTGGCGGTTGTAGAGCATCACGCCGTCCTTCGAGAACGTGGCCATGATCCGCTCCAGATCGTGGTCGTTCTCGGCGGCGTAATGCGCGCGCACGAGCGCTCGTCGCCGTTCGCGTTCTCGGTCGTCGATGGGCATGGTCACTCCTTGGGTCGGGTTCTCCAGTCACTCTCGAAGCAGCGCCGCGCCGCTTCGATCGCGCCCTTCGCGATGTTCTGGAGCAGGCGCCGATCCTGACCCGCGCGGCCGAGCACGCGAATCGCGACCGACGACGCGAACAGCATCGCGGCGAGCGGATCGAGATCGACGTTCGTGCCCGCTTCGGCCTGCGCCTCGCGCAGGCGCGCGCGCAGGAGCGCCTGCATCGCCTTCAGCCCGTCCTGAAGCTGCGCCTGCGTTTCCGTGGAGAGCGCGTGCGACTCCGGAACCGCATTCAAGATCAGGCAGCCGCGCCGCTCCGGGTCGCGCGCAGTGAGTCGCACCACCGTCTCGAGCACGTGCTGCGCGGCGTCGAGCCCGCTCTTGTCGGTCGAGATCGCCGCCGCGAGATCCGCGACGTAGCGCTTCATCGCGGCGCGGAACATGTCTTCCTTGCTGCCGTACGCGGCGTACAGACTGCCGCGCAAGAGACCCGTCGCCTCGGTCAGCTCCTCGATCGACGTGCGCGCATAGCCGCGCGACCAGAACACACCGAGGAGCGCTTCCTCTACTTCGGCGGGATCGAACTGGCGCGGGCGAACCATCGGCCCGTAGGGTACGCCGTTATTGAACGCGTAGTCAACAACACCACCAGGACAATCGACGCGGATCGGGCGCGTGCCTGCCCTACCGGGCATGGTCCGCGTGAACGACTGACGAGCTCCGCGGCCGCGGCTACGACGAGATGCTGCAGGGTTCGTCGAGGACCTGCGCAAGGCGATCAACCTGCTTCCGCCGGCGACGTTTGCTGCATCCTTGCCGAGAATCAGCAGCCTGGATTGGAGCGGGAAACGGGAGTCGAACCCGCGACCCTCAGCTTGGGAAGCTGATGCTCTACCAACTGAGCTATTCCCGCCCACGGACCGCTGAGCAGGGCCGACGCTAGTCGCGGGGGGAGATGGCGTCAAGCGAGAACGAAGCACGTTCCGGGAGTCCCAGGACGAGTTGGCCCGCAGACGGTCGGGCGGGCCTCACCGGACGGTGAGCGTGTACTGCTGCGTGGCGCTGGCGTCCTTGCCGCGGGGGCTGGACACCTCGACGAGGTAGTCGCCTTCCTTGAGGGGCACGGCGACCATCTGCTCCTCGCCCTCGCCGCGCACCGCGTCCGCGGTGCCGATCACGTCCGCGCGCGATCCGCGCAGCTCCAGCAGACGCAGCTGCAGGTCCACTCCGCGCACCGGGGAAACGCGAAGGGTCACCGGCGGCGCGCCCGCGGCCACGTGGAACCGGAACAGGTCCACGTCACGCCTGGGCCAGATCCAGCCGCGCACCGTCGCCGGCAGCTCCACGGCCTGCGCGTTCTCGACGTCGTTGTTCGGCTCGCGGTCGGTCGACCCGTCGTCCGGCAGGAGCTGCGCGGAGAGGCGGTAGGAATGATCGCGGTCCTCGGAATCGCGCACCCACTTGCCGTTCAGCTCGCGCGCGGCCGCCTCGACCTTGATGAAGCTCTCGCCCGCCGGCACGCGCACGTTGGGCAGCACCTCGCCTTCGCGCACGCCGCCCTCGTTGGCGCGGGCGAGGAGCTGCGGCTTGTCTCCGGGCTTCGCGCCGGCCGCCAGCACGGACAGCTCGAGGTCGGCGCGCTCCAGCGCGCTGACCTCCGCGTGCAGGATCATCGGTTGCTCCGCGCGAATCCGGTACCAGTCCACGTCGCCGGGCGGCGAGAGATATCCCGTGCGGGTCCCTCCCGAAGCGATGTCGGTAGCGCGCGCCGGCTCGTCGTTCGGCTCCTGCTCCAGGTCGTCGGGTCCCGACTCCACCGCAGCGATCAGCCGGTACGGTACGCGCGGGTTGGCCCCTCTCACCACCTTTCGGCCAGTCCCGACCGGGGCCGATCGCAGAACGAGGTAGTAGCCGGCGGCCACCGTGGCCTGCGCGACGGGTGGACCGGCCGAAGAATCGCCGGTCGGAGTAGAAGTCGCAGTCGGACTCGGAGTCGTAGTCGGTGTCGTAGTCGGTGTCGTAGTCGGTGTCGCAGTCGGTGTCGGAGTCGCAGTCGCGCTCGCGCTCGCCCCCAGCGCCAGGCTCAGGTCCCGCAGGAACACCCCGTCCCCCTCGCTTTGCGCTCGCACGGTCGCTAGCAGCGCGCCGTCCTGCAGAGCCCGGACCTCCATCTCCGGCTTCACTCCCGCCACGCCGCTCAGCTCGACCCGGAGGAACTGCCCCGGCTTCGGGTCCCGCACCTCGACGCGGTACCAGTCCTCGTCCTCGGCCCACCCGTACGTTCCCTCGACCGGCTTTCCCACGGCGACCGCGGTCGCGTCCACGGCCCGATCGTTCGGCTCCAACTCGCGGCCCTCCACCGGCGCCGTCCCCACCACGGTCAGCTTGTACGGTCCCGCCTCCGCGCTCGAGGCGCGCACGAAGCACGCCTCCGCGCAGGCGATCGCGGGCACCAGCAGCGGCTCGCCGTCCGTGCGCAACTTGAGCATCCGGTTGCGGTCCCGGTCGAGCACTTCCAGCTCCGCCGCGTGGGGCGGCGAAAGCTCCACCTGCAGCGCGAGCGTGCGCCCCGGACCGGGCGCGACGCGATACCAGTCGTCGTCGGCCGACCGCGGCCGCGGCGGCGCGAAGCTGCCCGTCACGATGGCGCGGTCGGGAAGCTGCTGCGCGTGCAGGTAGTCGTTCGGCTCGCGCTCGGCCACTTGCTCCGGCGGCGGCGGGCCCGGCGGAGGAGCGGGCGGCGGCGGCTCGGACTTGCTGCACGCAGAGAGCAGCAGCGCGGCGGCGAACAGGCTGCGCGCCGCCGCTCGCCCTGCAGGAGCCGCGCGACGCGAAGCTACCGATGCGATGCGCCCGCTCCGGCCTGGCGCGACGAGAACTCGCGGAAGAACCCGACGATGCCGGCGATCATCTCCTTCGCCGAGTCGCCGTCGGTGGTGAAGTCCGCCGACTCGAGCCAGATCCCGCCGCAGCTCTCGCAGGTCTCGTACACCAGCGGGTTGCGCTTGTGCTGGCTCTCGATGGCGAGCAGGCCGACGTTGTCGACCGGACACTCGCCGGCCTCCGATTCGGGGTTCGCGCGGCCACCCATGCCCTCCAGCGTCGGCAGGCCGGCGTGGAGGAGGATCCGGTTCAGGTCCGCGACGTCGAGCCAGAGACCGCCGCACTCTCCGCAGCGGAAGAGGACCCGGTCCCCTCCCTGGGTGAGCTCGACCATCTCGACGTTGTCTCGCGGGCAATCCATGGTGCTCTGGCTCCGATCCTGGGGATTTCGTGAGTCTAGCAGGCCACGTGCCCGGCAGGCTACCCGAGCGGTGCCCCTCGCCCGCTGCCGCCGCGCGGGCTCACGGGCCCCTCGCTTGCACGCGCCGCACCCGGGCACCCAGCGACCGCAGCTTGTTCTCCAGCGCCTCGTACCCGCGGTCCAGGTGGTAGACCCGGTGCACGGTCGTCACTCCCTCGGCGCGCAGCCCGGCCAGCACCAGCGAAGCGGAGGCGCGCAGGTCGGTGGCCATCACCGGCGCCCCGGACAGCTTCGGAACGCCCTTCACCACCGCGGTGTGTCCGTCCACGTGGATCTCGGCCCCCATGCGCGACAGCTCCTGCACGTGCATGAAGCGGTTCTCGAAGACGGTCTCCACCACGCGCGCCGCGCCGCGCGCGACCGTCATGCAAGCCATGAGCTGGGCCTGCAGGTCGGTGGGGAACCCCGGGAACGGCCCGGTGACGAAGTCGACGGCCTCCAGAATCGCCGGAGCTCGCAGCCGGAGCCCGTCGCGCTCGGACACGATGGCGGCGCCCGCCTCGCGCATCTTGCCCAGGAGCGCGTCCAGGTCCTCGGCGCGAGCCCGCCGCACCAGCACGTCGCCGCCGCTGATGAGGGCGGCCGCGAGCAGCGTGCCCGCCTCGATGCGGTCCGGGATCACCTCGACTTCGGCGGGCCGCAGCTCGCGCACTCCCTCCACCACCACGATCGACGTGCCGGCCCCCTCGATGCGGGCGCCCATCCGTGTGAGCACGGACGCCAGCGCGGTCACCTCGGGCTCGCGCGCGCAGTTCTCCAGCACGGTCCGTCCGTCGGCGAGCGCGGCGGCCATCATGAGATTCTCGGTCCCGGTCACCGTGGGCAAGTCGAAGACGACCTGCGCGCCGCGCAGCCTCTTCGCGCTCGCCTCGACGTACCCGTGCGCCAGCTCGATGTGCGCTCCGAGCGCGGCGAGCCCCTTGAGGTGCTGATCGATGGGCCGCGCGCCGATCGCGCAGCCTCCCGGCAGCGACACGCGCGCGCGCCCGAGCCGCGCCACCAGCGGCCCCAGGACCAGCACCGACGCGCGCATCGTCTTCACCAGCTCGTACGGCGCCTCCGGACGGGGCAGGTCCGCCGCGTCGACCTCCAGCGTGTGCCCGCCGGTCCCGGGATCGCGCGCGACCTTCGCGCCCATGTGCGACAGGAGGCGCCCCATGGTGCGGATGTCCGCCAGCTCCGGGACGTTGCGGAACACGCTGCGCCCCGGCGCGAGCAGCGCCGCGGCGATCTGCGGCAGCGTCGCGTTCTTCGACCCGCTGACCTCCACCTCTCCCTTCAGCGGAACTCCACCCTCGATCTCGATCGCATCCATCCAGGCTCCTATGGCTTGCTGGCCACCACGTGACGGTCGAGGTCGGCGAGGTCCTTCACCGCGCGCACGCCGGTGAAGCCGGCCTGGGTGCACAGATCGCACACCTTGGCCGCGAGCGGGGGGTCGATCTCCACGCCGAAGAAGCCGCCGGGCACCAGCCAGTCGCCGGTGCCGGCGATGATGCGGCGGATCACCGCCAGGCCCCCTTCCGCGGCGAAGAGCGCCTCGGCCGGCTCGTGCGCGACGATCTCCGGCGCCAGGCGCGCGCGGTCGTGCTCCGGCACGTAAGGCGGATTGGCCACCACCGCGTGGTACCGCTCGCGGGCGGGGAGCGCGGCGAAGAGATCGCCCACGAAGACGCGCACGCGCCCGGGCGCCAGCGCCTCGGCGTTCTCGCGCGCCGCCGCCGCCGCTTCCGGCGACCTCTCGACCAGGTCGGCACGCACCCCCGGCAGCTCCGCGGCGATGGACACGCCGACCGCGCCCGAGCCCGCGCACAGGTCCAGCGCGCGCGCGTCCGCCGGGAGGGCTTCGATGGCGAGCTGCACGAGCAGCTCCGTCTCCGGCCGGGGGATGAACACGCCGCGCCGCACGCGGAAGGGACGCCCGTAGAACTCCCGCGCGCCGAGGATGTACGCCACCGGCTCCCGGTTCGCACGGCGCTGTAGGAGCGGCTTCACGCGAGCCAGCTCCTCGGCCGAGAGCGGCTTGTCGAAATCGACGTACAGCCGGGTGCGCGAACAGGAGAGCGCGTGCGCGAGCAGCAGCTCGGCGTCGAGACGCGGCGACTCGACTCCCCTCTTCGCCAGCCACTCGCGCGCCCAGGTCAACAGGGCGCGCACCGTCCAGCTCTCCGCCATCACGGCTTGCGCGCCGAGACGACGCGCTCCACTCCCTTCGCGTCCCGGTGCGCGCGGCAGTCGCGCATCCCGCTCCGCTCGAGCAGCGCCGCCACCGCGGCGACCTGCGAGGGGTCGCATTCCTGCGCGTACGCGCCTCCCGGCCGCAGCCAGCCGGGCACCTCTTCGATCAGGCGCCGCACCACGTCCAGCCCGTCGGGACCGCCGAAGAACGACACGTGCGGCTCGTGGTCGATGACCTCCTGCGGGAGCTTCGTCCCGTCCGGCACCCAGGGCGGATTGGCGGTGACCAGCGCGTACTTGCCGCGCCGCTCCGGCGGCAACGGCGTGAACAGGTCGCCCGCGAAGCAGCGCCCGCGCCCCGGGATGAGCCGGTCGGCGTTCTCGCGCGCCAGCTCGATCGCCTCCTCGGACACGTCGGCGAGATCGACCTGCAACCCCGGCCGCGCCTTCGCCACGCAGATGCCCGCGGCGCCGATGCCGCAGGCGAGATCCAGCGCGAACCCCTGCGCGTCCTCCGGCATGCGCAGAAGGCCGGCGCCGATCAGCACCGGCAGGTCGAGCCGGGGGATGAACCCGCGGCGGTCCACCTTGAAGCGCACGCCGAGGATCTCCACCGCGCCCACGATGTACCCGGTCGGCTCCAGGGAGAGGCGGCGCTGCAGGAGCCGCAGGAAGGCGCCGTGTCCGCGGGCGTCGAGCCGCTCCCGCGCCATCGCGGGAAGCTGGGCGGGCAGCACACCCAGCGCATGGGCCAAAAGCTCGCGCGCCTCCTGCGCCGGGTCCTCGCTGAGCAGCTCCGGGGCGCGCATGCGCTCGGTGGTTGCGTCGAGCAGCTCGGCGACCGTGGGCAGGCTCACGTGGCGGCCGCCTGCGCCCCGCCCTGCATCTGCTGCCGCAGCGCCTCGGCCTGGAAGTACGTCCGGCAGGCGACGATCACGTCCTCGATGTCGCCGTCCATCACCGCCTGCAGGTTGTGCCGGGTGAGCCCGATGCGATGGTCGGTCAGGCGATCCTGCGGGAAGTTGTAGGTGCGGATCTTCTCGCTCCGGTCGCCGGTGCCCACCTGGCTGCGGCGCGCGGCATCGCGCGCCTGCGTCTGCTTCTCCAGCTCCATCTCGTACAGCTTGGCGCGCAACATCTTGAGCGCCATGGCGCGGTTCTTGATCTGCGACTTTTCCTGCTGGCATTTCACCACCACGCCGCTCGGCTTGTGGGTGAGCCTCACCGCGCTGTCGGTGGTGTTCACGCTCTGCCCGCCCGAGCCGGTCGACCGCATCACGTCCATCTGGATGTCGGCGGGGTTGATCTGGACGTCCACGTCCTCCGCCTCCGGCATCACGGACACGGTGACGGTGCTGGTGTGGATGCGCCCCTGCGCCTCGGTGGCGGGGACGCGCTGCACGCGGTGCACGCCCGATTCGTACTTGAGGCTGGAGTAGATGCCCTCGCCGGAGACGGTGACGGTCGCGTCCTTGACGCCCCCCGCGGCGTTCTCGCTCGAGTCCACCACCGTCGCGCGCCAGCCCTTCCGCTCGGCGTAGCGCAAGTACATGCGCCGCACCTCGGCGGCGAAGAGCGCGGCCTCGTCGCCTCCCGCGCCCGCGCGCACCTCCAGGATGACGTCGCGCTCGTCGTTCGGGTCCTTGGGAAGGAGCAGGATCTTGAGCTTCTCCTCCAGCTCGGCGGCCTTGCCGCGGAGCGCGGGCAGCTCGTCCTTCGCCATCTGGCGCATCTCGGGGTCCGCGTCGTTCATCGCGGCCTCGAAGTCGGCGATCTCTTCGCGGACGCGCTTGAGCTCGCGGAACGCCTTCACCAGCGGCTCGAGTTGGGAGCGCTCCTTGGTGGTCTGGCGGTATCGCGCCTGATCGGAGAGCACGCCCGGGTCGCCCAGATCGGCTTCCAGGCGCTCGAATTTGTGCTCGATCTCCTGCAGCTTGTCGTCCACGGCCCGGCCATCCGCTCCAGAGGGCTGCGGACCGTATCCGCGCACCCGCCGGAATGCAACAGCAGCCGGCGCAGGGCGGCGCCGCGTTTTTCGTTCTATAAGGCCCCGTTCCGCCGACAAGGAAAGCGATGCCCCTCGACACGCAAGTCGTCTTCGCGAAGCCCGTCTCCCACGCCTCCGATCTCCTCGCCGTCCTGGTCCGCGAGGGCGCGGTGGCGGGCGGGAAGATCTCCGACGCGCACATGGGCGATCTGGATCGCGCCCTGGGCGGCCTCCTGGGCACGGTCGCCACGCAGGAGGAGTTCACCGGAAAGGAAGGCCAGCAGCTCGCGCTGCACACCCACGGCAAGGTGGCCGCGCAGCGCCTGCTGGTGCTGGGCGTCGGGAAGCACGGCGACGCCGACCGGGCGCGCGACGCCCTGCGCGCCGCCGCCGCGAAGGCGGTGAAGGCGGCGCGGCCCGCCGGCGCGCTGACGCTCGGCCTCGTCTGGCCCCACGGCGACGCGGCCCGGACGGAAAAAGCGGAAGGACGCGACGACGCCGAGCGGGACGTGCAGGCCCTGGCGGAGGGCGCCTCGCTGGGGGCGTACTCTTTCGACAAATACAAGCGGGAAAAGAAGCCGCTGAAGCTCGCGCGGGTGCAGATCCTGGCCCGCGAAGAGCGCGCCGCGCGGCGCGGAGGCGAAGCCAGGGCGCGCGCCGGGCTTTCGGCAGCAGCCCGCCTCGGCGCGCGCATCGCGGAGGCGACCTGCCTCGCCCGGGACCTGGTCAACGAGCCGGCCGGCCGCGTGACGCCGGGCGAGCTGGCCGCGACGGCGCGCCGAGTGGCGCGCGAGAGCGGCCTTGCCATCGAGGTGCTCGGCCCTCCGCAGATCCGGAAGCTGAAGATGAACCTGTTCCTCGGCGTCGCGCAGGGCAGCGCCGAGGAGCCGCGGCTGGTGCGCCTGAGCTACGTGCCGCGCGGCAAGGGCGCCGGGAAACCGGTCGCGCTGGTCGGGAAGGCGATCACCTTCGACTCCGGCGGCCTGTCGCTCAAGACCGCGCAGGGGATGGAGGACATGAAGACCGACATGGCGGGCGCCGCCGCGGTGATCGCCGCCATGTCCCTGGTGCCCGAGATCGCCCCGCCCTTCCCCGTGCACGGTTATTTCGGCGCCTGTGAGAACCTGCCCAGCGGCACCGCCTACAAGCCGGGCGACGTGCTGGTGGGACGCAACGGCGTGTCGGTCGAGGTGCTCAACACCGACGCCGAGGGCCGCCTGGTGCTCGGCGACGTCCTCGCCTGGGCGGCGGAGGACGAGCCGGCGGCCATCGTCGACCTCGCCACGCTCACCGGCGCCATCCTGGTCGCGCTCGGACCGTGGACGGCCGGCCTCTTCTCGAACGACGAAGCGCTGGCGGGCGAAGTGCAGGCCGCCGCCAGGGCCGCCGGAGAATCGGTGTGGCGCATGCCGCTGCCGCCGGAGATGGAAGAGCTGATCAAGAGCCCGGTCGCCGACCTCAAGAACACGGGAGGCCGCTACGGCGGCTCGATCAATGCGGCGCTGTTCCTGCAGCATTTCGTCGGCAAGACGCCGTGGGCGCACCTCGACATCGCCGGGCCGAGCTCGCTGGACAAGGAAAAGGGCTACAACCCTCGGGGAGGGACGGGAGCTGGCGTGCGCCTCGTCGCCGAATGGCTGAGGAGGCGGGCCACGCGCGCCTAGTCAGCACGGCCGCCGCCGCAGCAGCGGCGAGGATTGCTTTCTGTACGGAGTAGATTCGCGGCGTGACGACGGACCGCCCTCCAGCAAGCCCCGAGGCGCGTCGCGCATTCGAGAAGAGCGACGCGCTCACCAGGCTCGTGGCTCTCCCTGACGCCTCCGACCTCCAAGCCCGCGCAATGCTTCTGCAGAAGGCGCTCGCCATCGGCGACCGGCGGAGCGCCCGCCTCGAGGGCGACTCGATCCTCGGGCTCCTCGCTCGAACCTACGCGATCAGCCGGCCCAGACTTCAGGTGCTCGGGGCGAGGCCGCGGAAGGTTTGGGAGGGCGGACACTCTGAGCTGTTCGGTGACTACGACTTCGAGCAGAAGCGGATCCGGATCTGGATGCGCACAGCCGTGCTCGGGAAGGTGACCTCCTATCGTGGGTTCCTT
>Ga0209701_10001747_pt1 | contig 14083 bp, 13 predicted proteins | sample CZO8metaG_4_FD_188356 | JGI IMG/M metagenome (GOLD analysis project Ga0209701, IMG submission 188356) | Vadose zone soil microbial communities from the Eel River Critical Zone Observatory, Northern California, USA - CZOApr15con2H3.8 metaG... | ecosystem: Environmental > Terrestrial > Soil >...
GCCTTTCATCTCGACAATCTTCTCCTGAACTGACGCCCTCTTATATCCACTAGCCCCGCCGGATTTAGAATTCACAGAGCCCGGGTCTTTTGACTCGGGCCTTTTTGTTTCTACTGAGATCGCTTGTTGTCTGTCGGAATGAATGGTTTACTAACTTGGTTCTCTGGCGCTTGTAGTTGCAAATGTAGATGGTTGCTGCAGTTGGCAGAAATTCTCATCTTTAATAAAGAGGATTTATGCAAGAGAACAGCAAGACAAGGCAAAGACACATCGTCGAAGTTGAGTTCAATCAGCAGCAGGATGTTTACTTGGAGCGGCTGAGGCAAGAAGGCAAGTACGGGACCAGCGACGCTGAAATTATCCGAAACGTCTTCCAGGAATTCCTGGAGCAGATCCAGAGCTGAATAACCTCAGAGGGATGGCGATGCAGTACGGCGCGAAGCGCGAGGATATTATTTTGCCGCCGGTTTCCGGAAAAGCTCTCCCGGTCTATAGAGGCGAAGTGCTCCGCATCATCCAGGTCGAGGGGGGGCAATGCGTCGATTTCAATGCCTTTAATCTCCATGATTACAAGGAGTACATGTCCACCAGTAACACGCGGCGCGCGCATGGATTTAGGGTCAAGAAGGGAGACCTAATCTGGAGCGTGCACAGCCGTGACAGACCAATGTTCAGCATCCTTGAAATGTCCGACAGCTGTGTGACCGATCTGCTCGGGGGGCGCTGCAAAGCGAGTCGACACTATTCGGAGAGATTCACCCCGGACGCTTACGGCATCCACACCAACTGTCAGGACACCATCTCAGTGTGCATTGGCGAGTACGGTCTGACGCCTGACGATGTTCACGACTCGTTCAACATTTGGATGAATACCCAGTGGGACTCGGCCGGACGAACATCGACTGTGTCCAATAGCGGTCGCAAGGGCGACTACGTCGATCTCCTTGCCCTTTTTGACACGCTGTCAGTTCCACTTACCTGCGGAGGCGCCGATAGCAACAACTTCTTCTATAAGCCGATTCAGATTCAGGTTTTTGAAGCCTCAGCAGAGACCCAGGCAATTGTCGAAGCGTATGAGAGGAAATACGGTCCGCGGCAACGGACCCTGCAGCACTTCACGGTGAAAGAGATTAGATCGGAGCGTGAGCTGCAGCGAGACCCGAATTACGTCCCCGAGTTCGTCAACTTCCCCATGAAGACGCGGCGCATTGCGGTTGAGTTGAGCGAGGAGCAATACACTGCGCTCCAGGAGCTAAAAAAACACTTGGTAGGAAAAGAGGAAGGGGAGTGTCTGCGAACAGCATTCTTCTTGTGGTACGACCGCACCCGCCGCAAAGTTCCATTGCGCTCGATGCTGCGGCTGAGTTAAGTGAACAGGCTGGCAGGAAGAAATTCATTGCGGGAGGATTTATGCAACGAAAATGGCGCGTGAGTTGGCTCTTCTTGGTGTTTCTCCTAGGCTCCATGAAGTTTTTTATCTCACCGCGAATCTCATATGGAAAGAGCGCCGCTGAGGTGCTGAAGGCTTACGAGGGGCTTTCGGGGAAGGAGCGGGAAAGCAAACTCATAGAGGGTGCAAAGCGTGAGGGGAAGATGGTTCTTTACGGAGTCACGACCGTCGACCAAACGAAACGCATCTTTGACGAGTTTGCTACGACGTATCCGTTCATTCCCATATCGCATTACAGGAGCGGTGCCGAAAGTGTCTACAATAAGATAGTCACTGAGGCCCGAGCCGGTCGATATGAAGTTGATGTCGCCGAGCTCGAGTCCGGCCCAGTCTACCTGATGGCAAAAAACGGTCTGGCAGATCCCTACTTCTCCCCAAGCCGAAAGGGGATCATGCCGGAATTCATGGATAAAGAGGGCTACTGGACTGCCGTCTATCATCTTGTGGTGGCATTGGGCTACAACACAACCCACGTGAAAAAGGAAGAAGTACCCAGAAGCTATGACGCTCTCCTCGACCCGAAATGGAAGGGAAGGATGTCGCTGGATCAAACCGACATGCACCTGATGGGAACCCTTCTGGAGTATTGGGGGAAAGATAAAGCACTGGCCTATTTCAAGAAATTGGCGGCTAACGAACCGATGTTACGTCGCGGCAGAAGCCTTGAGGCGCAAATGCTTGCTGGAGGGGACATCCACATCGCTCCCTGGCTGTATGGCTACCGACCCGCGACCATGAAACGGGAAGGGGCTCCGGTAGATACCGTGCTGTTGGAGCCGATCCTTACGGTGCCTACCTATTTAATGTTAGCCAAAAATTCTGCGCATCCGCACAGCGCGGCGCTGTTCATTGACTGGGCTCTGTCCAGAGATGGTGCCATGCGGGTTTTTGCAGAGGAGCTGGGCAATGCTGCTCCTCGTCCAGGCTATAAGGACAAGTTTCCGGAACTGATCGTCTCCAGGTATCTTGTAGTGGGCCCGGATTTAATCGGTCCAAACTTCGAGGAATATACGAAGCTTTTCTGTTCCGTCTTCAAGGGTTGCTGACGGCGATCAAAGAATTCCGGTAAACCTAACAAATTTGGGCATCCAAATTAACGGATAGTAGAGAAGGGAAAGAGCGACAAAAACGGAGAAAAGGATGCCGGCGAAACTGGATTGCGCAACATGCCGGAAACGGCCGAAGAAGAATTGAGCCATCAAGAAAACTGATTGACTCTTTTTTCAATTGCAGGAGGCCCGGGGCATAATGACTCGGGCCTTGGTAGTGGGTCGGTTTGAAGGCTAGAAAAAGTTTGCCGTTTAATTGCGGTCGATGCGTTGAATATCGAAAGATGGAGGATGTGGAGTAAAGTCGAAAGTAACTATAAAATTATTGAAGAAACCACTTTGCCCAAGAAGGCCGGCCACAGAGAGTTGATGGGAAAACCCAGCCGTAATTTCTAAGGCTTCTCCCGCGACAAGCAGGCGGACTTTGTGAAAGTAGAACTCTGCTCCCATCCCCTGGGACATTCCCTTGATGGTCGATGTGATTCCGGACGTGATATCAATACCCATCGCTGCTCCAATCGCCCCATGAAATAGGCAATAATCCGAACCGGAATCAACAATGCATTCAAAAGGCTTGCTAGCCTTACTGTGCGTATAAATTAAGCTTACATTGAGCGCAGGTCTCCAGATTTCGTCTTGCTTTGGAAAAGCGGGATGGTTTAAAAGGGAAGGACTTGTACGAATACTTCAAAGCAATGGAGAGAAAACTCTAGGCGACCAATCCTCAGGGGTCTTGACGATCACAGGATTGTCCTCTCCCTGGGCTTCCGCTGCCTTAACGGCTTCAAGATAGGTTGACGCAGAAGCCAAAACTTTTGATTCATCAGCAGAAAATGCAATCCAACTGTCTGGCTTAGCCCCTCTAAGAATCTTGATTCTTTCTTCTGCGCTCATGATCCATCGTCCTCCGTATTTCAGTCAGAGGCTTTACTAAATGAGTATAACCGCGGACGATAGTCAAATAAAGAGAGGCTGTCAATCGCGTGGGCTTGGCCTTTCAGGCCACCTTTACACTGAAGACGAACTCAAAAAGCCAACCTCTGAACCGATCAAAATCGCTCCAGCATCGCGTCTCCGTTATTTGGATTGCCACTTTCCCTTGACGCCCATCATCCATCTGCCCTATTTTGGGCCGTCGCTTAAGGCAATACTCGGGGCTCGGATTCCCGGTATCGGACCGCTGAGCAGGAGGTCATATGCGAAGGCAGGCCGTAAGTCTGTTTGCCGTTGGTTTCTGTATCGCCGCGGCGTTTTCGTTTTTCTTTCCGCTCGGCGTCCCGGCGGCGGACAAGCTCAGAGTCGGTCTAAGCGCCGTCAGCGCCACGTCGGGCAGCTTGTGGGTGGCCGAGGAAAAAGGGCTGTTCAAGAAGCACGGCATCGATGCGGAAGTGATCGTCATCGGCGGCGGCGCGTCGCGCGTGGTCAGCTCTCTGATCGCCGGGGAAATTCAATTCGCGGTGGGCGGCGGCGACGCGGTCATCCGCGCGGCGCTGAAAGGCGCCGACACCGTATCGGTCGCCTCTCCCCTGGCCACGGGATTGCAGCGGTTGATGGTTCGGCCCGCCATCAAGACACCGGCGGAACTCAAAGGCAAAAAAATCGGCATTACCCGCTTTGGCTCCGCCTCTCACTGGGTCTTGCAGCTCTTTTTGCGCAAGTGGGGAATGCGTTCCGAAGACGTTCAGATCGTGCAACTGGGCTCCTCGCCGGCCATGCTCGCGACCCTGGACCGGGAGGGAATCGATGGGGCGGTATTTACCCTGCCGACCTTTTTCCTGGCGGAGGACCGCGGCTACCGTATCCTCGCCGATCCGGCGGAGATGGAGATCTACTACCTGCAAAATTCCGTCGACTCGACAAGAACGTTTCTCCGCCAGAAGCGCGATCAAGCGCTGCGATTCGTTAGAGGCGTTTGCGAAGGTCTCGCCTATTTCAAGCAACACAAGGAAGAAAGCATCGAGGTGTTGCGCAAGAAACTGAGAATCCAGTCCGAGCAAGAGCGGGACATGAAGTATCTCGAAAGCTCTTATAACCTCCTGGCCGGCAAATTCTATAATCAGGTTCCCTATGCTTTGCCGAAATCCATAGAGACGGTCCTGGAATTCATCGCCGCCGACGAGCCCAAAGCGAAAGGGGCCGATCCGAAGCTCTTCGTCGACGAGAGCATCGTGCGCGAAGTCGAGGCCAGCGGCTTCATCAAATCGCTTTACAAGAATTAGGAAGGAGCAACCATGGCCGACTACAAGGAAATCCTCTACGAAAAAAAACGCGGCGGCGTCCTCATCACGCTGAACCGTCCGGAGGCGATGAACGCGATCACCCGCAGCTTGATCAAGGAACTGCACCTGGCATTGGACGACGTAGAGAAAGACAACGGGATTCGCGCCGTGGTTCTTACCGGCGCGGGGCGCGCCTTCTCCGCCGGTATGGACCAGGGCAATCAACCGGGAAGACGGCGGGACAAGGTCTGGCCGTACGGCATGGCGCCCGGTCAGAGCACCGCGCAGCTGATCGAATCGTGGCGTCACGACGACCGAAATTTTCTGCGCCTGTGGGAGTTCGGCAAGCCGATCATCGGCGCCATTAACGGTTGGACCATGGGGGCCGGTTCCTGGCTTGCGCTCTTCACGCACATCACCATCGCCTCGGAGAACGCCGTTTTTTCTCAGCCTGAAGTTCGTCACGGCTCCAACACGAGTTTTATGTGGACCCTTTTGGCCGGCTTCAAGAATGCGCTGCGCTACGGCCTCACCGGCGACCACATCGACGCTCAAGAGGCGTTGCGAATCGGCCTGGTCAACAAAGTCGTGCCGTCGGACAGGCTTCTCGACGAATGTTTCCACATCGTCGAACGCATCGCCCACGTGCCTCCGGAGACTGTGAAGATCAATCTGGCCGTTGCCACGATGGGGCTGGAGATGATGGGGCTCCGGGATGCCCTGTTGCTGGATAACCAGCTTTCGGTGCCCGCCCATGTGTTGCTCCGGGAAGAGTTGCGTAGGCCGTTGGACGATGCGCGCGCCAACGAGGGAATTCGAGCGTACTTAAAACTTCGCGACGGGCCGTTTCAACCGGAACCCTTCGGTCCGAGATCGCGCAAGAGCGACTCATAATAAGAAGGAGCGAACGCATGGCAACCACCACGAATATCCTTTACGAAAAGAAGCGTCGCGGAGTTCAGATTACGCTCAACCGCCCGCACGTTCTTAACGCCCTGAGCGAAGAACTCCTGGACGAATTGGATTCGGCGCTCGAAGAAGCCAGGAAAGATCCGGAGATCCGCGCCGTGGTTCTTACCGGAGCGGGCGGCAACTTTTCATCCGGCGAAGACTTGAGCGCCGACACGCGCGCAATCGCCTGGCCCTACGGTATCCCGGAAAATTCGTCGCTGGTTTATGAGTATGACAAAATCCGTGATCAGGACCGCAAAAGCTTCCTTGAAAGGCAGCTTTATCGATGGGAATATCCCAAGCCGATCATCGGCGCCGTGGGCGGCTGGTGCCTCGGCGCGGCCTCCTGGCTCGCCCTGACCTGTCATCTGACCTTTGCCGCCGATGACGCCGTTTTCGGCCAGCCGCAGATCCGCCACGCGTCCGGCACCGATTTCATCTGGGTGATGCTCGCAGGTTTTAAGAACGCGTTGCGCTACTCGCTCACCGGCGACCACATCGACGCTGAGGAGGCGCTGCGCATCGGCCTGGTCAACCACGTCGTGCCGAAGGACAAATTGCTCGATGAATGTTTTGCATTTGTTGAGCGGGTCGCGCTTGTGCCGCCGGAGACGGTGAAGATCAATCTCCACATCTCCAGGATGGGTCTCGAGATGATGGGGCTGCGCAAGGCCTGGCTGTTGAATTCAGAACTCTGCGCGATGGCCCGCCTGACGAAAGAGGAAGAGTTCAATAAAAAGATGGAGGAGGCGCGTCAAAAAGGCGGATTGACGGCGTTCTTCGAGACGCGCGATGCGCCGTTTCAGCCGGAACCGTTCGGGCCAAAGGCAAAGGGAAAGGATGAAGGATAAGGGATGAAGGATGAAAGATGCTCGCCTCTGCCCCCTTTACTCCCCTGCACCCCCGCAGAGGGGCTTGGGAGCAGAGGAGCATGGGGGAATAGAATCACCTGTTACTTAATCGCTCCGGCTTTCTTCAGCTCCTCGATCTTCTCTGTATTTAGTCCCAGAATCTGACCGAAGACGTGATCGTTGTGCGCGCCGATCCACGGCGCCGGACGCGCGGCATTGGCCGCCGATAAAGATGGAATTCCCGGTAGGCCGTGATGCGCCATTCGCCCCCATGGCGCGGCCTCGGTCTCGACGATGTGGCCTCTCTCGCGCAAATGGATATCGTAGTAGAGGTCCTCGCCAGACAGGGGAATTCCGGCGGCCACCCCTGCCTCTTGGAGAAGACGAAAAGCAAGGCGCGGCGTTAATGTTCGTGTCCACTCAGGTAGGCGCCGGTCAAGTTCCTCACGGTGCTCTTTACGGCCGGCCTTGGTTGCGAAACGTTCATCGGCGGCCCAAGAGGACTTGCCGATCAGACGGACCATGCTCTTCCATTGCTCGTCGGCCTCACAGGCGATGATGATCCAGTTGTCGTCGCCGCCGCAGGGATAGCAACCGTACGGCGCGTAGGGAGCTCCCAACACCTCCCGATAGCCCATAGCTTCCCAGTTGCGACCGTTGACGGTGTAGTCCAATATCGCCGGTCCCATCATAGCGCCCTGAGCCTCCAGCATGGCGGCCTCGATGAACTGTCCTTGACCCGTTCGATCCCGGTGCTCGAGAGCGGCGAGTACTCCGAGGGCCATCGTCACCGCTGCCGCGCGATCCGGCCAGGCGATCTTGCAGCGGCTTTCCATGGGCGAGTCGGCGTAGCCCCAGAGGCCCATCAAGCCATTGTAGGCGAGAAGCTGCCAACCCCAGGCGACCCACGTCTTGAGCGGGCCGGTGAGGCCCCAGCCAGGCATGACGACCTGGATGACGCGGGGATTGATCTCTTGCAGCGCCTCGAAGCCAAAGCCGAGGCGCTCCATGACGCCCGCGCTGAAGTTGTCCACCACCACGTCCGAAAGAGAGACCAGTTGTCGGAACAGCTCCTTGCCTTCCGAATGGCGCAGATTGACCGTGCAGCCGAGTTTGGCGCGATTCATATCAGCATGAATCGCTCTCTCGCGCCCTCTGCCGGGCACCTCGTTGGACTCTACTTTGATGACTTCCATCCCGTAGTAAGCGAGAATGGCTGTGCCTAGAGGCCCGGCAAATTGCTGCGTGAGGTCAGCCATACGGAGACCTTCGAGCATGGGCCCGCGCGCCTTCTCTTCCTCGAAGATCCCAGCCGCCGATTTCGGTTTCACGCGCTCGAGCTCCTCCAGAATCTCTGCTTGGTGTTGCCCCAAAAGCGGCGCGGGGCGGCGAATCCGCATAGGAGTTGCGGACAGCCGCATGGGAAAGCCGGGAGCCGTGTAGCGTCCGATGACTGGATGCTCCAGCTCCTGGAGCCATTCGCGCTCGCGCACCTGCTCGCAATCGACGAACTGGCCCACCGTGTTGAGTGGCGCCGCGGCGAGGTGGCGCCGTTGCGCTTCATTCGCAAACTCGTCGGCGGCGAATTGGCCGATAAATTCGGCGAAGATTTTTCCCACTTCTTCCGCATGCGCTTCGCGGTATTTCAGATCTTCCCACTGGGGATCGGCGAGCGAGGTTTTCGGCATCCATTTCTGCGTGAACTCGCGCCACATGTGCGGCAGATTTGCGGTAAAGTGAATATAACGTCCATCTTTACAGCGATAGATGTTGGTCCCCGCGCCCCCATAGTGCTTGGCGCCCGGTCTTCTCTCTGATCGGTTCTCAAGACTGTAGCGAGCGACCGAGCTGCTGTTGGTGAACGTGAGCGCCTCCTGCAAAGAAACATCGACGCGCTGGCCGGCTCCGGTCCTCCGGGAGTGGCGGATGCCGGCGAGCCCGAGCGCCGCCGCGAGGCACGCCGCCATCTGGTACGCCAGATGACTCGGGGCTGTGCATGGCCCGCGCTTGTCGTCTCCCTGCGCGTATAAAAATCCGCCTGACGCGTTCGCGATCGCATCGCCGCCTTTGTATTTGCGGTAGGGTCCGGTCCGTCCAAAGGGAGTCAGGGAGACTGTTACCAGACCGCGATGGATCTGGAGCAAGCGTTCATCGGTAAAACCCAGGGATTCAAGTTCCCCCAAAGGAGTGGCTTCGACGAAAAGATCGGCCGAGGCAAGGAGTTTGGCAAAGATCTCACGATCTCCGGAGTTGTTATGGTGGTCCAGAACGATGCTGCGCTTATTGGTGTTGGCGTTGATAAAGGTGAGGCTGCGCTCGGGATGCTCGGTGTTGCCGGCGAACGGCGGAAGGAGCCGGTTCCGATCTCCGCCCGGAGGCTCGACCTTGATGACGTCGGCGCCAAGGTCGGCGAGGAGGCGCATCGCATAGGAAGCGGGGATGTCGCCCAATTCGATGACCCGGAGGTGACTCAGGGCTCCGGCGGCGCTTTGTTGATCAGACACGATTTGCCTTCCGTTAATTTAGCTTCACACTCACTCTTCCCCTGATTTTTCCCGCCAGAATCAGATCTATTTTACCGGACAGCTGTTCCAGCGGGCATTCAGAAACCAGACGATCAAGATGATCCAGTTTCCACTCTCCGGCGATTTTCTTCCAGATAAGCGACCTGACATCCATCGGACATTCCGCGGAATCTATCCCTAAGAGAGCGACGCCGCGGAGAATGAAAGGATAGACGGTGAGCGTCAAGTCGGGCGACGCCACGTTGCCGCAGCAAGCGACAGCGCCGTGTGGTTTGGTGGATTTGATCGCAGTGGCGAGGATGGCGCCGCTGACCGTGTCCACCACGCCTGCCCAGCGTCCCTTTAGCAGCGGCCTTCCCGAGGCATCGCTGGCTTCTTCTCGGGAGATAATTTCTTTTGCTCCCAGCCCGAGGAGAAAATCCTTTTCGTTTGCTTTTCCGGTGGCGGCCACCACGTGAAATCCCGATTTTGCCAGAATGCCGACGGCGACGCTGCCTACCCCTCCGGTCGCGCCCGTGACCAGAACTTCTCCTTGGTCTTTTCCGAGCCCGTGCCGCTGCATTCTCATCACGGCAAGCGCCGCGGTGAAACCGGCCGTACCGTAGACCATGCTTTCTTTCAGAGTCAGCCCGGCGGGGAGCTTCACCGGCCAGGAGGCTGGCACTCGAATGTACTGGCCGAAACCGCCGGAGGTGTTCATCCCCAGGTCGAAGCCGGTGACGATGACCTGATCACCGGCCGCAAACTTGGCATTCGCACTTTCCGCTACAACTCCGGCCGCGTCGATCCCGGGCGTGTGGGGATAAGTTCGCGTGACTCCCTTATTGCCGGATGCCGACAGCGCGTCTTTGTAATTCAAAGACGAATACTTGACCTCGATGAGCAGCTCGCCCGCCGGCAGATCGCTGAGGCTTTTGTACGTGATCTCTCTGGTGAATGTTTTGTCGGCAGCTTCCCGGACGACCATCGCTTTGAAACTTTGGGGTGAGGCCATGAAAATCACTCATCTCCTTTCGTAATCTGCATCAATCAAGCGACTACATAACTCGAGGGGGTTGTGTCAAGAGTAACCCGCGCGGCTGACGAATCCCCTTGCAATATGCAGCGGGATCGTTGCAGACTGCCGCCTGGAGGGCAAACTCTGTGGCAACGGAGAAAACTGCCGGTCTCGCCGGAATCATTGCCGGGAATACCGCGATTGCGACTGTCGGCAAAGAGGGGAAAGGACTCACTTACCGTGGTTATTCGATCCATGACCTCGCCGAACACTCGAGTTTCGAGGAAGTCGCCTATCTTCTTATCTACGGCCGTCTGCCGAACCAGAGCGAACTTAGCAATTACAAGAAAACGCTCTGCCGCATGCGCGGGCTCCCCGGACCGCTGAAGACGGTTCTCGAGCAGGTTCCTCGCGGCACTCATCCCATGGATGTCATGCGCACGGGCTGCTCGATGCTCGGGACCTTGCAGCCCGAGGGTCAAGATCGTGATCAGATCGCCGTCGCCAATCTGCTGACCGCTTGCTTCAGCTCCATGCTGCTCTACTGGCATCACTTTGTCACTGCCGGCAAACGGATAGACACGGAGACCGACAACGACAGCGCCGCCGGCCATTTTTTGCATTTGCTCCACGGAAAAAAGCCCGACGAGCTGCACAGGCGCGCCATCGATGTCTCGCTCATCCTGTACGCCGAACACGAGTTCAACGCGTCCACGTTCACTGCGCGCACGATTGTTTCGACTCTGCCTGATTTTTACTCCGCGGTTACCGGCGCCATCGGCGCGCTGCGCGGGCCTCTGCACGGCGGCGCGAACGAGGCGGCCATTGAGCTGATCGAGCGGTTCCACACCCCCGATGAAGCGGAAAAGGGAATACTCGATCTGATCGCCGCCAAGAAACTCATCATGGGCTTCGGCCATCGCGTCTACAAGATTTCCGACCCGCGCTCCGATATCATCAAGGCGTGGGCGAAGAAACTCGCTGCGGCTGGGGGCGATGAGCGACTTTACCCTGTTTCCGAGCGCATCGAGCAGGTCATGCGGCGAGAAAAGAAACTCTTTCCCAATCTCGATTTCTACAGCGCCAGCGCCTATCACTTCTGCGGCATCCCCACGGCGATGTTCACCCCGCTCTTTGTCGTCTCGCGCATCACCGGTTGGGCCGCGCATATCATCGAGCAGCGCGCGGACAACCGCCTCATTCGTCCCAACGCCGATTACATCGGCCCGGACCCGCGACCGTTCGTGCCCATCGCAAGGCGGTAATCGCATGGGCGGACCGGTTTCAAACGTTCGGCCAGCGCCCGATAAAATCATGGTCGAAATCGCCGACTACGCCGCGAATTATATTCCGGATAGCGAAGAAGCCATCGATACGGCGCGCTATTGTTTGATGGACGCCCTGGGCTGTGCTCTGCTCGCCCTGCGGTATCCGGAATGCGCGAAACATCTAGGCCCTATCGTTCCCGATGCCGTCCTGGCAAACGGCGCACGCGTTCCCGGCACCGACTGGCAACTCGATCCGGTTCACGCTGCGTTTAATATCGGCGCCATGATCCGTTGGCTTGATTTCAACGACACGTGGTTGGCGGCTGAGTGGGGCCATCCGTCGGATAATCTCGGCGGGATTCTGGCTGTGGCGGATTACCTGAGCCGAACCGGACGAAAATCATTCACTATCAGGGATGTTCTGGACGCGATGATCAAGGCGCATGAGATTCAGGGAGTGATCGCCCTTGAAAACAGCTTCAACCGCGTAGGGCTGGATCACGTTCTTCTAGTAAGGATTGCAACGACGGCAGTTACCACGGCGATGCTCGGCGGGAGTAAGGATCGAATCGTGAGCGCGCTTGCCAACGCCTGGACCGACGGCGGCAGTCTGCGAGTCTACCGCCACGCTCCCAACACGGGCCCGCGCAAGTCCTGGGCTGCAGGCGACGCGACCAGCCGGGGTGTTCGTCTTGCGTTAATGGCCATCGAGGGCGAGATCGGCTACCCCTCGGCCCTGTCTGCAAAGGATTGGGGATTTTATGACGTGCTGTTTCGTGGAAGGCCATTTTCACTCGGCCGCCCCTTCGGCTCTTATGTAATGGAGAATGTCCTTTTCAAGATTTCCTTCCCTGCCGAGTTTCACGCCCAGACGGCCGTGGAGTGTGCCTTCAAGCTGCACGACAAAGTTAAGACTCGGTTGAACGAGATTGAAAAGATTATAATTACAACTCAGGAATCAGCGCTCCGGATCATCGATAAAACCGGTCCGCTGCATAACCCGGCGGATCGCGATCATTGCATCCAGTATATGACCGCCGTTGGATTGATTTTCGGAGAATTGACTGCGGATCATTACGAGGCCGGGATCGCTAAAGATCCGCGCATCGATGCGCTGCGCGAAAAGATGGTAGTCGTGGAAGATCCGCACTACTCGAAAGACTATCTCGATCCGGACAAGCGGTCGATTGCGAACGCCGTGCAGGTCTTCTTTAAAGGCGGATCAGCCATGGAGAAAGTTGCCGTTGAGTACCCAATCGGTCACCGGCGTCGCCGCGCCGAGGGCATCCCGCTGCTGATTAAGAAATTTGCGGCCAATCTGGCTTCCCGCCTGGCGCCCGGACAGTGCAAAGAGATTATGGATCTCTGTCTTGACGCCGATTCTCTGCGGTCAACTCCAGTCGACAGGTTTATCGAACCGTTCGTAGTAAGGTCTTCGTAGTCTCGTGTTAGGAAAGTGGCATGAAACGGAGAGAGAGTATGAATCCAAGAAAAGTTTTCAAGGCACTGCTGCAGCAAGATAAACTTCTCGTGGCGCCCGGTTGCTTCGATGGTCTTTCCGCGCGGCTTGTGGAGGAAGCGGGCTTTGAAGCCGCCTATCTGAGCGGCGGGGCGGTGGCCCGGAGCATGGGCTTGCCCGATATCGGTTTGGTGACCATGTCCGAAGTGATCGAGAGGGCCGTGCAGGTCGTGTCAGCGGTGAAGATCCCGATCATTGCGGACGCGGACACAGGCTATGGCAACGCCATCAACCTGGTGCGGACGGTGCGAGAATTTGAGCGCATCGGCGTAGCAGCGATCCATATTGAAGACCAGATCACGCCAAAGCGCTGCGGTCATCTGGAGGGGAAAGAGGTTATTTCACTTGCCGAGATGGAGAGGAAGATCGAGGCGGCCCTAGCCAGCCGGACCGATCCGGACTTCGGCATCATCGGCCGGACGGACGCGCGTGCGGTGCACGGGTTGGACGATGCCATACAAAGAGGCCGATCGTTCGCGCGGCTGGGAGTGGACGTTGTCTTTGTCGAAGCGCCCCAGTCCGAAGGTGAGATGGAGCAAATCGCCCGCTCTCTTCCTCAAGTACCGCTCTTGGTCAACATGTTTAAAGGGGGAAAGACGCCCCTTCTCCCGGTTTCAAGGCTGCAACAGATGGGCTATCGGATTGCGATCTATCCATCCGAGACCCAGAGAGCGGCAATCCACGCGATGAGGCAAGCTCTCAGTCTCCTCAAGCGGGAAGGCTCGACCGAGGCGATGGACAGCGCGCTCACGACGTTCAAGGAAAGGGACAGGATTGTCGGCCTCGATGAATGGCAGAAACTCGAGCGGAGGTTCTTGGCCGTCGAAACAGAGAAAATGTGAGAACTGTGAGGGTCAGGCTCGTATCCGTAAATGGGTAGAGTGAGATTTTGAGAGTGAAGCTGCTACCGAGGGCGTATTGCATAACATGCAGGAGGGGCGACGAGCGCGCGGCCGAACGGTTTCTATTGCGACCGTTTGGCGCTCACGCGCCAGATCTTTCCGCCGCCGTCATCGGCGACGAGCAATGATCCATCGGGTGCCACCGTCACTCCGACCGGCCGCCCGTAGGCTTCGAATTTCTGTTCGTTGGCGATGAAGCCGGTGAGGATGTCTTCGAGCGGGCCGGCCGGCTTGCCGTTCTCGAAGCGGACAAAGGCCACCTTGTAGCCCACCATCTTCGAGCGGTTCCACGAGCCGTGCATGCCGATGAAAGCGCCGCCATGATAGCGTTGGGGAAAAGACTTGCCGCGAG
>Ga0209701_10001749_pt1 | contig 14079 bp, 11 predicted proteins | sample CZO8metaG_4_FD_188356 | JGI IMG/M metagenome (GOLD analysis project Ga0209701, IMG submission 188356) | Vadose zone soil microbial communities from the Eel River Critical Zone Observatory, Northern California, USA - CZOApr15con2H3.8 metaG... | ecosystem: Environmental > Terrestrial > Soil >...
ACAAATACGACTTAATCAGAGCTTCCTCAGGTTTTTGAAAGTGGTACAGCCATGACCGCCTCTGTCAACCCAAAATACAAATGTCCCCTTTTTCCCCAAAGTAGAGATGTCCCCTTCAGAGGCAAAGGCGTTAAGGATTGGTACCGACGGGAGACTTAATCGGCTTGCGCCAGGGATGATTCGCAGCCGGTCTCGTCCGGGCGATCGCCGCGGCTTGACGGCGCTTGGCGGTCTCGACCTTTGCGTCAAGCGTCTTATCGTCTGCCACGCGCTCGGGCAAATCGTGGCGTGCGAACAGGCGATACGGTAGCGCCTTGCCCTGATACAGCAACACAACGGGGTGGGTTGGACCTTCATCGCAGACCGTGATCGCCGCTCCTCGCAGGTGATAGGAGCTTGCGCCCTGCGTATCGATCAGATAGAGCTGTCCGCGGTATTGGCAAGACAGTGACTTCGAGAGCACGCGAGCGTGTTGTTCGCAGGTCTCCCACCGCAACTGCTCGGCGTTGATCTTCAGCGGTCGATGGGCATCGATTGACGCGCGCGGTGCTTTACCGAAGCGTGCGTTGTAGTGCTCGAGGAAGGTCGGCAAAAAGGCATTGGCCGCCTCGAGCGTGTCAATGCGAGCGAGGCGCAAGGCCTTTACCAGTCGATCCTGCAGCGTCTGAAACGAGCGTTCAACACGTCCTTTGGCTTGGGGCGAGAGCGCCAGAATCGGTTCGATGTCGAGGGTGCGCACGGCGCGCTCAAATTGCGTGGGCACGGGATCCTCCGGATCGTGCTTGGTGAAAATGCTGTGCCGATCGCTGTAGAAAGCCACGGGCCGCCCATAACGGCCGACGTAGGCACGCAGCCCCCCAAGATACGCTCGACTCGTCTCGGCCGGCACAAAGCGCGCGTGAGCTGCGCTTCGAGGTGGCATCGTCCACAAACGCGATCAGCGTGCAGCGTGGTCCGCGATCCTCGAGCCACGCGTGCGGGCTGCCATCGATCTGGATGAGATCTCCCTCGCACGCACGCCGTTCGCGCAACTGAAAAGGACGCTCGTGACGCGCTCGCTTAACGCGCCAGAGCGTGGGAGCTCACATCCACTGGCGCAGCGTCTCGATCGAATGCCTGAAGCCGTGCTGATCACGTAGATACTCCGCCGCCAAGGTGGGCCCAAAATCGCTGTAGTGCCGCCGGATCAGCCCGAGGATGCGATCATGCTCCGTCTGCGCGATGCGCCGATGGCTCGGCCGACCCCGGTGGCGCGACACCAAGCCCTTGGCCCCCGCCTGCCGATGCGCCTTGACCAGCCGCTTGATCTGGCGAACCGACAAACCCAGGCGTTCGCCCGCTTGGCGCTGCTTGAGCCGCTTCTCGCCCACCGCTTTGATCACCATTAACCGCTCGCGCTCCTGGGCGCTCATCGTCAATAACCCCTCGTCCAATTGCCTGCCCCTTCAAGTTTGAAAAAGGGGACATTTATACTTTGGAGAAAGGGGACATTACTACTTTGGGCTAACAAGCCATCACAGGGCTTGCGACCGACGGATGTATCGTCTACCCTTTTGCTATGGGGCGAGTGCCCCGCCGGCGCGGTTTTTACAGGCATGGCGAAAATTAATAAATCTGATGGATACTGGAATGGAGTTGAAAATTGAGTTTGGACGAGAAGCCTAAGGACAAATTAAACCCCATCAGACAAAAACGCGCCTATGTCTTTTCCAAATATCTCTCGGACCCGACAAATGGCTCTTGCGTAGATGACATTCGGGAAGTTTTGGTTATCATCTCGGCTTCTCGAAGCGGGTCGAGTCTTTTATATCATCTCTTATCGGCTCATCCTGACGTCTTGGCGCCCCATGGTGAAGAGATCACCCTTTACAAGCTTGCCGGCTTGGGCGTAATTGATAGTGTAAACGACTCGCATGCCATCGCCGAAGGCATCCCGTTGAATCCAGCCCAAGGAACGGCCCTCGCCTTTGATATCCTCAGGGATGCCGGGTGCCCGTATTCAGCTGCCGCAGCGGATTTTCCGGTCGCGGCTTATCTCGCGAATTCGGTGCAGAGGCTTTTGCTGCAATGGCCGGAGATCGATTTTGACTGTGATGAGTTGTATCGCTTAGCCAAGGGGGCCCTTGAAAGGCATTTACCCACAAGCAGAGCATTTGATGCCGCTCAATACTGGCTTGATCTTCTTTCAAACTTGATCTTACAAGGACACCCAATAAACCCATATTTCTACGATCTTTCTCCAGAACTGATCAAGCATAGACATCCATCAATAAAAATCCCTGAGGGACCTCCATCCTCCAAGTTGTGTTTGGAGGAGCCGCCTTTTATCGTGCCCCGGCCCAGGTTTTTTCCTCAGCCGAGCGCACACCTGAACAAATGTTTACTTCTAAAGTCGTCGTCGAATTGTTACAGAACAGGTTTCATGAAGAAGCTTTATCCAAAGGCAAGATTTTCTTTCATCTACTTGACCAGGAATCCCGCCGGGGCAATCAATGGGCTCATGGATGGCTGGCTTTCCAATGGATTCTATTCACAAAATCTAAGCGATTTAACCACCCTTAAAATCGACGGCTACTCTTCCCCCCATAAACCATGGTCTCAGTACTGGTGGAATTTTGATTCCCCTCCTGGTTGGATCGGTTATGTCGATAAGCCGCTCGAGAACGTCTGTGCGTTCCAGTGGCGTTCGGCCAACGAGCATGTGATCAAGAATATCGAGATTGGCGTTATCGACCGGTACTTCGTTATCAAATACGAGGATATGTTGAACCAAGAATCACTTCGGCGGCTGCTTTTTAAAATATTCGATTTTGCCCAGCTTGATCCAGAGCCGATACTGAATGAGTTCAAAGCACCCGCTTACGTCATGACCGTGAACCCCCCTGCACCAAAAAAGTGGATGAAGCGTCGCGATATAATCATGCCGGCGCTTATGGACAGCGACGTCATTTCCGTGGCGTCAAATCTGGACTACGATATTAAAACCGTGGAAAGGTTCGTATGAGCAGTTTTGCGAATCTGACTGCTTATCAAGGAAAGGGCTGGAGAGCCCGGGTTTCCAGCCTGGGTTCGGAAATCGAAAAACGTAACGGCACCTGGTCTTCGATGAGGGTCGATTCCGAGTATAAGACCCTGCAAGCCGTTTTGCTCTATTGTCCCGGTCGAGAGATGGCCGACATCAAGCATCCCAATGCCGTCCAGCATATCGCCCGAGTCAGGCCCGACAAGATTGGGGGTGAATTCAGGAGAATAGCGGCGATCTATCGCGCATTTAATATTTCCGTCCATTACATACGGCCAGATGACCTGCAATTCGGTAATAAATTAGACAAATATAATATTATGTTCGCCAGGGATCTTTTCATAAATACCAGAGAGGGAGCCATTGTCGCGCGCATGGGCAGCACTGTAAGAGCCGGCGAGGAGAAATTCGCCGCGCTCGCGCTGGCTCAACTCGCCGTGCCTATCAACAAGACCATCACGAACACCGGTCTTCTCGAAGGAGCCGACGCCCTTTGGTTAGACCCGGCAACCGTTGTTTGCGGGCTTGGAGACAGAACCAACCGAGATGGTTTTATGCAGCTCCGTGCGGTCTTGAAACTTCAGGGCGTTGAAACGCTGGCTGTACGTCTGCCCGCCGGAATACAGCATCTTCTCGGTATTCTACAGATCGTAGACAAACGGCTTGCGTTAGTACGTACGGAAATCGCGCCCAAGCGGCTTCTCAACATTTTGCGCGAAAAAAAGTTTTCGATTATAGAAGTACCGGAAACCGAAGAGGTGCGAATACGGCAGGGCATGAACGTGGTGACCATCAAGCCACGGACTATAATCATGCCGGCGAATTGCCCTGGACTGAAACGACTTTATTCGGCCTCGGGCATCACCGTTGCGGTGGAGGTCGAGATCGATCAGCTCCTTAATGGGGCAGGCGGACTGGCTTGCACCACTGGCATATTGGCGAGAGAGATATAACTATTTATGGATCCCATATTTATCGTAGGTACGGAGCGGTCCGGTTCCAACCTTTTGAGGCTGATCCTCAATGCGCACCCGAATATCAGTATCCCGCATCCGCCCCATATCATGCACGAGATCGCGCCCTTAGAGCATCGATACGGAGAGCTGACGCATGACGAGAACTTCAGGAGGCTGATAGACGCCGCTGTACGCATCGTAGAACTCCATTTCGCGCCTTGGGATATCGAAATAGACCGGGAGCGGATTTTCAAGGAGGCAGTGGACAGAAATGCATACTGCATCAAGCGCGCGATCTACGAGCAATTCATGCGTGCCAAAGGCAAGAAGAGGTGGGGTTGCAAAAGCACGTTCATGATCCACTACACCGATGTGGTACGTAAATACCACCAGACGCCCAAATTCATTCATTTGATACGCGATGGTCGAGACGTCGCGGTTTCAGCGCGCGATTCCGTTTTCAATCATTTTCATCCCCATTATGTATCGCTGCTATGGAGCGATCAGCAGAAACTCGCCATGCGGTTGAGTTCGGAGCTTCCCAAAGAGCAGTTCATCACGGTTCATTATGAAGAACTCGTTTTCGATCCGGAGAAGGAAGTCCGGAAAATATGTGACTTCATTGGTGAGGATTACGTAAGCGAGATGCTCAAGTACGCCAGTCGCCCGGATTCAACAGCTCTCGCCGGCATAAGTAAGTCATGGGAAAATTTATCCAGGCCGATTTTGGCTAATAATACCAAGAAATATCGATACAAGTTGACGCGCGATGAGATCTTCGCTGTTGAGCGGAATGCTTTTAAAGAGTTAAGCCACTTCGGTTATGCATTGGAAAATGACCTTGATAAGCTTAGGCAGGCCAGTACAGAACTTAGTTTTAGAAAGAGGATGAAATATTATTTTTCCGAGAAAAGCAGAATGATTTCGGTGGGGCTGGGTTCCATACTTTCCGACAAGAACGCGTATTTACGGTTGAGAAAGCGATTTTTTGTTTGGGGCTTACGCGCCACCCTTTAGTGCCCGCGTTCTAAATTTAGGGAAGTGCTGTGTCCGGGTGGTGAGCCGTACAATCTATATGGATTGGATGGTTGATATGCGGACGACTTGTCTCCGGGGCGGCAAATCCGACTTTGACGAAAGGTACAAACGCATTTGACAACGAAGGAGATAATTACAGGTGCTGAAAAGTCTCCCCACTTTTTCCGCACGAAAGCGTGGTTTTTACTTTTCTCCATTTTTCAATCGGTTATATAATAGAAACTCGCAGTGCTATGCTTTCCTTGCTCCGCTTGCAAGCCAGCGGCGCGCCTTCCATATGCGCTGCGCCGCTGGATACCGACCGATTTTATTCGCCCTATGGATGTAGGCGGCTGAAAAACCGGGGTTTTTCAGTCACCCACTAAAGCAAATTCTGACTCAACATGGATGTCTTGTAATTGCTGTACCTATCGCACTATCGGTGCATCGGGGTGAGCCGCAGTATTTGCAGTCTGGGAAAATAACCGTCTTAAATGCTTGAGGAGATTTGAGGAATGAAGAATAAAGCTATCGACCAGAGCGATATGGTTCCTTCTATGAGCGGTTACGGGTTTCTCGGCAATATCGTAGAGAATATTCGTGCGTCCGGAGCATCGCCCGTAAAAACATTGGGCGGGTTCATTGCCGCGTGGGTGGTATTTTTCCTGATTCTATACGTCATCCCGTTGCCTGAGGCTATGGGTATTGGTGGTAAGGTGAGCGCGCTTAGCCCTGCGGGCAAGGCAGCCCTGGCAGTGGTGGCGTGGGCGTGTATTATCTGGATCGCTGAGGCCATGCCCGTCGGGGTTACCGGCATCATCCTTCCCATGCTGTTGGTATTGACCGGGGCGGTGGGTAAGTTTCCCCAAGCCGCCAGTGGTTACGTGACGCCCGTGGCCTTTTTGTGTTTGGCAGCATTTATATTTGCCGCGATTATGCAGGCCGCCGGCATTGACCGACGCATCGCTATTAATATGTTACAAAAGATGCGCGTTAAGAATGTGGGGGGTGTGATCTGGAGCATGTTCGGCGTCAATTTAGTGCTATCGCTCATTATTCCCGCGGCCAATGCCCGCGCCGCCACCCTGTTGCCGGTAATCAACGGCATCACGCGTCTCTTCGGAGATACACCCCAGGAACGCGCCGGCAAAAAGGCGATCGTGATTCAAACCCTGGTCTACGGTTCCATGATCAGCGGGATGTGCGTTCTTACGGCGCATCTGCCCAATCTGGTGATTGTGGGTTTATTCCAGAAGCAGTTGTCGCACAGCCTATCCTATATTGATTGGTTTAAACTCCAATGGTTGTATCTAGGCATGTTCGTTCTCACCCAGTGGTGGGTGCGTTATTACTTTAAAACTAAAAACGTGGGTATTCCTGGCGGATTTAGAAAGGTTGGTCAATTACATGACACCTTACCCAAACCCACGCAGGCCGAATGGTTAATCCTGGCGGTCTTTGCGTTCGTGGCTTTGATGTGGGTAACAGAGGCCTGGCATAAGATAGAATCGCATAATGCAGCCCTGATCGGGATTGCAATCATGTTTCTGCCGGGCTTGTTTAGCTTTAAATGGAAAGCGCTGCAGGACCGCACTATCTGGGGCACCTGGCTACTGCTGTGCGGCGCCTTATCCATGTCGGACGCCATGGCCACTAGCGGTTTGGCGCAGTGGCTGGCGAACCTGATTCATCCTATTGCCCAGGGCCATCCATGGTGGATGATCCTCCTGATTATGATGGTAGGCACCCACGTCATCCGCCTAGGGATGCTCTCCAATGTGGCTGCCATCACGATGTTGGCGCCGGTTCTCATCGCACTCGCTCCAAAGCTCGGACTGCATCCGGTGGCCTTCACCATGCTGGTGGCTGACACCGATAGCTTCGCTTATATGTTGCCCACCCAGATTACCGCAGGGGTAATCGCCTATAGCAGCGGCACCTTCAGTATGGCGGATTATGCCAAGGTCGGTTGGGTGTCGGTATTGATTGCTATCGCCTACGGCATCGTCGTAATGGCGCCATGGTATGCCTTTATGGGTATCCCAGTATGGAATCCAAGCGCGCCATGGCCATTTTAACTGCGCTTGTTTTTATGCGGCCAATCGTGGCCGAGTCCATAATATAAAAATTGGGGTGGGTCAGTGGACGGAGGAGTTTGGCATGAAAAAAATGCCTGGCAGTGAATTAAAAAGAAAACTCGGTGAATATATCGCCCCGGAAGGGTTGTATGCGAAGACCAAGGACATGCCGTTTCTAGGCAAGGTTACTTGCAATATCGAGAAGCTGGTGGCAGGTTCATGGACAGAGGTTATCCTGGATTATGAAATAGGCGCCTCAGGCATTGCCGACGGCGCCTGGATCAAGGCAACCTTTAAGTTTTATTCCGATTGGGCATTGTTTCAGACTTCCGAGCCTAAGGCCGCCAATTTCCTATCTGCGGAATATCAGGCCGGTCCATTGGCGCCAGGACAAAGTCCTGCGACGGTGCAATCGCTTAAGGTTCGCTTCGATCAAAAAGGGCACGAGCGTCCGTTCCAAAAAGCGATCATCGTCGATATCGTGGACGGATTTTTAAAACCCGGCGATCATATCATAATCCGCCTCGGCGACCGGCGCTTCGGTGGGCCGGGCACACGCGTTCAGACTTTCGTCGAAAAGGATTTTAAATTCCGTTGCTACGCAGACCCCCTAGGCACATCGCGTTTTTCCACTATACCCGGGGATATCGTATTTGACATTGTCCCGGGCGAACCAGCGCGCCTTATGTTGACGGGCCCGCGGTTAGTAAAGACCGGCGATCCCCTCGTGCTGCGCATACGCGCCGAGGATAGTTGGGGCAATACTTGTTGGAATACGGGGAGCGAGGTTGCCTTGACAGGTACGCTCAATGGAAAAACGGTATATGCAAAAACCATCAAACTAAGCGATCAAGGTTGGGCGGTGGCCAAGGTGACGGATCTACCTACTGGCGACAGCGGCGAATTACAAATCCGGGCCTTGCTGCCTAAGCGCTCCGCGATACCGGAAAACCTCTTCTATATCACCTTAGACAAGGAGCTTGATGCGCGTTATTACTTTGGCGATTTCCATGTGCATTCCGATGATACCGTTGGCACCAATGATACGACCTACAACTTGACCTATGGGCGTGACGTCGCCGGGCTTGATGTGCTGGGCTATACCGCCAACGACTTCAATATTACCCAGGCACGCTGGGACAAGGCGGTCGAACTCATCAATCAGATCAACAAGGACGGCGAATTTGTGTGTTATCCCGGTACGGAATGGGACGGCAACTCCTGTGCCGGCGGCGACCATAATGTGGTATTCCTGCATGGTGGTATACCCGAGTTTCCGTTCGATAAGGCAGGCAATGTCGTGCGTTCGTTTGAATGGAACGAAGACATGAAATCTGGGACCATCGAGCCTGGTGCCTGGCCGATAGAGGAACTCTATGCCGCTTATATCCATGACCCGGAGGGTCACTTGCTGATACCACATGTCGGTGGGCGACGCTGTAATCTTGACTGGCATCATCCAGTGCTTGAACGCTTAGTCGAGATTACCTCCGCTTGGGGTCATTTTCCTTGGTTGTACGAGGAGACGATGCGCCGGGGTTATAAGCTCGGCGCCTCAGCCAGTGGCGACGAACACCGCGGTCGTTGCGGCGGTGGCGTGCCAGGCACGGCTGTATTTGGTACCAAGGGTGGACTTACCGGCATCATTGCCACAAAGCTTGATCGCAAAACTATTGGACCGGCGCTGCGCGCGCGTCACACCTGGGCCACCACAGGTGAGCGCTTGGTTGCGCTTGCTTCATACGGCCAATATATCCAAGGTGATGAGTTTCAATGCAAGGGTGGCGCGAGGCTGCAATATCGTTTCTTGGGTAACGCGGGCTGGGATGAGATTGCCGCGTATGACCACAGTGGTTGTATCTGGCGCCGCAATTTACAGGAGGAACAAGGTTATTCTGAGCGTCGTATACGCTTACGCTGGGGAGGCGCGCGCATTAAGGATCGTTACCGCAGCGCGGCATGGCACGGCAAGATTACGATCATCAATGGCGTCATCAACGGCTTCTGTGGTGTCGGCTTTGAGCATAATGAAGAAGCCTGTTGGCGCGATGGTCCGACCACCATTGGTTTTCGCTCCGATACCTACGGCGATGCAGACGCGGTAGAAATGGATATCACAAATTTAATCCACTGTTCTATACGGGTGGAAGGGACCATTGACGGTTATGTGAAGGTCGGCGATCCCTTGGAGGGTAGTCCTTTTGTGCATTGCCCTACTTTTAGCTGGGAGGCGCGCGGCGAAGACCTCTTGCGCAACGGCCGGTTACGTCAGGAACTCGGCGGTACGGAAATGTTTCTGGCATTGGAGCGGCTGAGCGATGCTCCTATGCCGTGCGAAGCAAGTGGTACCATCGACATTGATCCGCACAATGGGCCTCACGGCTTCCGGCCCGTGTTCTTCTTCGGTCGTCAAGTGGACGATGCCAAGGCCTGGACCTCCGCTATGTTCATTAAGTTTGATTAAGGAACCTCTGACTAATTCAGAGGTTCCTGCGGCATAAGGGCGAGGCGGTATAATGAGGAAGGTCCGGTGGACCTTCCTCCCGCCGAGCGGGTCGGCCATGGAAGGCCGGCCCCGGCTTTCCAGCGGAGCAGGAAAGCGCAGCGCAGAAAGTGCCGCCATTTTTGCTTGACGCATCCCGACAACTGCTCCCGGCGTTGCCCTACCTTCCCACGTCCCTGTGGGTCGCCTGCGCCAAGCCCCGACGGGGCTGACGCGAAAATCCGCTCCGGGCGGATTTTTCAATTACGCAAGTAATTGAAAAATGAAGAAAAACGAAAATCATGCTGTGCATGGATGCATGAATGCCGTGCCCTACAGGGAAGTAGTAATGCCGCGGGAGGCGGGACGCCGGGAGCGGCCGAGCGCAAGGATGCGCAAGAGCGGCCACTTTTCGTTTTCGTCTCTGAAAAATGTCAGGGATGACTTTTTCAGAGTTTCCTTAAGTGCAGCGACAATAAATAAAATCCAAACTGGTAATTTTACCGATCATCCGTTTGGAACGGCCATCCATCAGTTTATTCCCGACAGCTCTCTGATTCTTGGTGCGGGCGAACGCTATGGTCTACACTTCAAAGTGGTTTTACAAACTCAAGGAGGTGTTTGCTGTTTACCGGCAACACCTAAGCGGAGTGCATCGCCTATTTGAGTCGGACGGTAGTCTTATATCGGCTCATGTCAGGGCATGGGGGTTGTTATGAACAGAGCATCACAAATCTTTTTTGCGGGGTTACTAATCCTACTATTTGTCCAGAAGGCGGTAGCCGACATTGGTGCTAAGGCCACGTACATACCAAGCAAGGCGGCCGAGTCGGAGGAGCTGGTACTGAGCGCTCCGCCCCGTGGTGTCGCTGCTAAGGAAAAAGAGATTTATGAGCCTATAGCCGAGCTTTTATCCAAAACGATTGGAAAAAAGGTGACCTTCCGGTATTCGGATAACTGGCTCAGCTACAGTAAGGATATGATCCAAGGCAGTTATGACTTGGTTTTTGACGGTCCTCATTTCAATGGTTGGAGGGAGGATAAGTTAGGCCATGTGCCGCTGATTAAAATCAACGAGGATTTTATTTTTGCCCTGATTACGAAGGCGGAAAACCAAAGGATCACCGAAGTCAAGAATTTGGCCGGGCGGACCATATGCGCACACGCGCCTCCGAATTTGGGTACACTGCTCCTTTACAGCCAATTCGATAATCCGGTTCGTCAACCTGTTATAATCGAGATCCAGGGCTGGGATAATGCGTATAAAGGCTTAATTGACGGCAAGTGCGAAGCTACTATTGTTCCGCTGAAGAATCTTGCTAAATTTGATGCCGGCGAAAAGAAAGCTACCAAAATCATCTATAAGAGCCGGACTATGCCGAATCAGGCGCTCTCGGCCGGGCCGCGCATAACTCCCGCAATGCAAGCAAAGATCAGGCAGGCTATGTTATCCGAGGAAGGGAAAAAGGCAACCGAGAAGCTGCGCGAGGTGTATGCCATTAAAGAGTTTGTCTCGGCATCCAGAGAGGAATATGCGGGGCTTGGCAGATTGCTGAAGCATACATTGTATTTTGAATATTGATACCGGCAGGCCAGTGGCTTGATGTACTTCGGTGATGCGAGCAAGAACGCTTGCGGCGTTTTTAATATGTTAATTATGTTAATGATGTGCCGTTTGTCGTTAGGTTTAATATAACAAAAGGCCAGTGACACCGGATACGGGAATAATCCAAATTACCCCTACCTGCCAATGCAGCAAGGCAACCAATGACGCGCCGAATATCAATATTGAAACCCAAGTAAGCGATGCTGTCATTCCCATTACCACCGCAGCGGCAAATATCATTCCAATGATTGCGGGACGCATGCCCCGCAATAAGCTTTTGATTGCGATGGATTGCCGGATACGTTCCAGGGCCTGGGTTCCGGCAATCATCAAAAGCGCGGGCGGGAGATAAATGCCGATCGTCGCGACCACCGAGCCGGGCAGCCCGGCGACTTTATATCCAATAAAGGCGGCGCTGATCAAAATAGGACCGGGTGTAATCTGTCCCATGGCAATGGCATCGATAAATTCCTGTTGGGTAACCCAGCCGTGACCATCGACCACTATGCCTTGAATCAGCGGGATGAATACATAAGCACCGCCGAATAACATTACGCTCATACCGGCAAAGGTCAGGAACAGCGTGGTGAGTATTCCGAAATCTAGATTTAAAAATGGCAAAACATTGGCCGGCGCGAGGCTTAATAACAACGAGTTCCTGCCGATGCCGGACCTAGGTTTGCGCGGGTTTTTCTTGTTTTTATTCACATACCGTATGGTCTTGTTGAAGTTAACATCATCTCGGAACCAGATCCAGCCGATCAGGCCGGAGGAGAAAATAATCGTCAAGGTGATGTAGAAACCGCCGATCCATAACAACAGTATGCCGGATGCCAAGGCAATACTTGCCTCGGCCCATCCCGTGATCGTTTTATGGCTCATTCCCCATGCGGCACTGAAGATAATGGCCGTGACTGCGGGAATAAATCCCATAAATAGCCTATTTACCGTTGGCATCTGTCCCCAATGAAAATAAGCGATGGTTAAGAGCACAATTAGAATAAAAGCGGGGAGCAAAACGGCAACAGCACTGACTAAGGCCCCCAGCCCACCGCGCAGCTTATACCCCACGTAGGCGACCACGTTTACCGCAATCGGGCCCGGAAGGATGGTCGCCAGGGATATTCCATCTAACATGTCCTCGTGTTTCAGAAGTTTTTTGTGGTCCACCATTTCATTCTGAACAACAGAGATGAGCGCCATAAATCCGCCGAACGCGGTACTGCCTATCTTAAGAAATCCCCAGAACAAGGACCATAAAGTCGGCCGAACTGCCGGTTTTATATGATTTTTTTTTGTTCCAGGAAAAGGGCTGTTTGATTCCATAGGTTTCCAATAGCTCCATTCAATTTTCTATTTTTGTTATAGACACAGGCCGGGCTGCTCCATTCCAGTTTAGCCTCTGTAAGAAGCATCCGACCAATTTTCGAAGATAGCTGAGAGGTCTACCGATTAGGTTGCATAAATAACCTTTGATCGAATTTTTTAGAGATTTCTGGCGAAATTCTGGACTAGCTATTTCCATAGTCTAAAGTTTCCTTGTTAATCCGGCAGTAGGAATAGGGAGTTATTAAACGCCATTGTACAGCATTGTACAGTAAGGACATTCTAAGGAGGGATTAGATCATGTTTGGAATAGTTTTGAGAATTGCTTTTATATTTTCTTTTGTCCTGTCTGCATACGCCTTAGCGGCAGAAAAAGCAGCCGGGGAGAAAAACGAGTCCGTGAAGCAGACCAGGGAGGCGGGTGCGAAGGTCGCCTATCAACCCCCCCAGGACATGCTGAACGCGGTGCCAAAACCGATGGAACGGGCAGAACTGATATTTAGTGCCGCCCCTCGAGATAATGCCGAACGCAGCCAGGAAGTTTTTGGACCAATAGCGGAGTATTTGTCGAAAGCTACCGGTAAAAAGGTTGTGTACCAATATCCAGGCACTTGGGGTGTATACCAAGGAACCATGCAAAAAGGCGGCTACGATCTGCTATATGATGGACCGCATTTCAACGGCTGGCGCCTGACAAAGCTGCAACATAATGTTCTAGTAAAAATTCCAGGTGAACTTGTGTTTGTGGTCATGGTAAAAAAAGACGCCGCCAACATCACTGATATTAAACAGGTTGCCGGGCATACGGTATGTGCAAATGCTCCACCGAATTTAGGTACCTTAACCCTGTTCAGTCAATTTGATAACCCGTCACGTCAACCGGTAATCGTCAACACGGATGGTTGGGATAATATCTATAAAGGCCTCATAGCAGGAAAGTGCATGGCCGCGCTGGTTCCGAAGAATGTTTGGGAAAAGCGTGACAAGAATCGCGTTGAAACCAAAGTGATATTTAAGAGCAAGGCGTTGCCTAATCAAGCATTTTCTGCTAGTCCGCGTATCTCGAAGGAAGATCAGGCAAAGATTGCGCAAGCGCTAACATCTAGAGAAGCGGCAGGCCCAACCGAAAAACTGCGCCAAGAATACTCAGTGGCGAACTTGGCTCCAGCGGTTAACCAAGAATATATCGGATTAGGCGAGCTGCTTAAGAATGAGTGGGGTTATTACTAACCCTTAACCAAATAGGTATGGTGTAAACCGCTGATAAGGATATCGGCGGTTATTTTTTTGGATTGTAAGGTTCCGAACGATATTTTTCGAACCTTTGCATCCGTCTTGTTTAAACGAACGTTTGTCGGGCAAAGTTATTTTGGTCCTGGACTTCACTGTTAAGTGACATATATTGAGTGCCGTAGTTGGAAATTTATCAATTAAATTTAGGGATTTCATGGAACTTAATTCGAATAGGAATTTATGGAGACAATAATTATGCTTAGGAAAGTTAAATTTATAATAGGTTTTATCATCATGGCCTCGGGATCTGCCTTAGCTGCGAATGCCCCGGACGCCGCTCCAGAGAGAAAAGTTAACTA
>Ga0209701_10001751_pt1 | contig 14074 bp, 9 predicted proteins | sample CZO8metaG_4_FD_188356 | JGI IMG/M metagenome (GOLD analysis project Ga0209701, IMG submission 188356) | Vadose zone soil microbial communities from the Eel River Critical Zone Observatory, Northern California, USA - CZOApr15con2H3.8 metaG... | ecosystem: Environmental > Terrestrial > Soil >...
GGTTGTCATCCTGAGCGCAGCGAAGGATCTCTTCGTCCGGCGAGCCAGCCCCTTCGCGGAGTTTACCCTGAGCGAAGCGCATGGGCTCAGGGTGACAAGCATTAGCTCCAAATGTCTATGCCATCCCGAACGAGGTTGCCTGGTATGCTATCATGAATATGCGCAAACATCCTGAAACCGGCTATACCTACACAACAAACAAGGAACCCGCCATGCCCGAAACATTCGAGGAATTATATATCCCCTTGCTCAAAGACGTATTCAAAATCCGCGCCCAAAAACAGTTAGATCAAGGTGATGACGGACTCGTCTCTGCCCGTGCATATGCAGAACAAGGCAAACCCGAATTTGCCCTTGCCTTCCTCCTGTTGCTAGACATAACCGGCGATGAAAAACGTGAAATACTGGCCCGCGCGTACGAGCGGCGCGCCGCACTCTCCGAAGAAAAAGCAGAACAGCTCAACAAGCAGTTTCACCGGCCTTTTCCCCTCATTAAATTAGAAGCCCAGAATGACCTCATGAACGCCCGCTCGATCCGCCAGGGTAAGCGCATACGCAGCGCCACCAGAATACCCCCAGTCGGCTAGCCTCTGTTACAAATCGCAATTCCTCAGCGTATATATTGTTGGGTGTACATTGTGAAGTATTCCATATTCATTTCCTCCAAACTCTGGTATGATACAAGGGGTCACTTATAAACTTTTTATATCGAGAAAAACAGGCTTTGCCTATCCTTTCCTGGTGGATCGTCGTAATCACAAGTAAAGGGCGGCGGTATCTAAGCCGTAGTGCTGATAATCAATGATATATTGTTTAAATCCAAAAAAACCACATGCAAATAAAGGATCATCATCGAGCGCTCCCACCGTGATTTTATCCGGCTCCTCCACTGGCGGAACCCCGCTAACAGTAGAAGAACAGGTGAGCTGCCACTATTGTAGATATTTACTACAGGGGGCTTTGCTCGGTGATTGCCGCGTTACCCGCTGGATCGGCTCGGGCGCATTTGGCGACGTATACGAAGCCGAGCAACTGCCCCCGTTGAATCGGCGCGTAGCCATCAAGGTAATGTCTCTGGAGCGCGTAGTTGACAGCAAGTCGGCAGAACTCTTCGCGCGTGAGGTAGCAGCAATTGCCGCCCTCGATCACCCCAACATCTTGCCCGTGTTGCGTGTGGGCATGATTGAGGATGGACGTTCCTACCTCGTAATGAAGTATGCCGCGCACGGCTCACTCCAAAATTATTGCCAGCAGACTTCCCAGGGCTTCTCCATCCTGCCAACAGTTGCACCGCGTATTTCCGTTGCCGAAACACGCACTATCATCTCCCCAGATACCGTTGTAATAGTTGATACCGGCACACCAGCGATGGAAAAAGTTGCACATGCTGGTGATAGCCAAAACGCCCTTTTACAAGATGTCAAAGATGTCGAAGACGTCGATCAGGGTACGGATACCTACAGCACTAAAGAACTTGATTCGCCTGGGCAAGAAGATGACCAGCCCGGCAATGTGGAATCCACTCCCACCGCTTCCGCACAGGATTCTTCCGGGGAAACCATCATTACAGAGAAGTCCCTTGCTGAGAAAGAAAACCGGCAGCATGGGGATGCACAAGAAGCTGAATCGCCCATCTCAAGAGAACCGCTCGTGTTGACGCCGCAACAGATCTTGCCCTATATAGAAGGAGCCGCAGCAGCCTTACAGTATGCCCATGACCATGACATCATTCACCTGGATGTGAAGCCCGCTAACCTGTTGCTCGATAGCGCGAATCGCATCCTGTTGGCGGATTTTGGTGCCTCGGCGCTCCTGGAGGGCTATACCCATGCCTCATTGCATGCCTACGTCGGAACGCCTGTTTATACCGCTCCTGAGCAATGGCTGGAGCAGCCGCGTGCTGCCAGCGATCAGTACGCCCTGGCTGTGACCTGCTACCAGTTACTCACAGGACACCCACCTTTCACAGGCACCCTCTATTCGATCATGCATGGACACCTGCAGCTACCCCCACCTCCTTTACGCGAGCTTAACCCGCTCATCTCTCCACAGGTCGAGTCTGTTATCCTGCGTGCACTTGCGAAAGAACCTGCAGAGCGCTACCAGGATATGCTCGCCTTTGCGCGCGCTTATCGCGAAGCGCTGGAAGATGCTGCCAGTTCGCAGACCGGTGATCAGGGAAAAACGTACGCAGTTACCGGGCAAGCAACTGGTATGGTCACAACCTCGCCTGATACAGCCGGAATACGGGAGGAAGCGCATAAAGTAGCAAAACAGCAGCCCGGTCAGACGGCTGTGGTTGCGCGTGAGCTAACCCCTGCCCGGGCTGAGTGGGAACCGCCTGGAGCAAAGTTGCACCCGCCCGCCGGGAAAAAGACAGGACGCGTGATAGGGCTGGTACTGCTTGTGCTGCTGCTTTTGTCAGGAAGCGTTTTGGGCATCGTGCGCTTTACTAATCCCTGCATTTTGGGCATATGCCCTGGCATGACCCTGAGTACTGCCGAGGTGGATTTTGTCAATAACGCTTCGCAGCAAGTCAAGATTACCAACACCGGCACGGCGGATCTCAACTGGAGCACTTCTATCGTGGGCAGCGCAACGTGGCTGAAGCTCTCGCCGCCAGGAGGAACGCTTCCACCCGGCAAAACGACTGGCTTTGCCATTTCTACAAATGCAAGTGGCTTGTCCAACGGTACAGATACGGCCTTGGTGCGGGTTTCTGGCCAGAGTGTGAATCCTCAAGACATCCAGGTGAAGCTTACGGTAAAGAAAGGCCTGGCTCAGATCAGCGTTAAAGTCAGTGACAAAAATTTTTCCTATAGTCTAGGAAAACTACGGCCAGCCTCACAAACCATTACCATCACCAATCAGAGCCAGCAAGCGTTCAACTGGTCAATACAGTATGCCGAAGCCAATAGCTGGCTCGTTGTAACACCGGATCAGGGATCTTTGCAAGGAAGCGCGTCTGCTGTTTTAAAGGTGACGGTCAATCCTCAGAATCTCCCCCCCCATACCTACCAGACAAGTATATCTTTGATCGGCGCATTAGATAATCAAGCCGAGCCGAGCCTGCTGTCCACCTTCGATTTTTTCCTGGAGGTAGAACAATCGGGTCAGACCGTGACGCCGGCAGTGACTCCTACCACGACACCGCCAACCTTCAATTTCCCCAATCTTGCCGCGCAGTCGGTTACCTCAACCGGTGCTCCCACAACCCTGCGTTCAGGTCACAGCATGGTCTGGGATTCCCAGGACGACCTGGTGTTCGTTTTCGGTGGCATCGATGACCAGGGTAATCTGCTGAATGACCTGTGGTCGTATAGCCCTGCCACAGCTACCTGGAAAGAACTGAATGCCTCAAATAGCTCGATAGGTGCCTGTCAAGGCAGTAATATGCCCGCGCCGCGTATGAATGCTGCAATGGTCTGGGATAACCAGCAAATCTTGCTCTATGGTGGTTTGGGCGCCGGTACTCATTATCTTGGCGACCTCTGGTCGTATTCCCCCGCTTCGGGAACCTGGACCGCTCTAGCATGTTCCAATAACGGACCCGCGACACGCTCAACGAGCGCGGTCTGGACCGGAACCCAGATGCTGTTGCTCGGTGGAGCGAATGCCTATGGACTCCTTGCAGATTTCTGGTCGTATACGCCCGGCAGCGGAGGAGGCACCTGGCAGAAATTGCCCGATTCCCCTCTGGGCCAGGTCGAATTTCAAACCATGGTGTGGGACCCGGCCGGTAAACAACTGTACGTGTTCGGCGGTCTCAATGTGAATGGGCTGCAGCAGAACGAATTCTATGTCTATAGTGCGAACGGCAGTTGGACCGCAATTACCCCCAGCAGCACCAACAACCCTCCTCCACGACAACAGGGCATAGGCGCATGGGACAGCAAAGACGGCATGCTACTCTTAATGGGAGGGTACAAGGATGGAAATAGCGTGCCATATTGGGGTTTGTGGGCTTTCGATCCAAAACAGAATGCCTGGGGCTTGTTGACACCATTGAATAGCTCTAATACCAACATTATACCCGGGCGTACAGCCGCCGTCATGGTATGGGATGTCACCGATCAACAAGCCTTCATCTATGCTGGCGCTGGCAATGGCAAATCAGGCAGCAGCCTGAACGACTTATGGAAGGTAACCGGGTAGGGGAGACCCTTGCGGTCGCTCAAGAGGCATCAACCTAAGTGACCTCACACTGTCATCCTGAGCGCAGCGAAGGATGACAGGGCTGCTCCTTTACGGTCACGCCTCCGCGCAGCGAAGGTCTGGCAAGGCGAGAGGGTTCCCCCGATGGTCAGCCCTCGTCGCCCAACCCAGGCTCATTCGCGGCTTAGGTTGATGCGTAGTGGGCGACCCTCGCGGCCGCCCTTAAGTCTCCTCGCTCTCCTCTTCTACTCCGTCATAACCCTGCTGTTCTTCTTCCTCACCCACCTCAGCTTCATCCTCGCCATGCACATCCATCTTCTTGCCATTCGTCGTCGCTACAGCCACCACGCTATCGCCCTCGCCGGGTTGCATCACACGATGACCCTGCGTGCTGCGCCCAAGCAGCCAGATTTTACTCACATCTGTACGGATCACAATTCCTCCGGCGGTAATAATCATCAAGTCACTATCATTCTCGGTGATTACACGCGCTGCTGCAACTGGCCCGCTTTTCTCCGTGACCTTTAAGGTGATAACTCCTCCACCCCCTCGGCTCTGCTTTGGATACTCCTCAACAGGCGTGCGTTTCCCAAGTCCATGCTCCGTGACCACCAGCAGTTCGCTGCCCTTTGGCGCGAGATTGAGCGAAACAACCCTATCGTCTTCAGCCAGGCGAATGCCACGCACACCTCCACTGGTGCGTGAAGCGGAGCGCAATTCCTCGACGGTGAAGCGAATAGCCTTCCCCTGCGCAGTAATCATCAACACGTCATCGTCAGCGTGTGCCAGCTTTGCCCCTATCAGCTCATCATCCGCTTCCAGGTCCATCGCAATCAACCCTGAACGGCGCACCACCTCGAATTCATCCATCGTCGTCTTCTTGACCTCGCCTTTCTTCGTGGCAACGATCATATAGTCACGGCTGACTCCTTTAGGAACGTACACAACCGCTGTCACGCGCTCTTTTTGCTCGATGGAGATCAGGTTGATGATATGCTCGCCCTTAGCCGTGCGGCTCACATCGGGCAACTCGTAGACCCGGAGCTGGAAGACGCGCCCCCTATCGGTAAAGAACAGCAAGGCATCGTGACTGTGCACCACCAGCAGGTGGCGAACTGTGTCGTCTTCGCGGGTAGCCATACCAGTGATCCCCCGCCCTCCCCTACGTTGCGCGCGATACGTGTTTGACGGCAGTCGCTTGATATAGCCCTTCTCCGTCAGCGTCACGACGACTTCATCGTTTCGGATCAGATCTTCTTCCTTAAACTCGCCAGCCTCTGCATCCCCGATATCTGTACGGCGAGCGTCTCCATATTTCCCCTTCAGTTCCTGCAGGTCTGCTTTAATCAGCTTGCGAATCTCGTTGATATCGGCCAGCAACATATGGTAATAATCGATGTTTTTCAGCACATCGCGTAGCTCTTCTTCGACCTTGCTGCGTTCCAGGGCGGCCAGTCGTGCCAGGCGCATATCCAGGATAGCTTTGCCCTGCTCCTCCGAGAGGCTAAATTGCTGCATAAGGTTGATTAATGCTACCTCTGCCGATGCGGACCCACGAATGGTGTTGATCACAGCATCCAGGTTATCAAGCGCTATCTTCAATCCCTCCAGGATATGCTTACGTGCCTCCGCTTTTGCCAGCTCAAAGCGCGTGCGGCGCGTAATCACGATCTCGCGGTGATTGATGTGATGCTGCAAGAATGCTTTCAGCGTCAAAATGCGCGGCTGCTGGTCAACCAGCGCCAGCATATTCGTATTGAAAGCGCTCTGCATGGCGGTGTACTTGTACAGGGAGTTGAGGACGCTTTCTGGCGTAGCATCGCGTTTCAACTCGATGAGCATACGCATGCCCTGGCGATCAGATTCGTCGCGTACTTCGGAGACGCCTTCGATTTTCTTATCGCGCGCCAACTCTGCAATCTTTTTAACCAGCTCGGCCTTGTTCACCTGGTAGGGTAACTCCGTAACAATGATACTCATGCGTCCCCGCTCCCCCTCTTCTATCTTCGTGCGCGCCCGCACAACGATACGACCACGCCCATTAGCATAAGTATTCCGAATGCCTTCGCGCCCCTGGATAATTCCCCCTGTCGGAAAGTCGGGTGCACGCACGATGCGCGACAGGTCTTCGGTAGTGGCCTCAGGATTGTCGATCAGGTAGGTGATGCCGTTGCACACCTCCACCAGGTTATGCGGTGGGATGTTGGTTGCCATGCCCACTGCGATACCCGTGGATCCGTTCAGCAGCAGGTTGGGCAGGCGAGCAGGCAGGACCGTAGGTTCTTCGGTCTGGTTATCGTAATTCGGCTTGAAATCGACCGTATCTTTGTCGATATCTCGCAGGAGTTCGTCGGCAATCGCAGCCAGCTTGGCTTCCGTATACCGCATCGCGGCAGGCGGGTCATCATCTTGCGAACCGAAGTTCCCCTGCCCCAGCACAAGAGGATAACGCATTGACCAGGGCTGTGCCATGCGCACCAGGGAGTCATAAACAGCCGCGTCTCCATGAGGATGATAACTCTTCAAAACCTCGCCCACCGTACCCGCGCACTTGCGAAACGCCTTGGTTGATTGTAAGCCCATCTGATCCATCGCATATAACACGCGCCGGTGCACCGGCTTCAGCCCATCACGCACATCGGGTAGCGCACGGCTCACAATAACGCTCATCGAATAGTCGAGGTACGCACTCGTCATTTCCTCTACAATGCTGACCGTCTTAATATTGCCAGTTTCCATAATTATTCCTCGTCAAAAAAGCCATAAAATAGCGAGATAGCGCATAGTGGATTGAAATGCAGGAGCCAGGAGAGGATTGCACATCATCGAGCCTGCTTACAATATTATATCATATTTGCGCTCTCCCCACAAGAACAAAATTCCTAGAGCTTCTGCCAAAAATCAGGGATTACCCGCGTAGGGGCGGGGGTGGTGTGGATGTAGGGAGGGGATGCTTGCATCGCCCTGCCACGGTGTGCATGCGCGTTGGCCTGGCTCGCATGCGACAAGATGTGGGGCGGGGATGCTTGCATCGCCCTGCCACGGTGCTCTTATCCTAAAGTACTACCGCCGTGATGTAATGCATCTCATAGACTACACCAAATACTCTAGGTTTTAGCAGCGACCTGTGGTATCATTAATGCAATAGCGGTTTTAGAGAGAGCACAACTTGAAAACGATTCCGATTTACAGATCGCCAGATCGCCGTGCATATTTCAAGCCACCGGGGAGGGAGGCAGGCGCTCATGTCGTTTATACTTAATTCCGGACAGTTTTATCTGATCGTTATTGCTATTTTTGCTATCTTTGGTTTTGCGCGAGGTTGGCGCCGCGAGCTTATTTCGATGGCTTTTATCGTTCCTACTGTTCTCTTTTTGTATGTAGGAGGTGGAGACGGCCTGGCAGGTTTTTTCCTGCAGCGCATCCCTTATGGCACGAATTTCCTCACTGATGGCGCGGTCGGCCCCAAGACCTTCCCACCTCCTCCAGGCCAAAACCAGGTACTTGTGGTGTCAATTATTGCCCTGATCGTAGCCATCGCTCTGGGATTCCTGGTTGGCAACAGGGCTTTTAAGCCCACCGGCACACCCACGGAACGTTTTGTAGGTATCATTCCCGGCCTGGTTGAAGGCGTTGCTATCGTCGCCATGATCGGCCGTCTCTTTGCCAGTAACCCCCAGATTACAGTCGGTACGGCTACCCCCAACCCGAACAACCTTGGGAACGGTTTCCTGGTGATCTTTCTGATCGCCGTTGCAGCGCTTATCATTGGCCTGCTAGCAGGGAGAGTTGGTAAAGGTAGTAAAAAATAGTAGTAGCGGGAAATAAGAGTTTACACTTATAGCTTTCCGAGGTGAATCGATGAGCACTAATGCCCCCCAGGTCCAACGGCCGCAAGATGATCCTTTCTGGATTCCCAGGCGCGTGCATGGCGGTTTGCGCCATCTGCGCCGTGTCGGTCGCGGGAAAAACAGACATTACCGCTTCCAGGGACAGGTGGAGGGCGAGGTCGTCAAACTGGTCATACGCCGCCATAAATTCTTTCTCATCACCCCGGCTTTACCATTGATCGCCTCGATTCTTGCCTTCATTGGCGTAGTCGCGCTCGGTAGCCTGTACCCTGCTGCGGGCGCGTTCTGGACTTTCTTAGAGCTGGTCGCAGGTGTTGCTATCCTCCTTACAGCTATCTATTTCATTTATAAGGATCTGATACTCTGGTGGTTGGAGACCAACATTATCACCAATAAACGCGTCCTCGAATGGAAAGGCCTGGTGACCCCGAGTCGCCAGGAGGTGCCTCTGGAAAATGTGCAACAGGTGGCCGTTGACCAGCCGAGCTTATTGAGTATGATACTGTCCTACGGTGACGTGCACCTTTACCTGGCGGGTGGCAAAGGGCTGACCATGAAGCAAATACCCAACCCCAAAAAGGTGAGGGATTCCCTCCAGCAGATTACCGTTCAGGCCAGAGAAGCGAAAGCGTCTGCGAAGCCCCAGATACCTCCTGATCTGGACTGGCGTGGAGTGCTTGCAATCCTGGCAAAGGGCGATGAAGTGCCAAAGCTGCCGGACCCCGATAAGAAATATGCCCATCTCCAGCGACCCGGCGACATTCGTCGCCCCTTGCGCACCTTTGGCGGCCCTCTGCGTATCCCCTGTGATGTGCACTATACCGCAGACGAAGAAACTGTCATGTACGTTCAGCGCTCCAAATACATACTTGCTCTGAGGCTTATCTTGCCCATCCTGGTGCTTCTGGCTACGATTGTAGTCTCCTTGTATTTCCCCCACCTGCTCCTTTATACCGCCCTCGCCATTCTAGCTATCTTGCTTTGGATTGGACTGACCATCATCAATTATGTCGATGACGTCTTCATTTTCACCAATAAACGCATCATCGACATCGAACGCAAATTCATCTTCTTCTATGAGGAGCATGATCAAACAGAGTACTCGAAAATCAAGGATATACTGGTGAATGTGGGCAATCCCCTTTTTCTCTCCCTCGATGTCGGTACCGTCAAAGTCGAGACACCTGGCACCAGCCCGGATATTATCTTGTCGTTCGTCGATCATCCTTTCTCCCTGCAAGATATGATCTATGCCATCAAGGGCTTCAAGGAGAAGGTAGACAAGATCGAGGGAACAAATAAACGCAAGGAAGAACTGAATACCTGGTTTGGTACAGTTCTGAATACCATGGAGAAAACGGTGCTGGGCAGGGGCGTGCCAAATTTACAGAAACTGGATTTGTTCGCAGCAGCACAACGAGCGCGCGAGTTTGGCATGAAAGTTGTACCCGTAGGTGAAGACGCCTCTTACCCCAACATAGAGTCTGGACTGATCGTTGCCCAGAATCCTTTGCCCGGTACGCTCATGCACGTTGAATCTAACAACCCCGAAGAAAGGCCGCTGATCCAGGTCATTTTGAGTAAACGCCCATAACTACCTTACCCCATAGGCATCAAGCTAAGAAAAGCCCATCAAATTCTGTAGGGGCGAGGGTGGATGATGTGGGGAAGGGAGGGCCTTTATGGTCGCCCGCGTCCTGTTTCCTTTGCTCACCTGTGGGGCAACGCGATCACACCACTACCTGGCGACCACCTACGATGGATGTGCGATGACTTGTCCTCGCCCTGCCGTCTTGCTATCTCACCCCGGTACGTGCCAGCAACGCGATGCATTCAATATGGTACGTCTGTGGAAACATATCAACCGGCTGCGCAGCAACCAGCCGGTAGCGTCCACTCGCAGTGAGCGATGCAATGTCACGCGCCAGCGTGCTCGGGTCACACGAGACATAGCAAATTGACCGTGGCGCGATCGATTGTAACGCCTGCAATGCTTTCGGATGGCACCCGGCGCGCGGCGGATCAACCAGCGCCAGGTCAATGCGCTCCCGTCGATAGTACAACTGCCCCAGCAGCCTCTCTAATGTTCCCTCCAGCGTGGTAATATTGGCCTGGTTGTTCAGCGTCGCATTAGCGCGCGCATCCATCACCGCGCTCGGCTGTGACTCAATCGCGATCACTCGCGCATTGCACGGTGACAGGAACGCCGAGAAGAGTCCCACGCCGCTATACCCATCCAGTACAACTTCTGAACGCTGCGGCTCCAGCATCGCCAGGGCCCTTTCGGCTAGCACCGGCGTCTGTACCATATTCACCTGGAAGAACGAGTCGGCAGAGATGCGAAAACGACGGCCCAGCACAACATCTGTCAAAAACTCTTGCCCTGCTACTACGCGCCCATAGCGCCCGCCAACACGCTCAATAATCACACCCACAATGCCCGGCGCAGTCGTCATCAGTTCCTGGGCCAGTTGCTGTGGGTTTTCAATCACCGAACCAGGCCGTGCATGTATACTCAGCAATGTAGGAACCGCTTTTATTGATGAGGTTGACGAGTCAGGAGCGCTGACTTGACCTATAGCGCCCCGAATCGTGAAGCCTTGAATCATCTCGGGCAAGGACTCGTCAAAATATTGCTTGAGCTTGCCTCGCACGCGCTGGTACACCATCTCCAGGGCTGGATGTAATAACTCACAGCTCTCGAGGTCCTGTATCTCGTGACTCTCTGTCAGCTTAAAGCCCACCTCTCCGGCAGGGCCTACTGAAAACAGCGCAATGTTACGATAGTGCCAGGGTGAGACACCGCTGGGCATACCAATGGTGGGATGTACAATCGCATCGGACTGCTTACCGATACGTACCAGGAGTTGCCGCACGATATGCGCTTTCCAGGTTAGTTGTGCTGGATACGCTATGTGTTGCCACTGGCAGCCGCTGTCTGTAAGCAAGGGGTATTGCGGCTCGACCCGCTCAGGCGCAGGACGCAGCATCTCTAACAATTCAGCGCGTGCATGTCCCCGCCGTTCTTCAACAATCTCCACACGTACACGTTCTCCAGGAATTCCTCCAGGCACAAATAGTACTCGTCCCTCGTATCGGCCTACGGCATCTCCTCCGTAGGCAAGATCTGTTAATTCAACTTCGATGCTCATGTTCACCTCGGCGGCCACTTGACGAAACTTCCGTATCGCTTGTGCCGTCCCATCTTTCCAACATATTTTGCGTCCGTTCAAGTAAGTAATGTGGATGAGAGTTAAACGTCCTCAACACTACTGATCCGACCGGATGAGTGCGCAGCACTAGCACGCAGTGCGTTTCCGGTCGGAATAAGATCCTTTTTACCTCTTCCCTTTTACTTTCGTCTGAACTGACAAATGACACCATTATAACGTCAGTGGTTGCTTGGGCTGGCTATAGAGCCGTGTTCCGAAACGGCTTAGCAAAACTGCTCCAAGCCCTAACAACCCTGCTCCAACACTGATCAGCCAGCCAATGTAGGGCAGTGATCCTAACAGTTCCAGCGCTGCCAGTCCTACCACTACCTGCATCAGGCGCGTATTATGCTGTGGAGCTACCGCGCGTATAATATGCTCTCCAACAATCCAACCTATCGCTACGGTTCCTAAAGCCCATGCTGCAACGAGTCCGAGTACTAGTATAATTGCCAGCGGAATTGGCAGAATAAGCGCTATTAATATAACGAGCACCGCGGGAGCCAGTAAAACGCTTAAAAGTCCGATTATTATACTGCGCCGCTTTTTCGTCGCCGCCGTTGTGCGTACAAACATCACATGCTCCGGCAGCAGCTTGATCAGTATCATGCCCAGGGCCACCCATGCCAGGATCGGCCACAATGGAAAACTGAACTCACCTATCCCGCTGAACCACCAGAAATGACTGGTATGATTTATAATTGAGCCTTCAAGTAGTGTATCTTTCTCCCGCTGCTCACTGCCTCCATACAAGTCGACGTTACCATGTACCTGGGAGCCATTTCGCAACACAACACTACCGCCATACAGCCGGATATCGCCATTGACATCTCCACCGATGATCACGCTGCCGCCAAAAGCGGTTACGTTCCCTCGTATTTCACCCTCGATTTTAATCGTCCCTCCAAACGAGGTGAGATCACTGCACAACACCTCGCCTGGGCCTATGACAACTGTGCCTCCAAAGGATGGACCTTGACCCTTATTTGTACACGCACCCCCGCCGTCATACTTGTCGGCGGCCTGCGCCGTAGGTGATACCCATCCAGGTATCCCTCCGATACCGCTCGCCATAAACGTCGCAATCAGCAACAGTCCGGCCAGTGCAAGCAAGAGCCATAGTAATCGCCTGGCTTTTTGCATACTGGACCTCCCTAACATGATCACCCATCCGGCCACGGCTCTCGCTATTACGCTTCCCGTGGATAACGCATCAAGCCAAGCCACATCCCCATCATGACCACCAGAACCAGGGCTACCCCCGGCAGCAGCCAGTTATCGCGGGTAACTAGCGCTAATCCTGCTTGTAGATACTGCGCAAGTATAACTAATGCGGCTATACCACCACTCAACAATGCGAGAGCTTTCACCATCAGGGCGGTTTGGAAAACGAATAAGGCAAGCAAAGAGAATGAAATCAACCCTATGGTTAAATAAGCAAGCGCAGCAAACTTGGGGTTAAAAATGCGCAAACGCGCGACACGCGACTGCCCCTGCGCACGCAGGTCTTCAAGCTGCTGGGTGATGCGCATCTGTCGCTCTACTGCCCGCATAATGCGATCGGTTGATATGCTGGAATACAGATGAGTACCGGGTGTGCGTAGCAGGCTATCCAGGCGTTGTTGACGCCGCTCATGAACGCGGCAGCCGGCACATTGCCTTAGATGCTCATATAGTGTCGAATCCTTCAGCCGTGCAAGATCAGTATCACGCTGAGCGGTTAGCCATTCTTTAGCGTCGCGGCAGCGCATCGATCTGCTCCTCCTCATTCTGCTTGTTGTCTTTGATATAGCGCGCCAGCAACTCACGGGCACGATGCAAGCGTGCTTTAACCAGTGCTGGTGTCAGGTTTAGCGCCGTCCCTATTTCTTCATATGATAAATCATACCAGTAGCGCAGCACGATCACGGCGCGATACTTGCTTGGTAATCGTTGCAAATATGCCTGGATCTCGTCTTGCTGCTCCCCTTCCAGCGCCGATTGCTCGGGCCCCACTCCCAGGTCGGCAATCCATTCCAGGAAAGGCACATCTTCCAGCGGCAGCGCCAGGAAACGCCTCCGCCGCAGTTGGTCAATTGCCAGGTGCGAAGCAATCGACAGTAGCCAGGTGCTGAATTTGTGCGCAGATTTGTATGTGGCAAGCTGTGTATAGGCTCGTACAAATACTTCCTGTGTCACATCTTCCGCTTCCGTCGCATTACTCAGCATACGGTATGCAAGATTCTGCACAGCATCTTTATATCGCTCGACGAGCACTGCAAAGGCATCTTGTTCTCCAGCAAGCACCAGCTCGACAAGCTCTGCATCGCTCAACGCCTCCACAATAGCCTCTCGCGCATATTCACTGGATAGACTCTGTCCCCCCACTGTAACTGTACCATCAACGGAACGCCCTCTACTCATCGCCGGAGACGACACTCCGCTAGCTTTCCTGCGTCGTGTTCTCCTCTCCGTTTTCGGCAGAGATCCGATAACTCCCAGCGTACCTGAAGCTCCTAGTGTCGATTCCATAAATTTTCACCGCTTGCTATCTTTTTCTCATTCAGAACTTTTACAGAAAAAAAGGTCTTCCATGCTATTTACGAGCGGTGCCTAAAAAAGTTGTAATCTCCTGAAGGCAGTGTAACACGAGTGAACACAGGTGACAAGGGGCCAGTACTTCAGGCATTCGTTTCCAAGGCATATGGTTCATGATGAAAGAAGATTCATAAAGGAACCATTCGCCTGGTGAAACTTTTCTCCCATTCTTGGGTGCATGAATTGTTTGTAGGTAAACAACCAAACGGGAGCGGGTGGCAAAAACGAAACGGATAGGCCGTAGGGGCCTCAGCGACGTCTGGAGCGGGGAGCAAGAAA
>Ga0209701_10001752_pt1 | contig 14074 bp, 7 predicted proteins | sample CZO8metaG_4_FD_188356 | JGI IMG/M metagenome (GOLD analysis project Ga0209701, IMG submission 188356) | Vadose zone soil microbial communities from the Eel River Critical Zone Observatory, Northern California, USA - CZOApr15con2H3.8 metaG... | ecosystem: Environmental > Terrestrial > Soil >...
GATATAATCTGCGTTGCTTGCTTCTCAAGGCGTATTCCGCGTGCCATGCTTGACATTGCCCGCCTCGGCTGCCTGAACGTGCATCCATCATTACTGCCGGCCAATCGCGGGCCAGAGCCATTATTCTGGACGTTTCGCGAGGGCAGCCGGCGCACTGGCGTTACCATTCACCTGATGGATGAGGGTATGGATACAGGCCCGATTGTGTCGCAGGAAACCTTAGAGGTGCCCGATGGGATCAGCTATGCTCAGTTGGAAACGCAGTGTGCCATGCTCGGCGGAAGGTTGCTTGCACGCAGCGTATGGGATCTCTATGACGAACTTGCCATACCTGTAGCGCAGGATGAGACGAAAAGCAGCTATCATGGATTTCCCACCGACGATGATTTTGCCGTGCCCGTGGCCGAATGGAGCGCGCGTCACGTTTATAACTTTATTTGCGGGGTAGCATCATGGGGAACGCCTATTACCTTGCATGTTGGTAATCAGCATATCCTCGTCAAAGATGCTATTTCATATAGCCGAAACAATATAGGCGAAAGAGACAGCGATGTTATAGATAGTCAGTTGGGGGGAGAAATGTGGGTGCGCTGCAAGCAGGGGGCAGTGAGGGTGAGAAGGTTTTTTTCATGAAACGTTTGAGAAACGCTCTGCTAAGAATATAGGGATAAGATAATCATACCCAGGTGATCAATAGCCACGCACCAGCAGCACCGGGCAGGGAGCATGATCCAGTACGAAACGCGCTACGTGCCCAACGGACCTGGGGCCTGGTGGAGGGCTTCCAAACCCTGGAGAGCGGGGGCAGATAACGATCAGGTCTGCGTTCCACTCCGAGACGCATTGTACAATCTCGCGTTCTGGTCTTCCCTCACGATGGAGCCTCTCCGCTCCGGGGAGATTGTGTAACCCCTCTTGCAGGATATCTTGGGCTGCGGCGGTTTCTGCGCGTCGCATGCGATCGTTGAGAGGCCCACTGGGATGACGGGGCCGCAAAAGCCCCTCGCGCTTGCGTTCGATCTCACCGTGAGGGCCGCTATCGGTGACATAGAGAAGGCCGATTGTGCGGTCATTTGGGTTTACCAGCGCAGCAAGTGCTTTAGTTACCTGCTCGATGTTCGAGCCATCAAGACAACAGAGGACACGCATATCATACCTCCTAAACAAGCAGGAGCCAGATTGCTATGGCTCCTACTATAAGCATCAGCGGTGTTACGATGATGCCCACTTTGAAATAGTCCAGGCCGGTTACTTCGATATTACGACGGCGAAGGATGAGCAACCAGAGCACGGTGGCGAGAGAGCCGACCGTCGTGAGGTTTGGCCCCAGGTCACTGCCGAACATGGTAGCTGCGATGAAGCCGTGCTGTATGGCCAGGGGGGCGTGCTGAATGCCGCGCAACGAAGAGGTCATTACCACCGCCATGGGAACATTATTGACCAGGTTGGTTCCCAGAGCTGATCCAAGCGTCCCTAGCATGACCGCGCCAAAGCTGGTGCCGCCGGAGAGATGAAGGAGCAGTTGACCAAATTGTGCGGTAAGCCCGGTGCTCTCTAGCGCCTGAACGACAATAAACATGCCTGCGATGAAGCCGAAGATCGGCCATGAAATCTGTTTTCCAGTGTTCCATAGGGTGATCTGTTTCCAGAAGAGCGCTCCGACCAACAAGAAGAAAGCTCCACTCAGTGCAACGAGTGAGAGCGGGAATTGTGTTGCAGCGGCAAGGATGTATGCTGCTGCCACCAGGATTACTACTGTGCATGTGTAGCGAAAGTATGCTTTGTGCTTCACCGATTCCTCAATTGAGGGCAGGCGCTTCATATCAAAGCTGCCCCGTAGCTGCCGCCGGTAGAGCAGGTAGAACACCCCGGCATTGACGCAAATGCAGAGCAGGCATGGTAAGAAGAGCAGGCGCAGGAATGTAAGCAGGTCGAGTGGGAAGCGCGTGGTGACGATAATGTTGATTGGATTGCTAACAGGCAACAGGAATGAGGCCGTGTCGGCAATGAAAGTGCAGGCGAAGAGGTAGGGGAGAACAGGGAGCCGGAGGCGCGTTACGAGGGTGTAGATAACCGGCGTCAAAATGAGGGCGGTGGCATCGTTGGAGAGCAGCATCGAGATGATGCTGCCCAGGAGAAAGGTATTCAGAAAGAGGCGCCGCGAGCTGTTCCTCGAGAGTCGTGCGGCCTGGATTGCCAGCCAATCGAAGAGCCCTGCTACTTCTGCGAGTGCTGAAAGGCTCATCATGCCGAGGAAGAAGAGAAACGTGTTCCAGTCATGCAGCAAGGTGGAGAGAGCGTCAGCGGGGCTGATGAGACCGAGGATGAGGAGCAATGCCGCTCCTGCTAGCGCGGTCAGGGCTTCGTTTACCTTCCACGGGCGAACCATGATGCCGGTGAGCGTCAGCAGGGTAATCAGCGAAATAAGTAGTGTTCTCGTGAGAGCTGGTACGTGAAAAAAGTAGAACATGGTGTACCGCCAAGGTATTCTAGTAGAATGTAACCTCTTATATATACTAGCAGGTACACGTAGCTACAGCAAGGAAGGATACATAAGTTTGTCAGCTCAACGCAATTACAGGCATAGGTGAGAGTATCCTCCTGTTATCACGTATATTAGTAAGGAGGGTCAGCCGATGCACAATTATACCGGGCAGCAATTCGGCAGCTATCGCCTGCTCCGCCTCCTTGACTCCGGTGGTTTCGCCGATGTCTACCTGGGCGAGCATATCTACCTGCACACCTCTAACGCGGTCAAAATCCTCCAGATCCACTTTTTTAACGCGGAGGAACAGCAGGACTTCCTGCGTGAGGCCCAGTTCATCGCTCATCTTCACCACCCGCACATCATCCAGGTGCAGGACTTCAGCCTCCGAGAGGGCATCCCTTTCCTCGTGATGAGCTACGCCCCGCATGGTAACCTGCGCCAGCGCCATCACGAAGGCACCCACGTCCCCCTCGCCAGCGTCGTAGCATACGTCAACCAGGCGGCGAGTGCCTTGCAGTATGCCCACCATCGCCAGCTTATTCACCGCGACATCAAGCCGGAGAACTTGCTGCTGGATGAGCACGATGAACTGCTGCTCAGCGACTTCGGCATCGCTATCATCGCCCGCAGTTCGCGCTCGCAGAGCTTGCAAGAGGTTGTGGGCACCGTGACCTGTATGGCCCCCGAACAGATCCAGGGACGCCCGCGTCCCGCCAGCGACCAGTATGCCCTGGCGGCGCTGGCCTATGAATGGCTCAGCGGCGCACCTCCCTTCGAGGGAGAAAGTGCTATCGACATCGCCAGCAAACACCTCTATGCCCCCTTGCCGCCGCTGCCCACCAGGGTCCCCGGCCTTCCGCCCGCCGTCACCGCCGTCATCACCACCGCGCTCGCTAAAGACTTCCGCCAGCGCTTCGAGAGTGTGCAGGCCTTCGCCGACGCCCTGGAACGCGCCTACCGTTTCGGTACCATGCCCACGCCCGCTCTCCAGATCTCGGACAGCACAACTCTCCCCTCAGAGCGCAACGCGGCACAGCGACGAGAACAGCCCCGCGAGGGTCGCAGGCGCATCTCGCGCCGGGCCGCTCTCCTTGGCGGGGGCAGCGTTGCCGCGCTGGCTGTCGTTGGCGGCGCTTACCTGGGCTGGCTGGCGCTTGCTCCGAAGAAAACTCTCGTGGCACGCGTTACGCTCCTTTCCCCATCGCCCGCACTCACGCCCTCACCCACACCTACTACTGCCCCTACCGTGCCTGTCAGCGCCATAGGCGACACTGTATATGTCTATAGAGGTCACAGCGATTGGGTGGACACCGCCAACTGGTCGCCCAATGGGCAAAGGATCGTCTCTGGCAGCTTCGACAAGACGCTGCATGTATGGGACGCGTTCACCGGCCAGCATGAGCTTATACAGTACGATTATGCGTTTGCGAACGGAGGAGAAGGCGCTGCCTGGTCACCTGACGGCACCTCTATCGCCTCGAATCGATCTGACCAGACGGTGCGCGTCTGGGGTGTGGCTACGCAACAACAGAAGCTCAGCGTGAGCGGGAATGCGCCGATAGCCTGGTCCCCCAATGGCCGCTATCTTGCGATAGCCAGCGGGTCAGGCCCGGTATACGTGCTGAATGCCAGCACCGGAGGGATCATCGTCAGCTATCGCGGCCACATGAACACCGACCTGGGTGGCTCACTGCTTGGCATCAACACCATCGCCTGGTCCCCCGATGGTGCCTACCTGGCGACCGGGGGCAACGATGGCACCGTCCAGGTCTGGAACCCTTTCTCAGGTGCACCCATCTCAAACTTCACCGGTCACATGACGACCGGCACCTCTCTGGTGCCCGGCGCACTTCCCCTGTCATACACGCTGCATCGTCCCCTGGCTGCTCTGGCGGATCCATTCAGGCAGCACTCCCTCATAACACCCGCGCGGCCGCTCTCCGCCTCACCATATGTGATCTACAGCCTCGCCTGGTCGCCCGACGGCAACTACCTTGCCTCCGCCTGCGCCGATCGAACGGTCCAGATCTCCACCGCCATGTCAGGCCAGCACGTCTTCACCTATGGCAATCATATCGTCAATGTGCTCACCGTAGCCTGGTCTCCCAATGGCAAACGCATTGTCTCAGGCGACGCTTACAGCAAGATCTTCCTCTGGGAAGCCGCCACAGGCCAGACCATCCTCACCTACAGTGGACATACCGGCAACATCTACAGCGTGCGCTGGTCCCCCAACGGCAAGTTCATCGCCTCCTGCGCCGGGGATACCACCGTGCAGGTATGGAAGGCAACAGACTAGCAGAACATCGCAGGCCTGAGCTAAAAAGGAGCTTTTCCTTAGACTTTTATTGGGATTGTTGTCTTTAGTTCAGGCGCCTACCTCGGACTGTGGCCTGAAACGCAGCGCAGACCACACTTCGTCGATGGATATTTGCGTTACGGGCCTCCATTCCTTGTCGGGGAAGACCTTCCAGAGCACATCGCGGTTGAGGTCTGTAGCGACCTTCGAACTCTGCTTGGGGTACGAGATCCAGAGGATCCCACCCGGTTTTACCGCCTGGATTGCCATCAGACCATCCCGGTCAAGCTCGGCTTTGTTTCGCACAAACAGGTGTACCACGTCAAAGGGGCCAGCAGGCGTTACGGTTGTGACGAGTTCAACGTCTGCAGGCAAGGCGCCGAGTTGTTCGCGGTATCCCTCCGGCGCGTTCAAAATAGTCACCCGGTTTTTGGGCTTGATACCGAGTTTTTTGATCAAGGGTGTATCTGCCATCTTCTATTTCCTCCGTAGATAATGAGTATCCGTTTTGCGGATACTGCTTGTATGAATCAACCCGCCTGGCCGGTTCATATGATAGTGAGAGAAAAAAAGCTACCCATCTACTCGACGGATGCACAGCTCTATGATATCATCGGTAGCGTTATCGACTGCAAGGAGGTTCAGACGACACTTTGTATCTTAAGCGTTTGGAAATGCTGGGTTTTAAGAGCTTTGCCGTGCGAACCGTGCTGGAATTCAGCACGGGTATAACGGCTGTAGTGGGGCCGAACGGCGCTGGTAAATCGAATGTTGCCGATGCGGTGCGCTGGGTGCTCGGCGAGCAGAGTATGCGCCAGTTGCGTGGCAAGAAAAGCGAAGACATTATTTTTGCTGGCGGGCACGGCAAAGCTGCGCTTGGCATGGCCGAAGTTTCGCTGACCATCGATAATAGTACGGGTTGGGTGCCTTCGGAATATAGCGAGATCACCGTGACACGGCGCAGTTATCGTTCAGGCGAGAACGAATACCTGATCAATAAACAGAAAGTGCGCCTTAAAGATGTCGTTTTACTGCTGGCCCAGGCACGTATCGGGCACGATTCTTACACGGTTGTCGGACAGGGGTTGATCGACGCCGCGCTCAGCTTGCGCGCAGAAGAGCGGCGTGGGCTATTTGAGGATGCCGCCGGCATACGTCCCTACCAGGTGCAGCGTGTCGAAGCCGAGAACCGCCTGCGCCAGACGGAGCAAAACCTTGAGCGTTTGCGCGATATCGTCAGTGAGATCGAGCCTCGCCTGGAGCCTTTAGCGGAACAAGCCCGCCGAGCGATCGAGTCCAGGCAGCTGAATAGCGAGCTGCAGGAGGTCCTGCTGACCTGGTATGCCCTGCAGTGGCGCCGCCTGCGTACCACCAGGGAACGCACAGAGGTCGCAGAACAGGAGCAGGCGCAGAAGGTTCAGCAAATGGAGCAGGCGCTGCAGGCCGCCGATGAGCACAGAGAGGCCCTGCGTGCCAGACGACGAAGCGCACAAGCCAGGATTGGCGAGGCGCGTGAAGCGTATGGCCATGCCAACGAGGTTGTACAGCGTATTGAACGCGAGCTGGCAGTCAACCAGGAGCGTATCACCAGCCTGGAGCGCCAGAGAGCGGAACAGCAAGAGGAGGAGCGACAGCTGCGCGAGCGATTGATCGCTGCTCAGCGACAGGTGATCGACCTCGAGGAACAGGGTGACCTTGCCGACGAAGCTATAGATAAGGATGCCACGTCACTGGCGATACAGGAGGGAGAGGTTGCGAAGGCGCAGAAGGAGTACGAGATGGATGAGCGGCGCCTGCGTAACGCGCAGAGTGAACTCATCCAGGTTCAGGCGCGCCTGGGGGCCAGCCAGTCAGACCTGGGCAGGCAGCAGAAGCATCTTGGAGAGCGCAATCGCACCCTGGCAGCACGGCGAGAGAGCATTGCCCAGATCAAGGAGTCCACGCGGGTGCTGGAGACGCGCCTTGTTGAAGAACGCGCACAGCTGGCGACCGCGCGCGAAGAAGAACAACAGATTACGCAGCGCAGGCAGGTGATCGCGCGTGCTATCGCGGATGCCCAACGGGAGACAGAACGCCTGAAGGCAGCGCTGGCCGAAGCTGAGAGGCTGCGCCGCACCGTTTCAGATCGCCTGAATATGCTCAGGAACTGGCGTTCGAGCCTCGGTGGGTATAGCGATGGGGTACGTGCCTTATTACGCGCCCCTGCGGGCAAGCTTACCGGCATCATTGGCCCCGTTCCCCAACTCGGTGTCGCGCCTGCCGGTTTGGAGACTGCGCTGGAAGCAGCGCTTGGCCCATATGTGCAGGCTGTAGTGGTGCAAACGCTCGACGACGCTCGTGCTTGCCTGGATTATCTACAGGCGACGAAGGCGGGGAAGGCAATGGTCGTGTGGATGGACGGAGGTATTGAAGATGCCCAACCTCAAAAAGAAGAGGCCGCCCTCAATCGCCTGCTTGCTGATCTACCTGCGCTGCGAGATCATGTGCGTGGCATGGCGTGGCGCTTTATGCAGTGCGAGCAACGCTACCAACCCCTCTTTCGCCGGGTGCTGCGGGGAACCGTCATCGTAGATGAACTGGAGACTGCGCGTAAGCTGCTCGACTTCCTGTTGCGCTCGCATGGTGTTCCTGCCGATTCCTATTATATTGAGAAGCTTGTAACGCGCGGCGGGGAGGTGCTCCACATCGGTGGGTGGCTTGCCGGAGGAAGCGCTAAGGATGGTGGTCAACAGGGATTGCTGGCCTACGAGCGTGAATTGCGCGAACTGCCCCAGCAACTCGAGGAGCATTTAGCACTGATTGACCGGCTGAATGCGGATATAAGCGAGATGCAGCGAAGCCAGGAGGCGCGTCGTATCGAGCAGAACGCGGTGGACAAAGAACTGCAGAAGAATGCAGCCCGCATCAATGATTTGAGCAGAAAGACGGGAGAAACGCAGCGGGAGCAAGAACGCCTGCAAACCGAGCTACAACTGGCAAGCTCGGTTGAGCAGCAATTGGCGGCTGAGCTGGCAGGGTTGGAACAAGAAGTGCAGGCGGCGCTAGAGCGCGTGCAAGCGCATGAGAAGTCGCAGCGTGAAATGACCGGTCTGGTCGAGGAACTACAGAGAGAGGTAGAGGAGCGAACAATCGCCTATCGCCGCCAGCAGGATGACCTGGGCAGGGCGCGCACTGCGCTGGCAGTGAAGCGGCAGGAGGCGAAGTCGCTCCGCCAGCAATTGCAGGTGCAACAAGCGCAGGTACAGGATCTCAAGTTGCAGGTTGAGCAGCACATAACTCGTATGAAAGAGGCTGGTAAACGGCACCAGGCATTGCAAGAATCTGTCATAACGCAGCGCAGCGAGCTTGAGCAGGCTCAAAGGCATACCCAGGTCCTGACCGATGCGCTGCGCGTTGCTGAGGAAGAGGCCGGTGAACTCGATCAGCAGGTCATAGCGGTGGAGCAAGAGATTTTGCAGGTGCGTCATACAATGGCTGAGCTGGAAGTGACCTATCGCCATTGCTTGCTGGAGAGCCAGAAGGCGCGAGATGCCGTTGATGCGTTGTTGGAGCAATTACACGAAGAAATGGGCGTCGCGGATCCCAAAGAACTGGTCGGGTATGCTGCTAACGGCTATAAAGTTCCGGAAGCGCCGGATGAAAGCGATACGGCGGAGGGTGAGACGGAGATACTTTCGCAGGAAGAGGAGGCGCAACTGCGCAAACTGCGCAGACGAGTTGATAGCCTGCGCAGCCGCCTCAAGGCCCTTGGGGGTAGCGATCCCGACGCACCGCAACAGTACGAAGAGACGTGTGCCCGTTATGAGTTTCTCACCACGCAAATTGGCGACATGGAGCAGGCTGCTTTGCAGTTACATACGATCATCGGCCAGCTTGACGCAATGATGGCACGCCAGTTCGAGAACACGTTCCAGGCCGTGAATACGCGTTTCCGCGAACATTTCACAACGCTTTTCAATGGCGGCAGTGCACGCCTTGAACTGACCGTGTCCAGAAATGAGGAGGAGAATGGCTTGTATGCATCCAGTATGCCGGCAGGGGTTGAGGTAATCGTGCAGCCCCCGGGCAAGAAGGTGCAGGATTTGTCGCTGCTCTCGGGCGGGGAACGCGCATTGGTCTCGGCGGCGCTGCTCTTTGCCCTGTTGGAGATCAACCCGCCGCCTTTCTGCCTGCTCGACGAGGTAGACGCGGCGCTGGACGAGTCCAATCTAACACGCTTCTGCGACATCCTGAAGCGCCTGGCCCAACGCACGCAGTTTATCGTGATTACGCATAACCGTGTGACGATGATGGAGGCCCAGGTGATTTACGGAATCTCGATGGGCAGTGATAGCGTTTCGCGCGTGCTTTCTTTGAAGCTGGAAGAGGCTCCGGCTGCGGGGGATCGATAGAGTCGGTTTTCCTGTCCTGGTTTCAGCGGCGGCGACTGGTGGCTGGTCTCGTAGTATGTGCGAACTGAGGAATTGATCGTTAAAGCTATTGACAGGCTTTGCTGACTGTGATAGTATACACCGTGTCAAGAGGAACCGCCTGTATGTGCAGGTGAACCGGTGACAATTGCGAAGAGGGTACACCCGTTCCCATCCCGAACACGGAAGTTAAGCTCTTCAGCTCCGACGATACTTTGGGGGCAGCCCCACGGGAAAATAGGACGTCGCCGTTTCACCCGCCCATAGGGGCGGTTTTTTGTGGGGTACGAATTAGCTACACCTCAAGCAGTGCCTCCACCAGTTGATCTATCTCCTCTTCGGTATTGTAGAACCCTGTTGAGATACGCAGCGAATTCGTGGTAGGGATACTGCGGATGTAGATATTGTGTTTGTCGCTCAGGTACATGACGACCTCGCTCACATCACGATCTTCCAGCTTAAACGCAACCAGGCCGCTCTCTCCCGGACGTGGTGTAAGCAAAGTAAGCCCGGGCACTGCTTTGAGGGCGTTATATGCATAGGTGCTCAAGGAGGCGATGCGCTCGAAGATCCATGTGTAGCCAACAGTTTCCTCCAGCCAGTTCAGCACTGCCGACTGACCGGCCAGGGCTGCGGTCTGCCGGCCTCCTGCCTCAAAGCGCTGCGCACTCTCGAGCAATTCCCATTCCATCCCTTCTTCGTGTTTGCAGGACCAGTAGCCAACGTAGGTGGGGGCGACGTAATGAAGCGCCTCCCTGCGGACATATAATGCTCCTGTGCCATCCGGCCCGCATAACCATTTCTGCATAGGGATAGCGTAGAAGTCGATACCGAGCGCCGTTACATCAACGGGTATCGCGCCTGCAGACTGTGCGCCATCGATCAGCACGGGTATACCCCATTCGCGGCCCATGTAGCCGACTTCGCTGATATTGAGGACTACTCCCGTGGTCCAGGTGACATGCGAGATGGAGATCAGGCGCGTGCGGGGTGTCACGAGATCCGCGATGGCTTTGAGAACGGGACGTTGTGCCTGCGGGCCGATATCGGCGATACGAATGACAATGCCGAATCGATCACGCAATTGGTAAAGAGGCGCAAGCAGGCTGATATGCTCGTGGCTGGTCGTTATAACCTCGTCACCCTCATGCCAATGAAAGCCGTGACTGATGATGTTGAGGCCTTCGCCGGTGTTGTCGGTCAGGGCGATCTCGCCGGGGTCAGCGTGCAGGAGACGGGCAGCGCTGCTGCGTGCGTTGTCGTAAATCTTTCCCATCGTTTCAAATGCTGCCGCCCCTAGACGGCCATTTTGCAGTTCGTACTGGATGCGCTCCTGCATAGCCAGTGCTACGCAGTTCGGCAGGGGGCCAAAGGTGCCCGTGTTGAGATACAGGTGCGACGTGGTGACCGGCATTTCCTGGCGAATACGCTGTACGTGGGAGAGGTTGGGCAAGGTATGGCTCCCTTTCTGGACATATTAAGCTGTAGAGTACCTAATCATTATACACTATACGGATGAGACAGGTTGCGTACCACACCACTCTCTAGCAGCACCAGGGCCTCGTGTAGAGGCACATTCCGTTCATGACGATGCTCATAACGCTTTCATGACACCTCGTCGTCATACTTGGAAGAGAGAATGCTTTTTTACTGTAGCCAAAAAATCCGCTACAGGTAGCGAGACAGGAGGACCATATGCGAAAATTCCGCGAGATGACGGGAACAGCTTCACCGCGTAAACGCTTTGAGGTGCAGTTGAGCGGTCCCGATTTGTTACATGAGCCTTTTTTGAACAAAGGTGACGCCTTCACCACCCAGGAGCGGGAAACCTTTGGCCTGACCGGCCTGCTGCCGGAAGCAGTTTCGACACTCGACGAGCAGGTGAAACGCGCCTATCTTCAGTACCAACAACAACCGGACGATCCGCGGAAGAACATCTACCTCAATATGCTACAAGACAGTAACGAAGTCCTGTTTTACAGGCTGCTGTCCGAGCATATGTATGAGATGTTGCCGGTCATTTATGATCCGACGGTGGCCGTCGCGATCGAGCAATACAGCCTCGAGTACCGCCGGCCCCGTGGCGTCTACCTTTCCATCGATCATCCTGAACGGATCGAAGCGTCGTTGCGCAACTATGGCGCGGGACCCGACGACATCGATCTGCTCGTGGCCACCGACGCGGAAGAGATCCTCGGTATCGGCGATTGGGGCGTCGGTGGCATCCAGATTTCCGTTGGCAAGCTTGCCGTCTACACCGCTGCCGCGGGTATCGATCCGGCGCGCGTGATTCCCGTCATGCTCGACGTCGGGACGAACCGCGAAAGCCTGCTCAACAATCCTTACTACATCGGCAACCGGCATGCTCGCGTGCGTGGCGAACGCTACGATGCCTTCATCGATGCCTACATCACCACGGCCACCAGGCTCTTCCCCAAAGCGCTCTTGCACTGGGAAGACTTCGGACCCAGTAATGCCAGGCGCATCCTGGAGAAGTACCGTCGCCAGATCTGTACTTTCAATGATGACGTCCAGGGAACCGGTGCCATTACGCTGGCTGCGATCTACACCGCCTTACGCGTTGCGCAAACCGATATGCGGGAGCAGCGCGTAGTCATTTTCGGCGCTGGCACGGCTGGCATCGGCAACGCCGATCAGATCCGCATCGCCATGATGCAGGCTGGGCTCTCCAAAGAAGAGGCGACGCGCCATTTCTGGTGCGTGGATATCCAGGGCCTGCTGCTCGATACCATGGGTGCTGCCTTGCGCGACTTCCAGGTCCCCTATGCGCGCGCTGCCTCCGAGGTCAAAGACTGGAAGCATGATATGCCCGGGGGCGGCATCAGCCTGGCTGAAGTCGTGCGCCAGGTCCACCCGACCATGCTCATTGGCACCTCGACCGCGCCTGGAACGTTTACCGAGGCGATCGTGAAGGACATGGCGGCCCATACCCAGCGTCCGATCATCTTTCCACTCTCCAACCCGACCCAACTGATAGAAGCGAGCGCCAGCGATCTGATCACCTGGACGGATGGACGTGCGCTGGTGGCCACCGGCATTCCTTCGCACCCGGTCACCTATAAGGGCACGACGTACGTGATCGGACAGGCCAACAATGCGCTGCTCTATCCCGGTCTGGGTCTGGGCACGATCGTTGCGCGCGCGCGTCAGGTCAGCGATGGCATGTTCACCTCTGCCGCAAAAGCCGTAGGAGATCAGGTAGATGCGAAACAGCCCGGAGCGTCCCTCCTGCCACACGTGGACAATCTGCGCGCTGTCTCCGCCACGGTGGCCGTTGAGGTGGCCAAGACCGCCGCGTCCGAGAAACTGGCACGCGTGGAACTCACCAACGTGATTCAGCAGGTCCAGGATGCGATGTGGCAACCGGAATATCCAGAGTTGCTGAGCAGCGTTGCAGCAGGGAGCCGAAGATGAGTAGCAGTGCCCAGCACCACGAGACGCGAGCGGCAACAACGGTTCGCGATCTGCCGATCGGGATTCAGGCTTCGGGCATGCGCCAGGAATCGGACTCGATGGGAACCATCGAAGTCCCGGCAGATCACTACTGGGGGGCGCAGACACAGCGCTCCCTGATCCACTTCTCCATTGGGGACGATCATATGCCCAAGGCGGTCTACCATGCCTATGGGTACGTGAAGAAGGCGGCGGCCATGGTCAACGCCGAGACGGGGAAACTTTCCAAGGACAAAGCGGACTTGATCAGCAAGGTGGCCGACGAGGTGATCGCAGGCAAACTGGACGGTGAGTTTCCGCTCTATGTCTGGCAGACGGGCTCCGGCACGCAATCGAATATGAACGTGAATGAGGTGATCTCCAACCGCGCGATCCAACTCGTCGGGGGCAAACTGGGTAGTAAAACACCCGTTCACCCCAATGATGATGTGAACATGTCGCAGTCTTCCAATGATACTTTTCCCACCGCGATGCATATCGCCACGGTGCTGGAGTTCGCGGATCGCCTCATCCCCAACGTCAAGGCGCTCAGGGACGCGCTGTGGAACAAGGCCGTCGCATGGGTGGACGTGGTCAAAATCGGGCGCACCCACTTGCAAGACGCGACCCCCCTCACCGTTGGCCAGGAGTGGTCGGGGTACGCGACACAACTGAGCGATGCGTTAGCGCTCGTGCAGCAGTCGATGCACGGGCTGTATCAGCTGGCCGCCGGTGGGACCGCCGTTGGCACAGGGCTCAATACACTGCCGGATTTTGGACCCAAGATTGCCGCCGAAATCGCACGTCTGACCGGGCATCCCTTTGTGAGCGCGCCGAATAAATTCGCTGCGCAGGGATCGTTGGACGCGATGGTCAATGCCAGCGCGGCCCTGCGCAGCCTGGCGGTCGCGCTGATGAAGATCGCCAACGACCTGCGCTGGCTGGGGTGCGGACCACGGGCGGGTCTGCATGAACTCAACTTGCCCGCCAACGAACCAGGCTCGTCGATCATGCCGGGAAAAGTGAACCCGACGCAGGAGGAGGCGATGGTCATGGTGTGCATCCAGGTGATCGGCGATGACAGTGTGGTGGCGTTCGCTGGCTCGCAAGGCAACTTCGAACTCAACGCCATGCGTCCGATCATCATCAACACTGTGCTGCACTCGGCGCGTATCCTGGGGGACGCCTGCGAGAAACTGCGCCAGTTTGGCATCGAGGGCATCACGCTGGATACCGAGCGGATCAGCACGTACGTCAACGAGTCCTTGATGCTGGTGACCGCGCTGAGCCCGGTCATCGGGTATGACAAAGCCTCGGTGATCGCTCACAAAGCGCTTGACGACAACACCACCTTGCGTGCAGCGGCGCTTTCGAGTGGCTACATCAGCGCCGAGGAATATGATAAGATCGTGGTGCCGGCCCGTA
>Ga0209701_10001758_pt1 | contig 14048 bp, 12 predicted proteins | sample CZO8metaG_4_FD_188356 | JGI IMG/M metagenome (GOLD analysis project Ga0209701, IMG submission 188356) | Vadose zone soil microbial communities from the Eel River Critical Zone Observatory, Northern California, USA - CZOApr15con2H3.8 metaG... | ecosystem: Environmental > Terrestrial > Soil >...
GATGGTTGCGACCGTGCTGGTGTAGATCAACTGCTCGACACCAGCCCGCTTCGCGGCGTCCAGAAGATTTTTCGTTCCGCCGACGTTCGAATCGTAAATTTCCCTGGACCGGCGGGCCCACAAGCGGTAATCCGCGGCGACGTGAAAAACACGCTTGACGCCTTTCATCGCGCGCTCGAGCGAGGCGGGGTCGCGCAAATCCCCGGTCACATATTCGAGTGACAAATCCGCGATGGCGCGATTGGTGCTCGAGGCGCGCAGCAGCACGCGCACTGCGTCACCGCGGGCCACAAGTTGCCGCGTCACGTGGCTGCCCAGAAAGCCTGCCGCGCCCGTTACCAGAGTAGTCATACGACTTTGATGCCTACCTCATCAGCGCTCGCTTCTCGTTCGAGGTGCACTGTTGAAGCTCCAGTTAGTGGAACGAGGCGCGGCACCCCATGGAGCGCGGGTTCAACAAGCCGTGAAAAGGATTCCCACCAAATGCTTCCGATCCGTTTTCGGGCTTTAGCGGTTTTCTGCGACAAAGTTTGCGTGGCGGGAGGCGCGGAGTTCGATTCGCGGCTTGCGGACGAAATCACGCATCCATCCACATCCAGAGAATGAGCAAGATCGATCAGTTCTCCCGCTGCATTCAATTCGTTTTCCGGGGAAACGCGCGCGTGGATGCAGGTAAGAAAGCCCGAGAGCCTCGCGGCATGGATGCCGTCAAAGGCCAGTTCCGATGCGCCCGGCCGGAGGTTTTTCGAAGTGGGCCGCTGGTCGCCAGACTCCAGACGAACAGTCAGAAAGAGCCGCGATACGGGCTGAAATTCATGAATGCGCCGGCGGAGAAGGGTTCCATCGGTTTCGAGGAAAACAAAATGACCGCTCCCGGTGATGGCGCGAACAAGATGGGCGATGCCGGGATGATGCAGCGGTTCGCTTCCCCCGATCCAAACGACCGGGGAGCGGCTACCAATAACCTCTCGGATCTTTTCGTGAGAAACCGGATGGTTGGAATCGTGATGCAAAATTTCCGCCGCATCCAAGAATTGGATGGGGCGCACTTCTCGCGCCAAACGGAGCATCTGCGCAATGCGGGCCATGGTGAGGTCCGCAGTAAGCCGCAGGGGAAACCGGATCATGCGCTTTAAAACCCGCTGCGCAGACGGAATTCGCCGGGCTGGAATTTCAGCGCCACGTACTCGTCCGTGCTGCGCGACTGGTTGGAATAGCGCGCCAGCGCATAGACCGGAAAGGAATTCCGGTACAGGTGGTATTTCAGGTAAAAGACGCCGGGGAATCCCGTGCCGGTGAAATCCGGCTCGCTCCACGAGCCATCATCTTTCTGCTGGTGCGCGAGGTAAGAAACCGCCTTGAAAATGGCAGGGTCACTGAGATCCGCACCGGCCAGCAATCCGATCAAACCCCAAGCCGTCTGCGAAGGCGTGCTCGGGCCCTGCCCTTTTGTCGATGGCATTTCATAGCTGCGCAGCGACTCGCCGAAACTTCCGTCGGCCTTCTGCACCGTACGAAGCCAGATCACCGCGCGCTGGCAATAATCGCGCGCCGTCAACGAAACCGTTTCCAGGGCGCGCAAAACCCCGCTGGTGCCGTAGACGTAATTGACGCCCCAGCGGCCGAACCAGGAACCGTCGTCGGATTGATCCTTCAGCAGAAATTTGACGGCCCGCTGCATCGCGGGGTGTTCCGCGGGCCAGCCAAACCTGCCAAGGCATTCGACGACACGCGCGGTGACATCGGCGGTGGAGGGATCGATCATCGCGTTGTGATCCGCAAAAGGAATGTTGCAAAGGGACTTTTGGTCGTTGTCACGGTCAAACGCGGCCCACCCGCCGTCGCGGTTCTGCATGCTGAGCAGCCACTGGATGCCACGGCGTATGGCGCCTTCCATGCGCCGGGGATCGGGATACTTCACGCGCTGGAGCGCCATCAAGACAAACGCGGTGTCGTCGACATCAGGATAAAAATCATTGCGAAATTCGAAGGCCCAGCCGCCGGGTTCAGCGTCCTTATTCTTGATTTGCCAATCGCCGGGACCGAGAACCTGTTTCGAGAGCATCCAGTCCGCGGCCTTCACCAGGGCCGGATGATCCGCGGGCAAGCCAGCTTCTTGAAGCGCGACCATGGCAATGCACGTATCCCAGACCGGCGAAACGCACGGCTGCATCCGAATGGTGTCGCCATCTTCAATTTCAAATCGCGAAAACTCCTTGATTTCTCGCCAGGTCAGCGGATCGTCCGGCCCATGTCCCAAAGCCATCAAAGCAAAAATGGAATTCATCATCGCGGGATAAATCGCGGCAAGTCCTTCTGTCCGCTCGATGTGATTCAACATCCAGGTTTTCGCTTCGCGTAGAGCACGCTGACGGAACGGCTTCCAGGGCGATTTTTCGTACAGCTTCAGCCCTCGATCCAGCGCCAGGAAAACGTTTTTCCAGGAGATGAGCTGCTCGCTCCAATCAAAAGCCGCAGTCTTCCGCGTGGGGGCCTTGAACAATTCATCGACGCGCGCACGCTCCGGCAGGCGCCAATCGGGCCGCAGCGTGGATAGAATGGTCATGGGGATCACGATGCCGCGCGTCCAGGAAGACATCTCGTAAATATTGAAATAGAACCAGGTTGGGAGGAGCATCAGCTCCGGCGGGATTGACGGGACAAGTTCCCATCCGACCGCGCCGACCAAAGCCAGGTAAAACCGCACGTAGGAATTCGTGTGCTCCAGGCCGCCGAGACCATGGATAGTCTCGCGCGCATGCTCCATGTGGCGCGCATCCGTGGAGTCGCCTGCCAGTTTCAAGGCGAAATATGCTTTGCAGGTCGCGTTCAGTTCCGAAGGCCCGCCAGGATAAATGGACCAGCCGCCATCGGGCAGCTGCCGGCGACGCACGTAATTTGCCAGCTTGGCAATGCGCTCCGGATCGGCCTTTCCCAGAACGTGCAAATAGTAGATGTAATCGGATTCGAGGGTAGTGTCCGCTTCAAGCTCGCCCTGCCAGAATCCCTCGTCGGCTTGAAGGGAAAGGAGGTGATTTGCGCCCCGCTCGATAGTTTTTTCCAAACGCTCCGCCCAGTCCTGTTCCTGCAAAGGCATAGGAGCGGGCGCTACGGAAAACTCTTCTCCCATTCGGACGAATGAGGCCATCAGTGCTCCCCCAGAGCGGAACTTCAAGCTGGCAAGTTCAGCTGGCCTGCATAGCCAGCGTTGGAACCAGTTCAACTGACGCGTTGCGTCTCACTTCCCCACTGCGGCAACGCGGCGGTTACAGTTCGAGTAACAAAGGTACTACTGAATTATCGCCGCCTTCGCCGGGACGGTCAACGGTTAAGATGCGGCATTCGTAACTCAGAGTTGTCAAATCGAAACATTTGCTGGCCCCTCCAGCATTCGCAGAACGAGCACGTGAAGCGGTTCGGGCAACGGCTCGCCCTCGTGTTGCGTCACGGATGGTTTTTCCTTGAGCAAATGTGCCGGAAGCTTTGTCCAGGCAGGTCCTGCGGCTGGAAAAGTATCCGCCGAGCCACGCAACACTAGAGCATCGGCGCGGTCCAGCGCGGCGCGAGCCGAATCCTTGAAATCTTCCTTGGCGGGATCGACCACCGCGAAATACAAGCTGGGCTTGAGGAATTGCAGCAAGGAATTGCTTTCCACGATCACGGGCGGCAGTTCCGCCCCGCCTGCTTCAATTGCCTGTTGCAGCGTTGCCCGCAGAAGCGGCAGGCCTTCGGCAAGAAAGCCTTGTTTCGTGCGCAGCCAGAACGACCGTTTTGCCCCGGCGGCCAGAAAACGCGCACTGTCCGTTCCTGTGTCCACCTGCGTTTCCCAGTTGATCGCGCAGACATGCTCGTCCGGTGCACAATCACAATTCTCGCCATTCTGCGCGCAAACCCCGTGGCCGTACTGGGTGATTTTCCCGGCGATCCAATTGGCCCTCGGAAACGCGGAGATTACATCGCACACCAACTGCGTCTTGCCAATGCTGCGCGTGTGTCCGCCAACGACGATCAGCCGCCATTGCGTCAACAGCTTTTTGTCATTTCCTGCCAAGCTTTTCCTCTATTCTTTTGATGCGCGCGGCCAGTTCCGGAAGCCGGCCATACCATGAGAACAGCTCTTTGAATTTTTCCAGCGAACGAGCCGGTGTTCCCCAGACGGTCTCCCCGCGGCGAATGGTCTTTCCTCCGAGCACGCCGCTTTGCCCGCCGATCACGGCGCCGTCCTCCAGCTTGCAGCGCTCGCCAAACCCCGCCTGGCCGCCCACCGTCACGCGCTTTCCAAATACGCACGAGCCGGACAGACCGGCCTGGGCGGCAACGACCGTGTGCGCCCCAATCTGACAGTTGTGCCCCACGTGTACGAGATTGTCCAGTTTCACGCCTTCGGCGATGCGCGTGTCGTCGAGTGAACCGCGATCGATCGTGCTGTTCGCTCCGATTTCTACTTCGTCGCCAATCTCCACGATTCCCGCCTGCGGAAATTTCCAGTACTTCCCCTCACCGAAGGCATAGCCGAAACCATCCGCCCCAATCACCGCGCCGGAATGTATCTCCACGCGGCTCCCCAGGCGCACGCCGGCATACAGCGTGACGCGCGGGTGAATGCGGCAATTCTCCCCGATCCAGCAGCCCGCGCCAACCACCGAGTGTGCGCCGATTTGCGTGCCTGCGCCGACGTGCGCATCTTCGCCAATCACGGCGTATGGCCCGATGCCCACTCCCGCGCCGAGCCGCGCGAGCGGCGCGATGATCGCCGCTGGATGAATCCCCGAGGCGATTGGCGCGCGCCCGAGCAGCAACTCCGCAGCTCGAGCGAACGCCACCTTCGGTTGCGCGCTCCGCAAAACCGTTTTGCCCGCCAGCACGATTCCCTCAGCCGCAACAACGCAGACCGCACCGGAAGCCGCGGCCCTCTGTGCATGCTTCGCGGATTCCACATAGATCAAATCGCGCGCTCCAGCGCGCTCCGGCGCGGCAACCCCGCCAAGTTCGGCTCCGCCGTCGCCTTCCAGTCTCGCGCCAATTGCTTCGGCCAATTCCTTAGCAGTTCGTCTCATCATCAACCTCACTGGAAATCGTACAGCGATGGCTCGCCCTCCGGCCTGGTGTTCCACCGCCCGTGCACCCACACCCATTGCTCCGGATACTTCCGGATAATCTGTTCGATCACATTCGTAAACTTTTGCGTGTTCTCCAAAACGTCCCGCTCCGCATCGCCCGTTCGAATCAACTCCACGGGCGGCTCGAAACACAGACGGTACTTCCCGCTGCGCTCGTCCCAAACCGCGTATCCCGGCACGACCGCCGCGCCGGTGTGCAGCGCCACGCGCGCAATCCCCGTGGTCGTGCTGGCCTTCTTTCCGAAAAAATCCACGAAGGCCCCTTCTTGCGGCATGGTGTTCTGGTCCGCCAGAATCCCCACAGTTCCTGCCTCTTTCAACACCTTCAGCATCATTCGCGCCGAATCGTTCTTGAAAATCGGGCGATTCCCCGACAAGCATCGGTAATCGTTCACCAGCGCATCGATCCTCGGATTGTCAATTCGCCGCGCCATGTAGTGCAGTGGAAATCCATAAAGCGCGTGTGCGAAGGAAGACAGCTCCCACGCGCCGATATGCCCCGTCAGATAGAGCACGCCTTTGCCGCGCCGCTGCCCTTCCAGAAAGTTTTCATGCCCATCGAGCGAGACAATCTGCTCGATATTCTCCTTCGAATATTTCGGGAATCGGGCAAACTCCGCCGCCATCCAGCCTAAATTGCGCAGCATCCCGCGCGCAACTGCCTTGCGCTGTGCATCGCTCCATTCCGGGAACGCAATCCGCAGATTCGCTTCCGCAGTTTTTCTCAATCCCGGCAGGAGCGCATGAATAATCCGCACTACTCCGGCGGCAAAACTCCGCGCGATCGGACGCGGCAACACGCCTAGTCCCTTCAAAATAATCCACACCGCCGCGTATTCGACCCATTCCTTCATAGCTTACTCAAGTTCGCGAGAATTTCCCGCCGGGCGACAGTATGCAAGAGGTCCGTCTCTGGAAGATAGTGGTTCGATGTTAGACTCAGTTTTCCGTGACCGAAACAACTGCTCCCATCACTGAGAACCCGCGAACCAACACCGCCACCCGCATCGGATGGGCAATCCTTATCCTCGCGACACTTTACGTCTGCTACTTCAGCCATCTCGGCGCCATCGGCTTCGTCGGCCCGGACGAGCCGCGCTACGCCTGGATCGCCCGCGACATGGCGGAAACCGGCGACTGGGTCACGCCGCGCCTCTACGGAAAACCGTGGTTCGAAAAGCCTCCGCTCTTGTATTGGGGCGCGGCACTCAGCTTCAAGCTATTCGGCGTGAGTGAAGCCGCCGCGCGCCTGCCGAGCGCGACCTCTGCGCTACTCGCCACCCTTGCGCTGGCGTGGCTGGCGCTACGTCTCTATGGCGCGGAAACGGCTCGCTGGCTGCTGCTCTTGCTTCCAACCACCGTCGGCATGATCGGCTTCTCTCACGCCGCTGCCACGGATATGCCCTTCAGCGGCATGCTCACCATCGCTATGGTCTGCGCCGCCGTCGTCCTGGGCCTCGCGCGAAACGAACACACGCCGATTCTTCCTCGAACGCCTTGGCTCCCGCTCCTTCTTTTCGGTTTCTTCCTTGGCCTGGCCGTACTCGCCAAAGGTCCCGCCGCCATCATTCTCTCCGGCGGCGCCATTTTTTTTTGGGCGCTCTTCACCAAGCGCTGGCGCGACGCCCTCCGCCTCTTTCATCCCATCGCGCTCGCCTCCTTCTGCCTCACCGCTCTCCCCTGGTACATTCTCTGCGCCCGCCGCAATCCCGATTTCTTCCGCATCTTCGTAGTCGAGCACAATTTCAAACGCTACCTCACCCCTGAATTCCAGCACATCCAGCCTTTCTGGTACTACGGCCCGATCATATTGATCGCGATTTTCCCATGGAGTGTCGTTCTTCTTTGCGTAGGATACGACGCGGTTCTCAGTTTTCGGCAGAGCCATTGGAAAAAATCAAATTCGCTATTTTTGGCGCTGTGGGCCATCTTTCCACTGGTATTCTTCAGCTTTTCGCAATCCAAACTCCCTGGTTACGCTCTGCCGGTCTTGCCACCGTTGTCAGCTCTCTTCGCTCGAAGTCTCGTTTTAACGTTTCAGCGATCTCTGGCCGCTGCCCGCTGGGTTACCATCGCCGTCGCTATGTTGCTTATGGTGCCCGCTGGCGTGTTGTGGTATCTCGCGCTGATACCTCCCGGAAGTATTGGAATTAATCTCCATTCAACACAACTGCTGTGGGCTTCACTCTGTGCGCTTGTAGGCTTATTCGCTCTGATCCTCGTCTTGTGGAACCGGCCGCGACTCGCATTCTTGATTGTGATCGTGGTCGTACTCTTTTCGATCACCGCCATTCACCGCAGTCTCAAAAATATCGACGTCCAAAATCTTTCAGTTCGCTCTAGCGTTCAAGCGGCAAGAAACCACTGGGCAGATTTTGCCCCGGGACAAACGTCAAGCTTCAAGCTGCGTCGCGCCGATCAGTACGGTCTGAATTTCTATATGCGGCGCGAGGTTCCGACGTGGTCTCCGGATCATAAGCAGCCAGGCTGGGTATTTGGGACTAAGAACCTCGTGGGGGACTATTGGACTAGTGGAATGGACTGCATATTCGTGACGGAATTGGATACGGCTTCTCAACCAGTGGTGTGTAAGGACCCAGGGACCAACTAACGGACCGCCTTTCCGACAGGCGGCAGCCTAACTAGAAAGAACGTCACCACCCGGTTTTCATAGGTCCGCTTGTCTTCGTCGTTCAAGCTCGCAAAATTGCCATGCGGGATGATGGCTTGCTCGCGCGGTTCCGGCGCCTTCAGAAACATCTGCCGCGTGGTCTCTGCAAGTTCCGGATCGTCCAGCGCCTGAATATAAAGCGTCGGGACGCCGGTAAGCGCAAGCATTCTCATGGAGACCGGCGGGTCGTCGCGGTGCGCATAATTCAAATAACCAAAGCTGAACTCCGCCGCGCGCACCATGAAGGGAAACCCGCCCAAGCCATTGCGCTCCACGCCCACTTTAAGCATCTGCTTCGGCTGGTCATACACGGAGTCCAGCACCAGCGCGCGAATCCGCTTGTCGTTTTCCGCCTCGCGCAGCGCCGCGTAGGCCCCAAGGTTGTAGCCCCACAGCCCGAAGCGCGCCGGGTCCACGTCGTTCCGGGTGGCCAGAAGATTCACCGCCCCACGCACTTCGTCCGCTTCGCGATAGCCCAGCGTACTGATTCCCGAGTTCGCCCCATGTCCGGCAAAATCAAAAATAAAAACGTTGTACTGGTGGTCCTGCAGCGCTGATTCCAGAGTCAGCAGCTCGCCGCGGCTGGACTCGTATCCATGGCACAGAATAATCGTCGGCGCGCCTCGAAACCCGGGAAAGAACCACCCCTCGCGCTTTCCACTTCCCCCCGGCACCTCGAATTCCAGCACCTCCGGCCGCCCGGGAAAACTCGCCATGCTGATTTCGCTGCTGCTCCGCTGCGGTTTTACGATGCGATAGACGAGAAACCCCGCAATGGCCATCGTGGCCAGCACGGCAAAAAAGGCCAACGCCATTAAAGCCATGAGCAGCTTGGTATACCATCTGGATGGATAGCGGAGCTCGTTAAGCATCTGCATTCGTCGTCTGCGCAACTAGGCTGGCGGCAAGCGCCGCTTCTCCCTGCCTCTCAATACAAATGCGACGATTTGCATCGTAGCACATCTTTTCCGCCGCTCCTCGAGCCAGCAAATTCCCCTGTGTCCCCTCCTTTACCTCCTTAACTTCCTTTTCTTCCTTTACCTCCTTTCCTTCCTTTATCTCCTTTACCTCCTTTATGATGGACTCGCACGGCAGGGACCGCGCCGCTTTCCCCTCATCCATGAACATCGTCGATTTGCGACAGACCACCGTCCGCCAGATTGAGCCGCTCCTCGAAGAAGAAGCGCGCCACTGGCGCGACGAATTGCATTGGGACTACCGCGGCGCGCTCGAGCTCATCAAACGCTTCCTGGACGCCCACGCCCTGGCCGGCTGCGTCGCTTACGAAAACGGTGTTGCCGCGGGGTACTCATTTTACGTCCTCGAAGACCAGAAAGGCCTAATCGGCGGCCTGTACGTCTCCTCTAAATTCCCGCAGGATTCCATCGGCCGCCGCCTGCTCGAAGAGATGCTTTACTCCATGCGCGCCATCCCGCACCTCGCGCGCATCGAAGCCCAGCTCATGCCTTTCAGCGGCCCCGTTGACTCGCCCCTGCTCGACCAGGGATTCCACCTCTACACGCGCCAGTTCATGCTTCTGGATCTGCAGAAGCTGCACGAAGCGAAATCCGGCGCTTCCGCGGGTATGCGCCTCAACCGCTGGAATGACCGCTACTTCGAGCCTTGCGCCAAGTTGATTTATTTGGCTTACGCCAATCACGTCGACGGCGAGATCAACGACCAGTACCGCAGCCGCTCCGGCGCGCTGAAATTTTTGAAGAACATCATTCTGCTTCCCGGTTGCGGCCAGTTCGTGCCCGGCGCATCCTTCGTTCTTCACGAGCCCGGCAGCGACGATCTCATCGCTGCCGTTCTCACCAGCGAAGTCTCCTCCGGCGTCGGCCACACCACGCAAATCTGCGTGCTGCCCGGCTACCAGGGGCACGGCCTCGGCCGCATGCTCATGCAAACTTCCGCCGACGCCCTACGCTCCATGAAATTCAGGGAATTGACGCTGACCGTTACAGCGGATAACCACACCGCCGTCCAGCTTTACGAGAAACTCGGCTTTCACACCATCAAATGCTTCACCGCCGGCGTCTGGCCCCGTTGATTTGTACGGCCCAAACTTCGCGCATTAAAATTTTCACTACGGCCGTACCGCTCGCCGCGCTGCCCCACGGCTGACCGCGCCACGTCTCGCTTACGCGGACGCTTGAAAGCTGCGCTTGAGGAACGCGAGCAATTCCGCGTTGATCTGGTCCTTGAGCGTCGAGCACATGCCGTGTGGCGCGCCCGGGATGACTTTCAGCGTGGCTCCCTTGACCATCTTGGATGACAGCAGGGCCGAAGCGCCGATCGGCACGATCTGGTCGTCGTCTCCATGAAGGATCAGCGTCGGCACGTCAAACTTCTTGAGATCTTCCGTGAAGTCCGTTTCGGAAAAGGCCTTGATGCAGTCGATGACGGCTTTGTGCCCCGCCATCATCCCCTGCAGCCAGAACGAGTCGCGCAATCCTTGCGAGACCTTCGCGCCAGGCCGGTTGGCCCCGTAGAACGGAGCGCTGAGATCCTTGAAAAACTGCGAGCGGTCAGCGAGGACGCCAGCACGGATCTGGTCGAACGTCTCCATCGGCAACCCGTCGGGATTCGCGGCTGTCTTCACCATAAGCGGAGGCACCGCGCCAATCAGCACGGCTTTGGCGACGCGCTCCGTGCCATGCCGTCCGATGTAGCGGGCGACTTCGCCCCCGCCCGTAGAGTGACCAACGTGCACCGCGTCGTTTAAATCGAGCGCTTCGACGAGCGCCGCGACATCGTCCGCATAGGTATCCATCTCGTTGCCATCCCAGGGCTGGCTCGATCGGCCATGGCCCCGCCGGTCATGCGCGATGCAGCGGAATCCATTTGCGGCCAGAAACACCATCTGGTCTTCCCAGGCGTCCGCGCTCAGCGGCCAGCCGTGACTGAAGACCACCGGCTGTCCCGTGCCCCAGTCTTTGAAGTAAATCTGTGTGCCGTCATTCGTCGTGATCGTGCTCATAAAATGCTCTCCTGTGTTAAGTCATTCCCTCAAGATTCCTGCGTGGATAGGTGTTCAGCCTCATGCCATGCATTGCACTCTTGAAGCGTGGTGTGGTCCGTTTTGTTTACAGCATGCGGACCACAATCTTGTCGCGGCTCTGTTGAGCGCAGGAAGCGCTGTCCCTCAAGCCGTGCGCGGCGCCTCGTTGCGGAACTTGATTGCGGCGACAATGGTAAGCGCCACGAAAAGCGCCATACAAACAAGCTGCGCCAACAAAAAAGGCGGCTCGGACTGCGTCGGAGCCATTGCTTTAAGAGCCGGCACCTTCTGGAAAGCCTGCGCGATCAAAACGAACACATTCAGGTACAGCCCAATCATGGCCGTGACGACATACGTCCGGCGCCACCCACCGGTGAGGTGAAAAGAGTAGCGCGCGAGGATCGCAACCGCCAGCACCACCAGCGACACGATGCCAACTCCGTGGGACGGCAAAAAACGATGGAACGGAAACAGGAACCCGGTCACACTCGTCGCCACCGTGCTCGTCAAAAAGATCGCCGTCCAGCCGTCCAGTCGTTTCGCGGCGAACATGCCAAACATGACGATTACCCCCGCGAAGATCCCGATCAGACTCAACACTACGTGCACGAAGGTGAATGTCGTCATTCCAAGGATCATGATACGCGTCCCTTCCGAGCGATTTTGATGTTTCGGCGCTGCGTCGAAAATTACCACATACATGGCTCCATCGGAAAGTCCTAGGGACCTATTCTTGCGCTTCGCCAGGTTCCGCTAACCTGGCCGTTCCTGCGGATGGGCACTGACATCCTCACCTTGACGCTCATCACACACTGCCGCGGTCTGAATCTTGGTCGCAAAACCGGAGCCGCCCTTCTGAGCAATACCATGTATCCGCTCGCGCGCGGCGGGAATATACTTGCGGTATGGAGATGGGTCCAGTAGTGGCTGGAGCCTTGCTCGGCGCGATTGCCGGAGCGGCCCTGGGGGCCTATGTTCAGAAGAGCTGGGCTTCTGAGTCGCCGGATGAAGATGAGATTAGCCGGCGGTTGGCAAAGCTTGAAGCGGAAATCGAGGAGTTGGAATTCCGCCAGCGTGACGGCAGGGGTAGACTTGAATCCGTTCCAACGGCGCAACGGCCTCAAGCGCCGGCGCGGCCTCGGCCATTTCCCGAAGTCCGGGGCGAGCCTCCCGAGCAGCAGTATCTTGTCCTCACTGCGGACCGGGACTTCAGACTAAGCCGCATCGACTACGTTTCGAACCAAGGAACCACGGTAATTTCTGAAGATGTCGAGAAAAGCGGTCACCGCATTGAAGTGCCCATCAACGAGAAGAAAGTCAGCCGTGTCTGGTATTTGCTCCCGCGGGAGAACGCCGCGCCCACGCAGTTCCAGTTCCGATGCCACCTGAGCCTGGACGGCGTTGAAACACAATCGGTGCTTCCCGCTGTGATTCAGCAAAGGTATATGCGCATTGGTCTTGCGCGCACGCTTTTCCGCCAAGTTATTCTGACTCCATAGCTGCGCGAGCTGATCAGTGCCCCTGCTTAGCGCATGTCCGCAGGCCAACCACGCCTCCTCTCCTGCACTTTCCAACAATCATGACTCGGGCCGTTGGGGAGATTTCATTTGTCCGGTTATCGCGTTCTATAAAAGGGGATGTCAAGACAAACACTTCAGCAGCCGCTGGAAGCCGCGAGGATTTTTGTCTTGGTATCCAGCCCACGTATGGAAGTGAGGCTCTGGGATTTTTCTTCTGCAGATTCACTTTGTTGTGATGACGACGCCTTCGATTTCTGACGCGGACAAGCAGTGCGGTTGAGTGTGTCAACCATGGTTCTATCTGAGACTCGTGGCCTATAGCTTTTTCTGGTTGTCCGAGGGGGCATATGGTTAATCAAGAGACTCGCGGTGCTGGAATCACACGCTGCGCCTAACGCGCTAATGGATACTCACCCTCGAACCAGAGCGTCGGAAGAACCGAAGGACCATCACCAGAATGAATCCAGCGAAAGAGCGGTTCGACCAGGCGCTCAAGCTGCTTGTTGCTTCAGATGTTCGGCGTCGAAGCACACTCCTTTCTTCCAAATGAGCAAAGTGATAGCCGCGATCTTACGCGCCAAGGTGAGACGCGCCATCGAAGCTTTCATTCCTCGGGCAACGCAGGCTTGATAGAAATCCTGAAGAGGTCCCGGTGTGACAGCGGCTCGCGTGGCAGCCCCCTTAAAGATGTTTTTCAGATCGTGGTTGTGGTTGATGTTCAGCCCGCGAATGGCCAGGACCTTTTTGGAGCGTTTTAGTTGGCCAGCAACAAAGCGATATTCCCCGCTGGTGTAGGTCTTCAGCGCCAGGCCGCTGTAAGCCCACAGTTGCCGCTTGGTCCGGAAGCGATGCGGCGTCTGGATCAAAGCAATCAACAGAGCGGAGCGGATGGGGCCGATCGAGGGAATCTGGCGCAGCAACCTCGTCGCGCGGTGCTTCTTGCTCTCGGCCAATAGCTCTCGCCGGGCTTCCTGACGCAAAGCAGCTAAGGCGTCGAACTGCTGGTAGTAGAGTTCGGCGCGACGGCGCACACCAGGCTCAGGAATCTTCGCAAGCCATTCGGCACGGTGACGCGGTGCATAGACCTGCTCGCCCGCACAAGGAATCGCCCAACTTCGATAGATGGCTTTCAGCCGCGCCATCACACGCGTCAGATCTCGGGTGATCGCCATATAACTACGCGCCAGTTCTTTCAAGGTGCGGATGCCATGCTCACCGTGATGGACCGGGCTGAGCTTGCCCAGGTACAACAACTCGGCCAACTTCCGCGCATCGATGCGGTCGTTCTTGTTCCCGGCTTTCAGCAGCGCGTTCTTGCGTGGATCACAGACCAGTACTTCAGCAACGTGAGGCTTGAGCAAATCGTGCAACCAGGCGGCGCATGTTCCTTCTTCAAAAGTCACCTGCAGGCTGCCACGCAGACCGCGCAGAAACTGTAGAACCGTTTCCGCTTTCGTCTCGAGAATCGCTTCCATCACCAGCTTGCCGGCGGAATCCAGAATAGCCACCGAGATCGTTGCTTGATGCACATCCAGCCCAATATACTTGGCTTCATTCATGAGGGCGCTCCTTGGTGTAGGCGTTGATGCGAACGATCAAAACCTACTCCAAACGGGCGCCCTTTTATAATGCGTTTATCAGATGGGATGAGAAGGCCGGTCTCCGCGGGATGCGATACGCTCCCAATGTTCGACGTGCTCAAGGCACAAAGAAAAGGAGACCGGCAATGCAGA
>Ga0209701_10001761_pt1 | contig 14039 bp, 10 predicted proteins | sample CZO8metaG_4_FD_188356 | JGI IMG/M metagenome (GOLD analysis project Ga0209701, IMG submission 188356) | Vadose zone soil microbial communities from the Eel River Critical Zone Observatory, Northern California, USA - CZOApr15con2H3.8 metaG... | ecosystem: Environmental > Terrestrial > Soil >...
CTTTCGCCAGTTCGATGCGTCCTTCGCGAACCAGTCCTCGCACGATAAAATAACTATCCCAGCCGTACATCTCATTGAATCTTCCGCCTGGCACCACATATTTATGTTCCAGGTACAGCAATCCCGGCGGCTCAAGTTTGCTGGTGTCCAGTTGCCCCGGCCGGGTGATTTTTTCCGGCAACGCTTTCACTTGCACGTGACAACGCCTCTGCATGTCTTCGACTTGTGCGGATACCGGCACATCGGCGGGAAGATAGAGCACGGAATGTTCAGCCAGTTTTGGATCCACCACGGTGGTGCAGTCTTCCATCGAACGCGTGAGGGTGTCCCACGATTTCGAGATGTAGGTCAGTATTGGTTCCAGGCCTTTCGTTTTCGCGGTCTCGGTCTCGTCTTCTCCTGCCAACACGCTGGCGGGGAGAAATAGTACAAGCGCAAGAACCATCCGGCACCCAAAAATGAGGTTGAATTTTGTCATTAGAATTGTACTCGGCTACGCTGGCGTCCCGAAAGCTAGAATATGGCCAAGATATTGAAAAGTAAAGGAGTTACTTGAGATTTGCGGTCTAAAGGGAGAGCCCGATTCTGCTCGTCAAACGTCTGCAAAGCCGCCGCATTTTGTGGCGCAAAATAGCTCGCGTTTTAACTGTGTCCGCCGGCTGAAAGTTCCCGCACAATATTGCCGACAAAACCCTTCGCATCGCCAAAAAGCATCAACGTTCGGTCCAGATGGTACAGGGGATTTTCAATTCCCGCAAAGCCGGCGGCCATGCTGCGCTTGATGACCATGACCGTGCGCGCTTTGTCCACGTCCAGGATCGGCATTCCGTAAATTGGGCTGCTGGTGTCGCTGCGCGCTGCCGGATTGGTTACGTCATTCGCGCCGATGATCAGCGCCACGTCGGTCTGTGGAAAATCGCCGTTGATTTCATCCATGTCCAACAGCTTGTCGTAAGGAATATCTGCCTCGGCCAGCAACACGTTCATGTGGCCTGGCATGCGCCCGGCGACAGGATGGATGCCAAATTTCACGTCCACTCCGCGTTTGGTTAGCGCGTCGTATAGCTCGCGCACTTTGTGCTGGGCCTGCGCGACCGCCATTCCGTACCCCGGCACGATCACCACTTTGTTGGCCGCCGCCAGAATCGCTGCGGCTTCTTCCGCGGTTGCGCTGCGCACCGGTTTAGCTTCTACCTTTCCCGCGACCGTAGCTTGCTCTTGTCCGAAGGCGCCGAAAAGCACGTTGCTAAACGAACGGTTCATGGCTTTGGACATGTTCACGGAAAGAATGAAGCCGGACGCTCCGTCCAGTGCGCCAGCCACGATGAGTAGTTTACTATCGAGTACAAATCCCATTGCCGCCGCGGAAAGTCCTGCATAGGAATTCAAAAGCGAAATCACCGTTGGCATGTCCGCGCCGCCGATGGGCACAATCATCATCACGCCGAAAATCAGCGGTATTACAACGATCAGCGGGAAAAGCGACATGCGTGAGGGATCGATCACCAGCAGCACCGCAACGATGATCGCAATTCCCAGCAGCGAAAGATTTACCAGATTCTGTCCCTTGTAGATAATTGGCCGTTGCGGCAGAACTTCCTGAAGCTTACCGGCGGCCATCAAGCTACCGGTCAGAGTCAGCGAGCCTAAAATAATTTCCAGCGAGAGCACCGCCATCATGAATTTCGGAACGGCGGGTGCGCGCAAATAGAATTCCGCTGTGCCAACGAGGGTGACGCACAGCGCGCCGAACGCGTGGCTCAGTGCCGTTCGCTGAGGCACGGCAGTCATTTGCACAAAGCCCAGGGGAACGCCGATGACTGTGCCAAGAACCAGCCCAATCGCGATCCAGGTGTAATCGACGATGCCGTGATGCAGAAGAGTGCCGAGCACGGCGAGGAGCATACCGATTTCGCCGGCTCGTACTCCGCGCCGCGCGCTGGCAGGAGAACTGAGCCATTTCAGCGACAGAATGAACAGCATTGCAGCGATCAGATAGATCGTTTCCAGCAAAGCCTGGCTGTTCAGAATCGCTCTCATGCTTTTTTCGACCCGCTGGCCTTGAACATTTTGAGCATGCGATCGGTGATGAGAAATCCGCCAACGATGTTGCTGGTAGCAGCGATGATGGCGATGGTGCCGAGCACTTTGGCCAAAGTGGCATGATGTTCGTGGAATTCACCGGCCAGGATAATTGCTCCGACCACTGCGATGGCGTCGAGAGCGTTGGTCAGCGACATCAGCGGCGTGTGCAGCAGCGGTGAAACACGGCGAATCACCTCAAACCCGATGAACGCCGCAAGCATGAACACATACAAACTCGTCAGCAAATCGAGCTTCATTCGCTTCACGCTCCCTTGGGCTCGGCCGCGGCAAGCGCAGGCAATCCCAGAAATTCGCGCACCCGGGCGTTCACAATTTCTCCGTCGCGCGTCAGCAGCGTTTCCCGGTGAATCTCGTCCGCTTCGTTAAATTGAAACTTTCCGTCCTTCACCATGTTCAATAAAAATGCCGACAGGTTTCGCGCATACATCTGGCTGGCATGGTAGGGAACTGTGCTGGCCAGATTGGTCTTGCCGATGATGGTGACGCCGTGTTCGACCACCGTTTCGCCTGCCCGCGTCAATTCGCAATTGCCGCCACGTTCCGCTGCAAGATCGACGATCACTGAGCCCGGCAACATGCGCGCCACCATCTCTTTGGTGACCAGTATGGGAGCTTTTTTTCCAGGAATTACCGCAGCCGTGATCACTACGTCGTTCGCCGCAACCGCATCGCCGAGCAAGTCGCGCTGCTTGCGATAAAATTCTTCGCCCTGCGCGGTGCCGTAGCCGCGCGCATCCTGGGCGTCCTTTGCTTCGATCGGCAATTCCACGAAACGTCCGCCCAGGCTCAGCACCTGTTCTTTTGCCGCCGGCCTCATGTCGTAGGCAGAAGTCACGGCTCCCAGGCGCCGCGCGGTAGCGATGGCCTGCAACCCGGCTACGCCTACGCCGATAATCAGCACGCGTCCCGGCGTGATTGTTCCAGCGGCGGTGGTCAGCATCGGGAAAATTCTCGGCAGGGTATCCGCCGCCAATATCACCGCTTTGTAACCGCTCATGGTAGCCATGGACGAAAGCGCGTCCATGCTTTGCGCGCGTGTGGTGCGTGGCATCAATTCCACCGCGAACGACGACACTCCGGTCGCAGCCAGCTCCTGCAGGATTTGCAATGAGCCAAGCGGCCGCAGAAATCCCACAAGAATTTGCCCGCTGCGAAGCATCGGCAGATCCGCCTGGCCGGTCTTGTCGTTGGCGCCATCGCAGAGAACCTGGGTGATAATTTCCGCCTGAGCAAAAACCTCTGCGCGGCTGGCTGCGATCTTTGCACCCTTACCGGAATATTCCGTGTCTGGATATCCGGCCGCAGCACCGGCAGCGGGTTCCACCAGCACCTGCAGCCCTGCTTTGGCGAGATTAGCGAGCGCAGCCGGCACCAGTGCCACGCGCCGCTCGCCCGGGTAAGTTTCGCGCGGTACGCCCACAATCATAAGCAGGCCTCGCCACAGGCTACAAATCGCCAATGATAAATCGATTTACCTGTATCTGGAATTGCGCTCGCCGCCAAGGTGAGAATGCCAACTCCTGCGCGCCGTGGACTGAAGTGTTCCTCAAACCAAGCGTCTGAATCCGATTCGAACGCCATCATGCTGTATATACCAGTTCCGCATTCTATCCGCTATTTCAGGAATGTCCACCTAAACCTGATGGCCATGAGATGGTAGAGAGTCTGCGATTCTTTGCACGCACAATGAATCGCAAAGCTATAATCCTCCGCCGGATGCTTCTGAGTACCTGGTTTTTTTCTTTGCAAACGTTGCACACATCGCGAGAGGTCTCGATATGGGTCGTTGCTCAATTTACACATTCATTTTGTTATCGCTCGCTGCCACGCCGGTCTTTGCGCAGACGGAAACTCCGAGCACTCGCGCTGCCGCCTCACTCGGAGATGGAACTGTCGCGCGCATCGTCGGCTACTCCTTTATGCGCGACGATGGAATGAAATTTCTCGAGACACTCACCGACACGATTGGAGGCAGGATTACTGGAAGCCCGGAATCCCGCGCGACCGCGGAACTGATTCTCGCGAATCTGAAGGAAGCCGGATTCGGCAACGCGCATTTTGAGGAGTACGAACTTTCCTCCACTTGGCGGCACGGAACTGCAGCCGGCGAAGTGATTCGTCCCGTGCGGCGTGCGCTTTATATCGGTTCGTACGGCTGGGTCCCGGGAACGCCCGGTCCGATTGAAGTTCCGATGCTGGACTTCGGTCCGCCGGGTGAGGAACATTCCGCCGCACTTGGCCGCGTGAAAGGCGCAGCGGTCATCGTCGATTTGCGGAGCAACGGCAGCTCCACTGGTTACGTCGGTTCACGAGCCGTTCTCGCCAAGCAACTTGGCAAAGCCGGCGCTGCAGCGATGTTCATCGTTTCCGACAAACCCGATCGCATGGTGTACACCTCGGCTTTTGGTTTTTATCCCAGAGCGCCGCTGCCGGTTATTTCCATCGCCAGCGAAGATGCGGCTTTTCTTCGCCGGCTGCTGGGCAAGGGTCCGGTGCAGGTTCGGCTGGATGTACAGAATACTTTCGCCGGGCGCGGCAGCGAACGCAATGTGGTCGCGGATGTGGAAGGTTCCGACCCTAGCGAAATGGTGCTGGTGTGTGCGCACTTTGATGCCTGGGATCCGGCGCAAGGAGCAAATGACAACGGCGCGGGGGTTGCCGTTATTCTGGAAGCTGCGCGCATTTTCAAGTTATTGGGAATCCAGCCGAAGCACACGATTCGCTTCGTTTTCTTCTCGGGAGAAGAGCAGCTCTCGAACGGCTCGCGAGCCTACATCGCGCGTCACAAAGCGGAACTCGACAATACCCGAGCCGTGTTCAACATCGACTCCGGCGCTCATCCGCCGCTGGGTTTCCAGATTCACGGCCGCAAGGACAACGAAGCGGAATCCAAAATATTGCTGAAGCCCCTGGCACCGCTGGGCGCCGATGGCGTTTTTCTTGATGCGGATTTTGATTCCGACCAGGAGACTTTTATCGTTGCGGGCGTTCCGATTTATTCGCTGAAGGTGGCGCCGCAGGACTACGACGTCCGGCATCACACGATTGTGGACACTTACGAAAGAGTGGACGCGCGCATGGTGAAGCTCGAGACAGCGATCATGGCTGTGGCGGCGTATTCATTTGCAAACGCTGAACACCGTCCGGGCCGCAGATTAAGTCCGCCGGAAGTGCAAGAGTTGCTAAAGAGAACAGGACTCGAGCCGCTTTATAAGCTGGAATACGCTGACGAGAACCAGCCGTAGCTACGCAAGGCCCAGCTTGCTGAACGGCAAATCGCGCACTCGCTTGCCGGTCGCCGCAAATACCGCGTTGCACAACGCTGGAGCAAACGGCGGCACGCCCGGCTCGCCGATTCCCGCGGGCGGCCTGTCACTGTCAACCAGGTGCACGAACGTTTCGCGCGGCGCGGTATTCATGCGCGCCATGGCATAGCTGTCGAAGTTGCTCTGCTGAATCACGCCGTTCTTGGCGGTAATTTCTCCGTAACAAGCGAGGCTGGTCGAAAACGTCGCCGCTCCTTCGAACTGTTGCCGCGCCATTTCCGGATTAACGATCGTTCCGGCATCTACCGCCGAATCCACGCGCCCAATTTTTACCTTGCCGCCTTTATCCATCTCGACTTGCACCACGGTTGCCACGTAAGTCAAAAAGCTGCGATGAATTGCGAGGCCCATGCCAAATCCATTGCCATTTTTCTTTTTGCCCCAGCCGGCTTTTTCCGTGGCGATTTCCAGCACGCGCCGGAACCGCGCGGTGTCGATTGGATATTGCTCGTAGTCGCCATCGTAATTGGTGTAATCCTTCGGCAATTCTGTCCGGGGAATAATCCGGTCCGGACCGAGCAGTGCCAGCACATAATCGCGCGGATCTTTTCCAGCCGCCTGCGCCAGCTCATCGGCAAAAGAATGTTCAGCGTAAGCGTGAAATACGTTGCAGACGCTGCGCAGCCAGCCGATTCGAACATGCGTTTTGGCCTCGCCATTTTCCGCGCGGTGATTGGGAATCGCGTACGGCAGATCGCTCCAGCCCAGCCCGATTTCGCCAGCGTCCGCGGTCAGAGCGGTGGCGTCGAAAGTGGATGCGATCGGCGGAAAGGTGCTGCGCTGCAACCACGCGGTCGGTTTTCCGTCCGCGCCCAGCGCAGCTTTCAAATACATCGCGGCCACGCTGTGATAGGTATCAAACTGAATGTCGTCTTCGCGGCTCCAGACCACTTTTACCGGCTTGCCGGATTTTTTCGAGAGCACAGCTGCTTCCACCGCGTAATCGGGAAACGATTTGCGCCCAAATCCGCCGCCCAACAGCGTTACGTTTACCGTTACATCTTCTTTTTTTGCGCCAACCGCAGCAGCCACCGCATCGCGCGCGCCTTGCGGATTTTGCGTTGCGGCCCACACTTCCACTTTTCCATCTTTGTAGTGAGCCAGCGCCGCAGGCGGTTCCATCGAAGCGTGGGCCAGCATCGGCGCGTAGTATTCCGCTTCGATAATTTTCCCGCCTTTTGCGAAGGCTTCGTCTACATTGCCAAGTTCGCGCACAACTTTTCCTGGCTTGCGCGAAGTGGCTTGTAGCTCCGCCTTGTAAGCGTCTGATGAATAAGATGAGTGCTCGCTCGACGTCCATTCAATTTTAAGTTTTTTCTTGCCCTGTATGGCGGCCCAGCTGCTGTCCGCCAGCACACCGACTCCGCCATGCGCTTGAAAAAGTATCGGCGGCTTGAACGGATCAATCGTTGCGGTCTGTTTCACGCCCGGCACTGCCAGCGCGGCTTTGTCATCAACAGATTTCGCAGCCGCTCCATAAACGGGCGGATGCGCCACGTTTGCGTAGAGCATCCCGTCCATTTGCGCATCGATGCCGTAGGTTGCTTTGCCGGTGATCATATCTTTCAGGTCGTAGCTCGCCACGCCTTTGCCCATGTAGCGCCACTCGCTGCGCGGCTTCAGTTTCAATTCCTCCTTTTTCGGGACGGGAAGCTTCGCCGCCGCACTCACTAACTCGCCGTAGCCGATTTTCTTTCCGGACTTGGTGTGCAGCACTTCATGCACACCGGTCGAGCACTCCGCTTCCGACACGCCCCATTGTTGAGCCGCTGCCCTTACCAGCATCAATCGCGCCGAAGCGCCGGTTTCGCGCAGCGTATCGAACGAACCGCGCACCGAATGCGAACCATCGGTGTCCTGATCGCCAAATTTTTCATCGCCGGTGGCCTGCACGATTTTCACTCGCGCCCAGTCGGCGTCGAGCTCATCCGCGATGATTCGCGGCAGAGCCGTCCTGCTGCCGCTGCCCATCTCTGAGCGGTGCGCGATGGCGTAGACCGTTCCGTCTGTATCAATCGCCAGATAAACGCTCGGTGAGAGCGGCCCCTTCAGGCCAACATCGGCGACTCCGCCAGGCGTTCCTGCTGCGCCGCCTGCGGCGAATACTTCGCCTGGCGCGTATCGTGCCACCAGGACGAGCGCTCCCGCGCCGACCATCCCGCGCAAAAAATCGCGCCGCGTGCTGGCAGCTTGGCTTTTAGAAAATGAAATGTTTTCTACGGCAATCACGGAACCCTCCGCTTTTTCGGCGATTTCCAGAGCATCATCGTACCGCAGTTCCGATTCGCGTCACTAACCAGCGCGATTCTCGCAGGGACATGGCATGTTTACTTTTTCCAGATTCCCAACGCCCGCCGCAAATCCACGATCTGCCCTACGTGATAGGCATTGTGATCCGCCAATAGCAGGGCCTCTCGCAGCAGTGTTTGTCGGTCTCCCCACGGAAACGCCCTATGCAGATCGGTTCGAGGATTCGTCACCAGACCGATCATGGCGCGCAAATCCCTCGCAACCGACTGAACGCTTTTCGTCCAGGCCGCGTCATCATGCGGGCCCGGGGTCTTCGGCCAATAGCCATCGGGAAAATCGGGCGAGACATGCCTGGGGTCGCGGCTGAATTCGAGTATGTCCCATTGCGCGAGGCGGATGTGCTCCAGCAATTGCCAGGCGGTGTGCTCCAGCCCATTCGCGTAAACTCCGCGTTTTTCTGTGGGAAAATCCGCCAGAGCATCGGAGATTCCGACGTGTGCTTCGCCGCCCTGCAACAGTTCAACAAGACGTTTCCGAAGCGAAGCGTCCGCTTCTGGACTCTTCCTCACTGCCTTTCCACGATTTGTCCTTTTTGTCTTTGCTTTGCGCGCCACTATGGTCTCTCCGAAACCACCACTTGCTGAGGACCGGCTGGAAGTTGATGCAGCGTGCTGTTCGCAAAGCCAGCATGTTTGAACATTTCCTGATACTCGGAGAAAGTGTATGCATCTCCAGCCGCGGTTCCCGTCAACATGATCAGGCTAAACCCTGCGGCGGTTGGCGGGCTGATGCGGTCCTCATTGGGCACAAATTCCAGCGTGATTACGCGGCCGCCGGGCTTCATCGCTGCGTGGATGCGACGCAGCAGCTTTTCACATGTTGGTTTGTCGAAGTGATGCAGGATATTGGTTAGCAGAACCACATCGTAGTCCGTGCCAAGGTCCGCTTCAAACGCGCTGCCGGGAAGCAGACCAACGCGCTCCGCAACTCCGGCCATCCGAGCGTTCTCTTTCGTCACTTCGAGCACCGCTGGCCAATCGAGCGCGACGATCTCCGCTTTCGGATTCTGTTTTGCAAACGTGATCCCAAACATTCCGTGGCTCGCCGCCACGTCCAGGATCTTGCTCGGTTTCTGCTCCGGCATCCCCGCGAGCTGCGCCATGAACGCCGCTGACGGGCCGGTCAATGGCGCCATGGACTTGGCGAATGCAACCCACACTGCGTCTTGAGGTTTCCTATTGTCGGCCTCCGGCATGACGCCTCCGCCGGCGCGCACTGCTTCCGTCAGGTGCTCGAACGTTTGCTTGTGCCGATCGTTCGCCAGGAATCCGATCACCGATCCCATGTAGGCAGGCGACCTGCGATCCAGAAACACTGCCGTCTCGGGGGCCAGCGCGTAGCGATCGTTTTCCTTTGTAAGGAAGCCCTGGATGGTCAAATAATCAGCAAGAATGCGCGCGCCACGCTCGGCAACTCCTGCTCTCTTTGCCAGAGTCGCAGCTTGATCAGCGCCTTCGGCGATCGCGGTGAAAAGATCCAGTTCGAACGCTGTCTTGAGAGCCGCTGTGCTCTGAAATGCGTTTAGCGTGTTGAAAATGCGTTCCGGTGTCGGCTTGGTAGTAAGTGGTGCAGTGGCCATGACTGATTTGCTCCTGAAAGGTTAACCGCAAGGAGACGGATTATAGCTCTTCGCAGAGCGATTGCCACTGTGGTCTTACTCTCCGCCGCCGAGTTGCTTGAAGGACCTGCCGCTGGCATACTTTCGCCTCGCCTTCTTTCGCCGAGGTCGCGCAGATGAAACGTGAAGTTCATCGCTGGTATTCACATCGCCTGGGTCTCGAACTCGGCGTGGTCGTCTATGGCCACTATGGCTCGCCACTGATCGGCTTTCCCACGAGCGCGGGCGACGAGTTCGAGCTCGAAGGACAATCCTTGATTGGTGCGCTTGCTGACTTCATTGACGGCGGCAAGCTTAAATTTTTCAGCGTGAATTCGATCAACGGCCTGAGCTTTTACAACAAGGCCGCGCATCCGTTTCATCGCAGCTACGTGCAGTCGGTCTTCGATTCCTACCTGCGCGAGGAAGTCGTCCCCTTCATCTGGGACAATTGCCAGTCGCCTGGCATTGCCATATCCACCATGGGCGCTTCCTTCGGCGCCTATCACGCCGCCAATTCGCTCTTCAAACATCCCGATGTGATTAAACGCTGCTTTGCTATGTCCGGTGTCTACGACCTGAAGAACTTTATGGATGGCATGTTCGACGACAATTTTTACTTCAACAATCCCGTCGACTATCTTTCCAACCTCAGCGATCCCTGGGTCTACGGCCAACTTGCCTCGTGCGACATTCACCTCTCCACCGGCACCGGCCAGTGGGAAAATTCCGGCCCTACCTATCGTTTTTCAGAAATCCTCGCCAGCAAAGGAATCCGTCACTCGCTCGACAACTGGGGCCCCATGGGCGGCCACGACTGGCCGTATTGGAAGCACCAGATGCGCGAATATGTAGCGCAACTTTTTTAGGGTTCTCGCGTCGCGACAAAAGTGTTCCTCGTGGGCCAGGCTCCGTCCAAGCGAAATTCGAGCCAAGTTTTCGGATAGATTGCAGGAGCCATTCTGCGTCACATTCGACAGCATGGAAAACGCTATAAAAAATCGCATTGCCAATTGCGATTGGAACTCGATTTCCGCAGACCTCTCCGCTTCCGGCTTTGGATTAACCGGGCCAATCCTCTCGGCCGATGAATGCGACCAGCTCATCTCTCTTTATTCTGAAGAAAGTATGTTTCGCAGCCGCGTAGTGATGGAGCGGTTTCGTTTCGGCAAAGGCGACTACAAATATTTTCGTTACCCGCTACCGAAGATTGTCCAACAATTGAGGGAGTCCACTTATCCCAGGCTCGCGAAAATCGCCAATGAGTGGCGAACAGCGCTGGGCGACAAAGGCCCCGAATTTCCAGCAACTCACGAAGATTTTCTCAATCGATGCCGGCGCGCAGGACAGAATTTACCCACGCCGTTGATGCTCCACTACGAAGCAGGAGGCTATAACTGTCTACATCAAGACATTTATGGCGAAATCGCATTTCCGCTGCAATTGGTCGTGATGCTTGGTCAACAAGGACGAGATTGGGATGGCGGCGAGTTCGTGCTGTTGGAAAATGTTCCGCGAGCGCAATCGCGCGCTCAGGTAATTACCGCTGATCAAGGCCACGGAGTTGTTTTCACTACTCGCCATCGGCCCACGAAAGGCACTCGCGGTTTTTTCCGGCTCACACTGAGACACGGAGTCAGCCCGGTGCGACGAGGCACACGATACACGCTCGGCATCATCTACCACGACGCAAAATAGTGCGCGGCGCGAACGCTCTTAGCTATCGCGCGTGCCGTTGCCGGGTACGCGCAGCTTTCTGTCCAGCCCGGCGCAGTCCTTCTTTGCCCTTCGTACGGACCGCTTTCATCGCGGCATTGTGCAAGGAAGAACGACCGCGCCTCCGGGCAGCTCCTTTCGTCTGCCGCGAAAGCGCGGACTTTGAAGCGCTCGATCTGCTTTCTCTCTTCAAAGCGTTTTCCGTCACCCGAGAACGTCTCGGCGATACGTTCCGTTTGCCAGAAAGCCCCCTGGCCAGGTCCCGTTCAGCCCGTTTTCGCACCCGATTCGTCGAACGGCCTGCCTTGGGAGCCCCCAACTTCACGCCAGCACGGCGTGCTTTCGACAAGCCAATCGCAATCGCCTGCTGTGGCGACCTCGCTCCGTGCTTTCCCTCGCGCACGTGATGAAACTCCTCGCGCACAAACTCCCCCGCCTGTGTCGACGGCGATTTTCCTTGTTCTTTATCGCGCTCTGCTTTTTCGATTGTTTCCTTTTCCGGCATAATCGTTACCCTCTTTCGTGCGGCCGGGCACGTCAATTCGAAACTATCCCCGCGTCGTACTCGGGGCAAGTCGGCAGATTCCTGTACGGATGTAAGGTTTGTTTATAGGTCAAAACTTCAGGCGAGGCCCAGATGGTCCATCTGGTAGTGACCCTTGGCAATAATCTGATCGCTGTCAATCCATACGTCGCAATTGCGTGTCAGCACGTCCACGTGGGTTTTCGATTTCCAGTCGGCGTGGGTCTGGCTGCCATAGGGATCGCCGAACGCGATGTGCACTCCCGGGAATTTTTCATCCTGCAGCAGGATCCCGATCATTTCTGACAATCCTAGATTCGTTCCGAACGCCAATTCGCCGACGCGGTCGCTGTTCTCATCCGTATGGCAATATTCCCAAAATTCTTTTTCCAAATCCCTGCGCGCACATTCCACTTGAATCAACCGCCCGCCCTCGATCGTCAGTTTCATCGGAGCTGACTGCAAATCTCCGTACTTCCCGTTGAAATAATCTCCCGCAGTCGCGTCGCACACGAACGTTCCGTCCACCGATGCTGGCGTTGTAAAAACTTCTCCCGCCGGCAGATTCGACCAATAGCGCGGGCTGATCAAGCCGCTGGTTTTCACCCAGTCGAGTTTTTTGTCAAAATGCGCAGCAAACGCGGTGCCCGCTTCGGTCGTCACAGTAAGAGTTTTAGCGCGCAACATCCGTTCGCGCAATTTGTCGCTCAGCTGGTCTACCAGCTTGTAGTCAGTGCGCATGCCCTGCTGCATGATCTGTGGCGTTACCCCGACCATGTGCGCGTAACGAATTCGCCGCCGCTCCACCACGTGCACGATGGCCATTCTCGCCGTCAACTCGCCTGGCTGCGGATTCATCGCCAAAATTCCAACGTCCGCTTTTTCCAGCGCCTCCAGCACCGGCCCTGGGGCGCCGCGCAGCGGCCGGGGAGCAAAGTCCTCCAGCAATAATTCCGTTGTCGTCGCCTGCACATTTTGCAAAGCTGCAGCCAGACTCGCCGCCACAGCGCTGCTCTCCGCATCCGCAATCAACGCCACGTGTTCGCCCGCCTGCACTGCCAGGCAAGTTTCCACGGCGTTCTTAGCGCCCGGCATCAATTCTGGTTGGCAATCTCGAAAAGCCATCACATTTATCTTACAGGGGATTTGAGAAAATTCCAGATACCAGCCGCAATTTCATGCTGCTGAATCAAGCACGCGGGTGCACGCGGAATGCCGGGATCTGCCCGCCGCCGCTGGTGACATTCGCAAGACCCGTCGCGCTCAAGCGCGTCAAAAATCCGCTCATCTTGCCTCGAAAAAGGTAAGGCGCAAAGTCCACCAGCATGTCGCGGAATTCCACTTCGCCATTTGCTTGGATCCATGGGAACACTTCGCGCCGGATCGGAATTCGTTCCTGCACGATCCAGCAGCCCTGGGTAGCTGCGACCGCCGTTGCAATGGTAGCGTCCCAATCCGCTTCGCTCGATTCCCATCCCAACTTAACGCCAGTGCCGCCGTATTCGTCGTTGGGTTTCAGCACCAGGTTTTCCCGCGCACCACGCAAAAATTTCAGCAACTCGATAGACTCGCCGTGGTGCGCTGTCCGCACATCCGCCAGCACGCGCGTCCACGGCACGTGCTTGCGAATCAGTTCCCGCTCGCCAAACGAAAACAGCCCGTCGTTCCGTTCATCCGTCAGCACGGCAAAAAATGCCTTCACATGTGGAATCTTGCAGCGGAAATGATTCGCCACGCACACCGCGTTTGCGGCAACTGCATCCACCAGCGCCTTGCACTCGGCGAATCGAGCCACAATGTCGTTCATCAGCACGCGGCGGTAAACCAGGTCAATCTTTTTCCCGCTAGCAGTCAGCTCTTTGCCATCAAATTGTAATTCCCGCGGATCAGCCAGCTCCACCGGTACGCCCAGCTTCTCAAATCGTTCTTTCAATATTTCAAATTCCGTCCACGTCGGCACTTCCCGCCAATCGGTGATCAGCATTTGCGGACGCTTGCTAGTTCCGCCCCAATCCAGGTAACTCGTCATCAGCGCATCCAATAATTTCGCGCTCAGCGGATAACTGTGAATCTGAAACGATTTATCAAATTCAGCCAGCAGCGGGAGTTTCAGGAATATTTCCCCGAGCGTTTCCGTGTATCCCGCACCCGCCGGCGATTCTCCGTTATATTCCGCAAACTTCAGCGAATCCGGCAGCAAAAACGCATCCAGCCGCGAAGCCGTGCTCGCCGGCCCGGCAATTTTTCCCAGGCGCACAAGGCGCAGTTCCTCATCACGCAAATGGAATTGTGCAAGTAGGGCCTTATCCTTCATCGCCGCATCTGTTACGCGCTCGGCCAGGTCCGCCATGGTCTCCGCGACCATCCGCACTCGCTGCTCGTCTTCCGGCGAAAGAAAAAACGGCCGCAAGAAAGGGCAGTGGACGCGATTGCCAAACGTCAGTTTCGCAGCGCGCAACTG
>Ga0209701_10001764_pt1 | contig 14035 bp, 11 predicted proteins | sample CZO8metaG_4_FD_188356 | JGI IMG/M metagenome (GOLD analysis project Ga0209701, IMG submission 188356) | Vadose zone soil microbial communities from the Eel River Critical Zone Observatory, Northern California, USA - CZOApr15con2H3.8 metaG... | ecosystem: Environmental > Terrestrial > Soil >...
GCCAGGCTCGCTTTCGGCTGCGGAAAAGCCGCGACCCATAATGGGCTTTATCCCGACTATGTCGAGAAAATTAGTCGTGACCTGGAAGCCCTGCACGCGCTCTGGTGAGTCGGCTCCGGTAAGATTGGTGCTCCACCATGAATAGATCCCGAGTTGATCGAAGCTCTTGTTCTGCGCGCGCCAGTCAAGATAATCCGCTACGGTGACTTCGTTGCGTTCGACTCCGCGGCTGGGGATCTTTTCCCACACCGCCACGACGCGATCGAGATCAGGAAACGGCAGCGGCTTGAGCAACAACGCGTTAATAAAGCTGAAGATGGCGGTGTTGGCGCCGATGCCAACGGCCAGCGTGATTACCGCGATGGCGGTGAATCCCGGCCGCTTAATCAGATTCCTGAGCGCGTAGCGAATGTCGCTTCCAAGGTTAGCCATCATCTTAATCCTCAGTGCCAAAGACTAAGTTTGAATACAGCCGCCTTTTTTCTCCTTCACGATCGAGACTGAAAGTCTCTACCTGCACTTATTAGCCCAATCAGCCTGTCATGCGCCTGGTACAACCCAGCCATCTTCCAATCGCACGATCCGGTTGCCATACGCGGCATTTGTCTCGGAGTGCGTAACCTGGACGATCGTTGTGCCTTCGTCGTTCAACTTCTTGAACATTTCCATAATCTCTTTGCCCTGGCTCGAATGAAGATTGCCGGTCGGCTCGTCAGCGAGAATGATCCGCGGATTAGCCACGACCGCGCGGGCAATGCCTACGAGTTGTTGCTGGCCGCCGGAGAGCTGGCTGGGGAAGAGATCCTTCTTACCCACGATCTGAAAACGATCGAGCGTGTCGCACACGATTGATTGCCGGTCCTTCTTACCAACATCGCGATAGGAAAGCGGCAGCTCGAGATTCTCAGAGACAGTCTGGTCGTCGAGCAGGTGATAGCTTTGAAAGACAAAGCCAATGTTGCGGTTGCGCAGCTCGGCGCGTTTTCGGTGATTAAGCGAGTGGACGGCCACGTCGTCGAAATAGTATTCCCCGCCCCAGGACTGGTCATGCATGCCGAGGATGTGAAGTAAAGTCGACTTACCGGCGCCTGACGGCCCCATGATGGAAACAAACTCGCCTTGCTGAATATCCAGATCGATGCGGCGCAACACGAAGGTCTTCGTTACGCCGTGAGCGAAAGCCTTTTCGATGTTACTCAACCTGATCATGCTATCTCTCCAAAGCCGCTCTCTTTCAACTCTCGTTTGGCCTCTTCAATCTCACGCCGGTTAGCGCCAACCTCTTCCTCTACTATGAGGCCATCAAACAGGTGAACGATGCGATCGGCGTGTTGGGCGTAGCGCGGGTCGTGCGTCACCATGCAGATCGTCGCCCCGCCGCGGTGTAGTTCGCGCAACAGTTCCATCACGGCCTCGCCGTTGGTTGAATCCAGATTGCCGGTAGGCTCATCCGCCAACAGGATGCTGGGCTGGCCGCCGACGGCGCGGGCCACTGCAACCCGCTGCTGCTGACCGCCGGAAAGTTGGCTGGGTAGGTGTTTTGCGCGATGGGCCATGCCAACGCGCTCCAACGCACTGGTCACACGTTGCTTGCGGTCACTGGATTTCATTCCGCGATAGGTCAGAGGTAACTCAACATTTTCATAGACAGTCAGGTCGCCAATAAGATTGAAGCTCTGAAAGATAAAGCCAACTTCGCGGTTCCGAATACGCGCGCGTTCGGACATCGAGAGATTCTCGACCGGGTGTTCGTTGAGCACGTATTCGCCATCACTCGGTGTATCCAGCAAACCCAGAATTGATAAGAGGGTGGACTTGCCACAACCCGATGGGCCCGCAATCGAGAGATATTCACCCTTCTTAATATCGAGATGAATTCCAGACAGCGCGTGCGTCTCGACTTCGTCGGTATAGAAGATTTTCTTCACGTCGGAAAGATGAATCAGGGGTTGGGATGAGCTCATTACGGTCTCCTTCTAGTGTCTGACAAACTGAAGTTTGTCGTGGCCGTGAACTACCAGTATTCCTAACCGTGATGCGACAAACTGAAGTTTGCCGGACAACTAGCGAATGCGAATGCGGTTATAACTATCCATTGCCGAGGTGTCGGACAAGATCACTTGATCGCCTTCCTTCAGTCCGCTAAGTATCTCGATCGTGCTGACGGAACTCCGCCCCAGCGTCACCTGAGTGCGCACAGCTTCCTGTCCATCCGGAGTCAATCGAAACATACCCACCGTCTGTTGTCCTTGTCCGAATGCGGGTCGCCCGACATTCAGGACGTTATTAAGACGCGCAAGTTCGATGGTTCCATCGACACTCAGATCGGGTCGCGCGCTTCCGGGCAGTGGCCCAGTCAATTCCACGTCGACAACGAAAGTGCCTTCACGCGCCGCCGGATCTATGCGTGAGACCTGGCCTTGAATGATTCCGTTGCGGGTGTCGACGGCGACGGGCTGGCCGAGTCTGACGTCTTTGATTTGCGTCTCGGCAATCTTCAGTTCGGCCTTGAGTGAGGCGGGATCGGCAACTCGCGCAATGTTAACTCCCGGAGCGACCTGTTGGCCTTCCTGCACAGCCACAACTTGCAGCACCCCATTTGTGCCGGCGCGCACCTTCAGAGCATCGACCTGATCTTTTTTGAGTTTGGCGAGTGCGCGCAGTTGCTGGATTCTGGAATCCTGAGCATTGATTTGCGCCTTGGTGGCTCTGCCGCTGATCGCCAATCGTTGTTGCTCAACCTTGAGCCTGTTGGCAAGATCCTGCACCTTCACCCGAGAAATCTTCAGCAACAACTCAGCTACCAGTCCCTGTTTCGCGAGCACCTCGTCGGTGTCGAGTTGTATTTTCGCCTGGCTGTATTCGGCATTGATGGTGGCGATGGCGGACTGCTGCGTCATGTTCTCGCTCTCCAGGCGCACGCGCAGACTCTCCTGATCGGCCTGTGCCGCTTTGACCTGAAACGCTGCATCCAGGGCCTGCTGTTCCATCTGCGGATTCGAAAGCTCCACAATCACAGTGCCGGCGCCAACTTCAACACCAGCCTGGATCATTATCTTTTCGACTCGTCCGTCCGCGGGCGCGGGCACCCAGCGAGTCACCTGCGGAACTAAGGTTCCGTTGCCATGCACCTCAAGCAGCATCTGGCCGCGCTTAACTGTTTCAATCACGGCAGTGGAACGATCGAGAGTGGGAGCTGCGGGCTTGAGCTTCGCAAGCACAAACGTAATTCCCCCAACGGCGCCGAGACCGATAACTACGAGGATTCCGATACGAATTCGCTTCTGGAGTTTCGATTTTCGCGGCCGTTTGATATCCATAAACTTGTAGCCGGTACAGTCTTACGCGGATCATGATGTCAAAGCCCGTGCCACCAGGAGTCTCTGAGAACACGTTTGCCGATGAGTTCTCTCAAATCGAGGCATAGTAGTACTTGCGGCTGCTCATAATTCAAATCAGGGACGCCGAGAGATTGCTCGCGATAATTGATTTGAGCGGCGGCGTTTCACTTTTGGGACGAAGGAATCCCACTTTCGAAAACCGGTTGGCACCAGCGATCCAATAACAAGGGACTTTACGCCCAGAGCAAAAAGCCTTGTGCCGATACCCTGTCTCTGAAAATCACGCAACAACTCCTGTTCAGACGTTTGGGCACTGTTAGCTGTTAATTGTCCACCCAGCGTAAAGTGGCTGTCGCCTCATCCGCTTCCATTAACGAACGCCGCGCCTTAACGCGGGGGGTTCGCGGGTGCAGGGGCGACGGCTCTAACCGAAGGGGTTAGAGGATTGGTGCCGAACGTGGAACTCGACTCCCTTCCCCTCGGTGTCTCTATTCGCTCCCTCCTTTACGATCAGCGCATAGACATAACTGCGGCACAACAGATGAGGGTTGATGAACCTAGACCCTTTTAAATTCGCTAATATCCGCGTCCGATGTGTTCGTGTACATGAAGGAGACTTGAACGCCTTGCGCACGCAACGAAGGTTTGCAGAGCGCCAGCCGATGGAGATTGGCGGCTTCCTTGGTGTCTATTTTGAAGGTTCGATAGACACCAAGCCAAGCCTATCGCTGTAACTGTCTGTATCTATTGAGATTAGAGTTGATCTGCCGAAGGGGGGACTCGAACCCCCACGAGTTACCTCACACGCCCCTCAAACGTGCGCGTCTACCAATTCCGCCACTTCGGCTCGTCCGGGAAGGTTGTTTGATGTCCGACGAGCCTTAGCTTGTCGTGTCAGGGTGACAAACTGAAGTTTGTCGGACATTTGCTTTAAACACGTGGGCTATTTCTTCTTTGACGGCTGCGGCGACGCCGGCGTCAGAACCGTCGATGTCGGTCGGGCCACGGGTGTCGCAGGCGATGGCGATGCTTGCGGCGTCGCCGCGGGCGACGGTTGCGGCGCTTGTACGGGCAACCCGGATTGCAGGACCGAACTCGTGCCTGTGATTGCCGGCAGCGAGAGACACAACGCCAATAGGAAGAAACCAGCGGCAGCGCCAATCGTAATCTTGGCTAACAACGTCGCCGTCCCGCGCGGCCCGAAGGCCGTGCTCGAAACCGAGCTGGAAAATAACGCGCCCGCGTCGGACTTTCCCGGCTGGAGCAGGATCGTGACGACCAGGATGATGCACGCCAGGATAAAGAGTCCGTAAAAAAGTGTAGAAAGCATTTCAGTTGTCAGTCGTTAGTCGTTAGTTGTCAGTTGTAATGGTGCGTCTTCAGGTTCCCAAATACAACTGATTACTGGCCACTGAGGATCGACTCATTTATAGTTAACAATCTGCGCAAAGCTCTCGGCATTCAAGCTCGCCCCGCCAACCAGCGCGCCGTCAATGTCCGCTTGTTTCATCAAACCGGCGATGTTGTCCGGCTTTACTGAACCCCCGTAAAGAATTCGCAAAGCGTTTGCCGCCGCCGGCGTATGCCCTTCCGCGAAAACGCGCCGGATAAACGCGTGCATTTCCTGCGCTTGCTCCGGCGTCGCGGTGCGTCCGGTCCCAATGGCCCAGACAGGTTCGTAAGCAACGATGATACGGTCGAGGTCAGAGGCTGTCAACCCGGTAAGTCCCCCAACCAGTTGCTCGCGAACGACGCGCTCGGCGTTTCCCAGATCGCGTTGCTCCAACGTCTCTCCAACGCACACGATGACCGTCAATCCCGCTGCCAGCCCGGCGCGAGTCTTGCGACTCACCATCTCGTCGCACTCGGAATAGTATTGTCGCCGCTCAGAGTGGCCTACGATCACGTGCGAGCATCCGGCATCGCGCAGCATGAAAGCAGCCACTTCGCCGGTAAACGCGCCTTCCTTCTGTTCAGCGGCACAGTTCTGCGCCGCGACCTTGACGTTCGAGCCTTCCAGACGATCCGCAACGCTCTTCAAAGCCGTAAAGACGGGCGCAAGCACAATCTCGCAACGGTTCGCGTTCGCGACGAGCGGCTTCAAAGCGACCGCCGTAGCGACCGAATCGGTTACGGTCTTGTACATTTTCCAGTTTCCGGCGATGACAGGTCTGCGCATGGCTACGACGGGTACACGCCTTTCCACCTGTTTCTCCTATTCGATTCTAGAATCGCGGAGATACTTTATCATGTTAGCGTGTTTTAGCTATTTGATAATGATCCTCCTGTCTGACGCAAATTGCGCACGCGCAGCATTTCTCAATTCGCCGCTACGGAGTCTCTGAAGGGCTGGGTAATAATCATGTGAACTGCATTTTTCAGGACTCAAAAGGTTACTTGTGGTTCGCACCTGGGAAGGCTATGTGAACATGATGAAGGACCCGAGCCTGGCCCGCTCCGTCCCGCGTTTCATGGTAAACGATCCACGAAGTCACACTAAGCCACATCAAGCTTTCTCGTGTACTTCGTGGATCGTTTTACCAACTGGACGAGCGAAAAACCTCAAGACGGGACGACCTTATCGGTCAGTGCCTCGACTCCAGGCAACTTTTTGCCAGCCAGAAACTCGAGCGTTGCGCCGCCGCCGGTGGAAATGTGAGTGATGCGATCAGCGACGCCGGCTTTAGTTACCGCTGCGACTGAATCACCGCCGCCCACGATAACGATGGCCCCGCAATCCGCGGCTTCGGCGACCGCATGCGCGATGCCGATCGTTCCCTGATCGAACGGCGGTTCTTCAAAGACGCCCATGGGACCGTTCCAGATGATCGTTTTCGCATCATGAAGGGCGTTCGCGAAATGCGCCACGGTTTCGACCCCGATATCCATTCCCGCGTGGCCGGCATTGGTGAATTCAATCGGAATGGTCTTCGTCAGAACCTGCTCGTCTTTGATTGGTTCGTAACTGTCCACGATCTGATGATCGGTCGGCAGCAGTAATTCAACGCCCGCCGCCTCGCAACGCTCTTTGATTTGCAAAGCCATTTCCAGCTTGTCATTCTCGACCAAAGATTTCCCGACCGTAAATCCTTCCGCCTTCAGAAAAGTGTAGGCCATCGCGCCGCCGATCAGCAGCTTGTCAACTTTCCGATCGATGAGCGCCTCGATTACCGGAATCTTGTCTGACACTTTCGCGCCGCCGAGAATAGCAACGAACGGATGCGCGGGATTATTGATGACGCCGCCGAGATACTCGAGTTCCTTTTCCATCAGCAGGCCCGCCGCCGAATGTTTTACGAACCTCGTGATGCCCACGGTCGAAGCATGCGCGCGATGCGCGGCGCCGAAGGCGTCGTTGCAATAGATGTCGCACAGTGCCGCCAGCTGTCGCGCGAAATCGTCGTCGTTCTTCTCTTCTTCGGGATGAAAGCGGAGGTTTTCCAGCAGCAGCACGTCACCGTCTTTCAGGGCCGCGACGCTTACGGTTGTGCCTTCACCGACACAATCGTTAGCGAACTCGACCGGCTGGTTCAGCAACTTTGACAGATGTTCGGCGACCGGACGAAGGCTGTACTTTTCCACGCGCTGACCTTTCGGCCGCCCCAGATGCGAAGCGAGAATCACGCGCGCGCCGTGTTCTGTTGCATACTTGATTGTCGGAATCGTGGCGCGGATGCGCGTGTCGTCTTCGACGTGGCCGTCTTTGATGGGAACGTTGAAATCGACGCGGATGAAAACGCGCTGGCTTGTGAGATCAAGATCCTTGATGGAAAGCTTTGGCACTGTAGTGTTTTGTCTCGGGCTTTTTGCGGCGAATTGAATGCGGACTATCCGACGCTCTACTTCGTGGCGTTTCGTGTGATTTCGAAGATCGTCCGACCGCTACGGAAAAGAGATCCACGAATTCACACGAAAGCGAACTAAGAATTAGAGAGAAACACTACAGTCCCTTTTGGGCAATATACTTCACCAAGTCACGCACGCGACAGGAATAGCCCCATTCGTTGTCGTACCAGGAAAGAATCTTCACCAGGTGGCCGCCGATCACCTTCGTATACTCAGCATCGACGATCGAGGAGTTGGAGTTCTGTTTGAAGTCGGAAGACACCAGCGGCTCTTCCGAAAAACTCAGGATACCAGCGAGTTCTTCATTCGCAGCGTCCTTCAGCGCCTTGTTCACCTCTTCGGTGGTCGTTTCCTTCTCGACATCGATGACGACGTCAACCAACGACACGTTCGGAGTCGGCACGCGCACGCTGATGCCAGCGAACTTTCCTTTCAATTCGGGCAGCACCAGCGCGCACGCACTGGCGGCTCCCGTGGAAGTGGGAATCATATTCAAAGCCGCCGCCCGAGCACGCCGCAGATCACTGTGTGGCAGGTCGAGCAGTTGCTGGTCGTTGGTATACGAGTGGATTGTCGTCATCTGCGCGGTGCGAATGCCAAACTCTTCGTGAATTACCTTGGCGATCGGCGCCAAGCAATTCGTCGTGCACGAGGCATTGGAAATCACGTTATGAGCGGCGGGATCGTACTTATCTTGATTGACTCCGAGCACGATCGTGATGTCTTCGTTCTTGGCGGGCGCTGAAATAATTACTTTCTTGACGGAGCCGCGCAGATGTTTCCTGGCATCCTCAGCTTTCGTGAACCGGCCCGTCGATTCGATCACGATCTCCGCGCCCACCGACTCCCAGGGAATCGCCGCTGGATCTCGCTCAGAGAACACGCGGATTTCTTTGCCCTCGACCTTGATGCCGTTTTCCGACGCCGAGATATCATGATGAAGATTGCCCAGCACCGAATCGTATTTCAACAGGTGTGCCAGCGTCCTGGTATCAGTGATGTCGTTGACCGCGACGAAATCGATCTCCCGGTCGCCGAGTGCCGTGCGAAAAATATTGCGCCCAATGCGACCGAACCCGTTGATCCCCACCTTAACCGCCATGCGCTGCTGTCCTCCTCTTTCCCTCTCTCAGATAATTACACGTCAACCGCGGCAGTTAACCCGAAGACAACTGAACAAGGTTGATCCTTGGAAGAACTGGCAAGATAATGCTCGCTTGGCAACACTGTCAAGCGCGCAATTTACGAAGCTTTTTGAAACCGCTTGGGGACGAATGACGTAGTACGGAGTGACCTGACGCTCTCTGTCTGCCCGCAAAGCGACATGCACCAGGTCGCAAATCACAGTTCACTTTTTCTGAGGAGCACGGTTCGATGTCGAATTATTCGGTTCGTCTAATGATGAGAGCGCACCTGCTGGCGCTTTTGCTTTTCACCGGCGGTGCGGGCGCAATTGCGCAAACACCCAGCCCAACTCCGGTGAATCCGGCCACGCTGCCGCCCGGAACCGAGGTGCAGTCACCGACCGCACCGCCCGGAGCGCAGCCCGTTCCGACCGCGCAGCCTACACCGGTCCAACCGGAACCGCGGCAGCCGATTTACCCGGATGTGCAACCGCAGCCCGTGCCGCCATCGCCTGACCTGACGCGCGTGGGCGTGTTGAGCAGCAACGTGGTCGCGTTGTCGATGAACGACGCCATTCGCCGCGCCCTCCAGAACAACAACGACATCGAAGTCGCGCGCGACGACGTGCGTTATAACGAGCAGGTACTGCGCTCACTGCAGGGCGTGTATCAGCCGACCTTCAGCGTCACGCCAACGCTGACCAAGAACATCGCGCCGCAACAGAGTTCGCTCGGTGGCTCCGGTTCGTCGGGAACAACGAACACCACGGTTCTCACCGTCAGCCCGTCAATCACGAAGACTTTCGAGAAGGGCGGCGGCACCTACACCGTCTCGTTTGCCAACAGCCGCACGAACACGAGTTCAAGCTTCAGCCTGATCAATCCCTATTATTCATCGAACCTATCGCTCCAGGTTACGCAACCTTTGTTGCGCAATCGAACAATTGACGCCAATCGCCATTCGATACGCGTTCAAAAGAAACGCCTCGAACAGACCGACTCTGATTTTCGAGCCCGCACAATTCAGGTGATTGCGCAGGTGCAGGCCGCATACTGGAACCTGGTCTTCGCGCTGCGTAATCAACAGAACCAGCTCGACAGCTTAAACCTGGCGCGCCAGAACATGCGCAACATCGAAGCTCAAATCGGCGCCGGCGCCAAAGCTCCGCTGGATCGCGCACAAGTCCAGACCGACATCGCGACTCGCGAGTCGAACCTGTTCATCGCCACGCAAAACGTTTCAGTCGCTGAAAATAGTTTGAAGCAGCTCATGCTGCGCGATCCGCAGGCGCCGGAATGGTCGGCTCAGCTCACGCCGACCGACACGCCGGCGTTTGACCTGTCGCCCGTGGATCTCAACGGCTCGCTTGAGGAAGCTCGCAAGAGCCGGCCCGAGCTGCGGCGCCTCAATCTACAGAAAGAAATCAACGCGGTCGACGTTCAGTACTACCAGAATCAGAACCTGCCGCAAGTAGATCTTACGTCCACGGTGGCGGCGACCGGATTAGCCGGTTCGGCCACAGGCCTGCCCACGGGCACCTTGGTGCCGCTGATTTCGGGCAGCTCGACAACCAGTTCCACCGGCTTCCTGCTGGCGCAGATTCAGGACATCCAAAGACGCGCAGCGTTCCCCGTCGCGGTCGTTCCGAATGTCGCCGCTTCAGGAGCGCCGTCGAACCTGATCGGCGGTTACGGTAAGGACCTGAGCAATCTTTTCGGTTTGAGCACGCGCAACATCACGGTCGGCGTCGCGATCTCGTTCCCGATTCACAATAAGACCGCCCAGGCCAATCTGGCCGGCGCGCGCATTCAAGGCGAACAGCTTGACGCGTCCGTGCGCTCGCAGGAGCAGGCGATCGAAATGGACGTGCGCAATGCCGCCCAGGCAGTTGACACGGCGCAAAGACGAATGGTGACGTCGCGTCAGGCTCGAGAAAGCGCGGAACAGCAACTTGCCGGCGAGCAGAAACTCTATGAAGTTGGCCGCTCAACGACTTTCCTGTTGCTGCAGCGCCAGAACGAGCTGACTATCGCGCGGACTAACGAACTCCAGGCGCAGACCGACTACAATAAAGCGCTGGCCGACTTGCAACGCGCGACCTCGGCCACACTGCGCATCAACAACGTCGTGGTCGAGAATCCCACGAAGCCTTGATCATTTCCGATTGTCGATTGCCGATTGCCGATTTCGGCCGTGTATACTTGAGTAGCCGGCCTTAGAAGTTGGCAATCGGAAATCGGCAATTGGCAATGAAAATCACCGCGGCCATCATCACCTTCAACGAAGCCGAGAACATCCAGGCCGCGTGCGAATCGGTAGCCTGGGCCGACGAGATCCTGGTCGTTGATTCAGAATCCACCGACAACACTCGCGAGATCGCGGCCCGTTGCGGCGCCCGGGTGATTCGGAATGCCTGGCCGGGATTCTCGGCTCAAAAACAATTTGCCACAGACGCGGCCGCGCACGATTGGATCTTCAGTCTGGACGCCGACGAGCGCGTTTCGCCTGAGTTGCAAGCTGCGATTGGCTCGCTGCGCAGCGCAAAGGAATCAAACCTCGCTGACGGTTATCGCGTCGCGCGTCGCGCTTTCTACATGGGACGTTGGATTCGCGGCGGCGGCTGGTATCCCGATCGCCAGCTCCGCCTTTTCAAACGCGCGCGCGGGCATTGGCGCGACCGGCTGATCCATGAATCCGTCGCGATGGATGAAGGCGCGCGCGTGGAAACGCTCAAAGGAGATCTGCTGCACTACACAATTCGTGATTCGGCGCACCACCAGCACATGATCGAAACACGTTACGCTCCGCTCGGCGCACAGCAGATGTTAAGGGACGGCAGACGCACTTCAGGTCTACAGCTCAAGGTTGCGGGACCTGCGGCGTTCGTTCGCAGTTTTGTCTTAAAAGGCGGCTGGCGCGACGGCCGCGCCGGACTTACGATTGCTCGTTTTGCCGCCCGCCACGCTGCTCTCAAGCACGCCATCCTCTATCAACTTCAGAATCGAAAATCAGAGGAAGCTTCCCAAACTCCCTCTCCCTTTGGGAGAGGGTCGGGGTGAGGGCCTAACCGGGACGAGGCAAAAGAAAAACTCTCTTGTGTTGTATCCAGGCCCTGCGTGAGTAGAAGAGGAAGAAACTCGTGAGTTCACATCCGTCCCTAATCCCTCACCCTAACCCTCTCCCAGAGGGAGAGGGAGAAATCAGTAGGCAGCCCATTTCAGCCGCGCTACAATGCCACTCGAAATGATCTTGCAAGCAACAGAAATCGTCTTCGGACTGCCGCGATGGATCGTGATTGCGTTCATGGCGGTGCTCGGCGCAATGATCGGCAGCTTTCTCAACGTCGTCATTCATCGCGTGCCGCGCGAGCAATCGATCGTCTTGCCAAAGTCCGCCTGCCCTGCTTGCGGCGCGGCCATACATTTCTACGACAACATTCCCATCCTCAGCTTTTTGATCCTGCGCGGACGTTGCCGTTCGTGTCGCGCACCGATTTCGCCCCGCTATCCGGCGGTCGAAGCGGTGTGCGCCCTGCTCTTCGCCCTGGTCACCTGGCGGGACGGCCTTTCGTTCGCGCTGCCGTTCGACATCGCCTTCGCCGCGGCGATGCTCGCGCTGGTCTTCATTGACTCTGAGCACATGATTCTGCCGAACGCCATCACTTATCCCGGAATTCTCTTCGCTTTGATCGCTCGCGTCGCCGTTCCGTATCTGGGCGGCGCTTCGGATTTCGACGATCTGCCTTACCTGCTTTTAGTTTTTCCGGGAGTTCCAGTATGGGGCGTTTCGCTGATTGGCGCGGCCATCGGCGCGCTGGCCGGCGGAGGCTCGCTCTGGTTGATGGGCTTTGTCTGGAAGAAACTTCGCGGCGTTGAGGCGATGGGTCTGGGCGACGTCAAGATGATGTTGATGGTGGGAGCGTTTCTCGGTTGGCGGCTAGCCGCGCTGACAATTTTTATCGGCGTCTTCTCTGGATCGCTGGCGGGAATTGCCTTGATGCTCCGGCGCGGCCAGCGCAACTTGCAGATGATGTTGCCGTTCGGAATCTTTCTCGGGATTGGGGCCGTCGTGTCTTTGATAGCCGGCACCCGCATTATTGAGTGGTACGTTTCGCAGTTCAAATGATCAATGCCCATTAGCCGCCTCCAAGTCTGGCTGACCCTGCTCGTCGGCATTTTTCTCGCCGGCGCGGTCGTGATGTTCGCGGTGTTTGCGCTGGCGCCAAACACTGCCGCGATCAATCGTCCGATCCTGCTTACCGGATTTATTGTCGCGCTGTTTCTGAGCCTCGTCTGCATTGCCTGGCTGCTGCGCGGACTCTTGCGGCCGTACAGCCAACTGGTAGGTGAGGCCAGGCGCGCGCCCGTCGAGCATTCCGGCGCGATTCAGAACGAAGCTGAGTTTGTCCTCGAAACTTTTCAAAACGTCATCGCGCAGCTTCAGTCTCAGCAGCAAGAGCTTCAGCGCCTGACCGAACAGGCCAGCGAGCGCGCCGATTCCGCTGAGCGCTTCAGCGACCGCATCGTCGCGAGCATGCCGACCGGCTTGATCGCGTTTGACTCGTCCGGGCACGCCACCGTAATCAATGGGCCCGCGCGCAGCCTCTTTCAAACCGAAGCGAACACGCCCGGCGAGCACTACCGCGCAATCTTTGCCCCAGTGCCGGCGCTGGCGGAAATGGTTGAGACCTGTCTGGCCACGGGCCGGCTGTTTCGTCGCGAAGAGATTGAAAGCGCGAACCGAACCGCGCAGGCCAAGTGCCTGGGCGCGACGGTGGCGCCTATCGATCCGGCCGAATCGGGTGCACGCGGTGCGCTCTGTCTCTTGACCGACATCACCGAAGTCACGCGTTTGCGTGAGCAGGTGGCGCTGAAGCGAAATCTGGAAAGCCTCGGCGAAATGTCCGCCGGTCTGGCGCACGAATTCAAAAACGCGATGGCTGCCCTGCACGGCTATGCGCAGTTTCTGCAAAGCATCGATCACGATGAACGCGGCCAGGCCGCCGCCGCCGGACTGTTGCAGGAAGTGCGCAGCCTATCTGAGATGAGCACAGCATTTCTCAACTTTGCCCGGCCACAGCCTTTGCAGCTCGAAGACGTTTCTCTCGACGAGTTGATCAACGAGTGCGCGCGAGAGTTGAAGCCGCTGTTTGACGAGCGGCGGGTTGAGTTGATGATCGAAGGCACTTCCTCGGCGCAACCTGGCGACCGGGGCAGTAGCCCAACCGTGAGGGAGGGCTTGCCAGAGAGGGCCCAGAGTATTGAGATCCAGGGCGACGCGCGGATGTTGCGCCAGGCGCTGCTGAATCTCGTACGCAATGCCGCTGAAGCGATCGAGGAAGACAAGATCGTCCGCCGGGTCACGGTTAGTCTTTCAACTCAAACCGAACCCGGCCAGGCGTGGGCGACTGTTTCCATCAGCGACACAGGCCATGGCATTCCGGAAGCTGACTTGCAAAGAATCTTCATTCCCTTCTTCACGACTAAGTCACAGGGCCACGGTGTCGGCCTGGCGCTGGCGCATCGAGTGATCACCGAACACGGCGGCACCCTCACCGTGGCGAATGCTGTCGATGGCGGCGCGTTGTTTACGATTCGTCTCCCGCGATGACAGGTCGAGTGCAGCCTTCAGTGCCAGAAGCCCGCGCGTAAGCAAGGGCTCCGGTGATGATCGAGCCCTCCCTGACCGCCACCACCCCACCCGGGCTGCCCGGCCTGGGGGCC
>Ga0209701_10001766_pt1 | contig 14021 bp, 13 predicted proteins | sample CZO8metaG_4_FD_188356 | JGI IMG/M metagenome (GOLD analysis project Ga0209701, IMG submission 188356) | Vadose zone soil microbial communities from the Eel River Critical Zone Observatory, Northern California, USA - CZOApr15con2H3.8 metaG... | ecosystem: Environmental > Terrestrial > Soil >...
GGTGGTTTTGAAAAAAACGGAATTTGCGGGCCGGCGGCACGAGCGTGCTTCCCTCAACGCGGATCCAACTCCGTCGCGTCGCAGGCAGTTCCGCGCATTCAGGCCCGGCCTATAGCGGCGGTGACGTTGGTCACGCGGAAATCGATTCAGACGAGATGATGGCCCCGCCCCGATCGGGTCGTCAACCCCTGCACGTGCTGGGAAGGTACGGCAGCAGGGTCATGTCCGTGCCGTCGGTGATGGAGCCGCACCGCCAACTTCTGATGGCGGCGCCCGCCGTTCCGTCCAGCGGAGTTCCGGTGTTGTCGAGGGGCGTGAGAGTGAGGTCCTGCGTGTCGATCCGCAGGTCGCCAAACCCTCGCAGCGATACCTTGATCTTTCCCCCTACTTCGGTCGAGACCGCATCCACGTACTGGGAGGCGTCCTTGTCGATTTCGCAGCCCCATTGGTTGGCGCCGGGCGAATTGCCTCCGGAAAGATAGACTTCCGTGATCATGTTGCGGCACGGGCCGAACGCCATTATCGCCTCGGACATCTTGGCGCGGACCGCGTTGGCCCGGACGGTCGGCAACACCAGCGCCGTGAGCACCCCCATGATCATGACCACGCCCATGACCTCGATGATCGTGAACCCGGCCTGGTTGTTGGTTCTGCGCATAGGGCTGCAATTTTCCCGTTTCGACTTGACCTTGGCAGGCGAGCCAGCGCCCGGTCTCCACCCTGATCGCAAGCGTCATGCCAGATTTCCTGCGGTCCAACAAACCTCTGATATCAATTATGAAACAGGTCGAATTCCGAGGCAAGAGAATGCAACGCGCAGGCCGGTTTTCGGCAAAAACTGACGCGGCGCGGCGCAACGCGCCGCAGAGAAACCGGCTGAAAGCGAGCTACGCCTTCTGCGCCCCGGAGGAAGGATTTTCTCTGCGGGGCTGGCCCCGCGCGACGCTACTGCGGCGGTCTGACCCCGTCCTTGGTGATCTGCACCCGCGTCGCGGTCATTTTGCCGTCGGCGCCAACAGTGACGGCGATGAATGCGTACTGGCCCGGCGCGAGCAGCGAGCGATCACCGTCCACAGCCATCACGATGGGGATGTTGTCCGGCACGATGACCTGCTGCGCGCCGTCCTTGTATTTGAGGGTGAGCTCGTGGCCGTTGTTCGCCTGCACCATCGCCGTGACCATGGCGTTGGTCATGGTCGAGCCGGGCTCCAGGTCCCACGGGCGGTGGCCCTCGTTCGGAATCGGGCGGTCCTTCGCGAACAGATGCAGCTCTCGCGCGACGAGCTTTCCGTCCTGGCCCTTCACCGCGCTCGTACCGAGCGGCGTGCCGGGCGCGATGTCGGAGAGCTTGAACGCCTTCATGTAGGCGAAGGTCGCTTGGGGCGCGAGCTCGATCTTGAGGTCGGCGCCCTCGCGGGATTTCACCGAGAGCACGTTTCCGTCGATGGCCGTGATGATGCCGCGGACCCGGCTAGGAGTCTGCGCGAACGCGGCGGCGCTCACGATGGCAAGCGCGCCGAAAAGCATTGCAATGCGGAATTTGTCCATCTGGCGTCTCCTCTGAAAATGAATCGAATCGTAAGGTTCTTCGTCACCGTCAACAAGCGAGACCGTTTTCTATTCCTCCGGTCATGGGCGCGCTCACTCGCCGCGCAGGCCGGCCTCCTTGACGACCCGCGCCCAGGTCGCCGTGTCGGCCCGGATCGCCGCCGCGTAGTCTTCGGGCGTGCCGCCCGCGGGCTCGGCGCCTTGCGAAGCGAGTTTTTCCTTCATCGCGGCGCTGACAAGCGCGCAAAATTTTGTCATAGTCTGCATGGAAGTGCGGCCTTGCCCGATGTTAGCCTACTTGGGAGACCTGAGTGAATTCGAGCGATAAACGCGCGCGCATCGTTTTCGCTTTCCTTTTGGCCGCGCCGCTCGCGTGCGCGAGCACGGCCGCCTCGGCGCAAGCCTATCCCGGCCGGCCGATCCACATCATCGCGCCCTTCCCCGCGGGAGGCGGCTACGACTTCCTGTCGCGCCTGATCGGGCAGGAGATGTCCAGGACCTTCGGGCAGCCGGTCATCGTCGAGAACAAGTCGGGCGCCAACGGCAACATCGGCACCGACTTCGTCGCCAAGGCGCCGGCCGACGGCTACACGCTGCTCATGGGCGGCAACAGCCCTATCTCGCTGAACGTGAGTCTCTATCCCAAGCTGCCCTACGACCCGGTGCGCGATTTCGACGCGGTCTCGCGGGTCGCGACGCAGCCCAATTTGTTCGCGGCGCATCCGAAGGTGCCGGTGAAGTCCGTCGCGGAGCTCATACGGCTCGCCAAGGCCAATCCGGGCAAGCTGACTTATGCGTCGAACGGCAACGGCAGCCCGCAGCACCTTGCGGCCGAGCAACTGAAGCAGATGGCCGGAATCGATCTGGTGCACGTGCCCTACAAGGGCGCGGCGCCGACGGCCGCGGCGCTGCTGGCGGGCGAGGTGTCGGTCGCCTTCAACGTCATCCTGCTGCCGCTGCCGCACGTGCAGTCGGGCAAGCTGACCGGGCTTGCGGTGGCGAGCTCCAAGCGCTCGCCGCTCGCGCCCGACATCCCGACCCTGACCGAGCTCGGCTACCCGATCGACATCGACACCTGGTACGGCCTGCTCGCGCCCGCCGGCACGCCCAGGGACATCATCGCGAAGCTGAACTCCGAAGTGATCCGGATCCTGAATTCGCAGGACATCAGGGATCGCACGCGCAGCCAGGGCATCGAGCTCGGGGGGAGCACCCCGGACGAGTTCGCCGCCTTCATCAGGGCCGACATCGCCAAGTGGGGCAAGGTGATCCGGGAGGCGCGGATCACCATCGACTGAAGGAAAATTCATCGTGATCCTCGACGTTTTCAACCACTTCATGCCGAAGTCGATTTTCGACCGGCTGAGCGCTCTGGTGCCCGGCCACGTCACGCTCACCGCGTTCCCGCAGCTGCCGACGCTCTGGGACGTCGATGCGCGGCTTCGCATGATGGACGAGTTCGACGGACTGCAGCAGGTCCTGTCGCTCGCCAATCCTCCGATCGAAATGCTGGGGGCCCCGGACAAGACGCCCGGGCTCGCGCGCATCGCGAACGACGGACTTGCCGAACTCTGCCGCAGGCACCCGGAACGTTTTCCCACGTTCATCGCCTCGATGCCCATGAACAACGTCGAGGCCTGCGTACGCGAGGCCGACCGCGCGATCGGGGAGCTCGGCGCGAAAGGCATCCAGATCTTCACCAACGCGCTCGGCAGGCCCTTGAGCTCTCCGGAATTCCGCCCGATCTTCCGGAACATGGCCCGGCACGACCTGCCGGTGTGGATCCACCCGATCCGCGGGCCCCAGTTCGCCGACTACGCGTCGGAGAAAACTTCCGAGAACGAGATCTGGTTCACTTTCGGCTGGCCGTACGAGACGACGGCATGCGTCACGCGGCTCATTTTCTCCGGGATCTACGACGAGCTGCCGAACCTGAAAATCATCACGCATCACATGGGCGGGATGGTGCCCTTCTACGCCGGCAAGATCGATCTCGGCTTCGACCAGATCTTCCACGGCACGACGAAGAAGAACCCGGTCGCGGAAAAGGCCGGGCTGAAGAAGCGGCCGGTGGACTATTACAAGATGCTCTACGCCGACACTTCGCTCAACGGCTCGGTGGCCGCGACGCGATGCGGGCATGAGTTTTTTACGACAGGCCACTGTCTCTTCGCCACCGACGCGCCGTTCGACGCCGAGCAGGGCCGGATGCTGATCCGCGAGACGATCAAGGCGGTGAACGGCCTCGAGATCCCCAAGGCCGAAAAGGACCGAATTTTTGCCGGCAACGCGCGCGCGCTCCTGAAGCTCAACTGATGCGGACCCAAGACATTCGCGTCCGCCTGAGGAACGGCGAAATGGGCGCGCACGTCGCGTTCCCCGCGCGCACGCCGGCTCCCGCGATCATCGCTATCATGGAAATCTGGGGCGTCAACGACACCATGCGCCGGCACGCGCAGGAATTCGCCGAAGCGGGTTTCGTGTGCCTCGTGCCCGACCTCTTCTGGCGCCAGGAACCGGGCGTCGAGCTCTACGACAAAAACCCCGAGGACATGAAAAAAGCGTTCGACCTTTATTACGACTTCGACTACGACCTCGGCGTGCGCGACATGGAGGACACGGCCGCGCACCTGAAGAAGATGAAGGAGTGCGGCGGCAAGGTCGGCTCGGTCGGCTACTGCCTCGGCGGCAAGCTCTGCTATCTCATGTGCTGCCGCACCGACATCGATTGCGCGGTGGCCTACTACGGCACCTACATCGAGCACCACATCCGCGAAGCGAAGAGCCTGCACCGGCCCTTCATGCTGCACATGGCGATGAAAGACCGCTGGGTGCAGGCGGAAGTGAACGAGCTGCTCGAGCGCAGGCTCTCGCCGAATCCTCTGGTGACGATCCACAAGTACCCGGGCGCGGACCACGCTTTTGCTCGCCACGGAGGCAAGACCTGGAGCAGGCCCGAGGCCGAGCGCGCGCTTGCCCTCTCGATCGACTTCTTCCGCAGGCATCTGGGCGCATGAGAGGAGACGCGCAGTGAATGACTTGAGCAGGCCCGAGGGCGTCGCATCGGGTGCCATCGGCCAGCCGATGCGGCGCAAGGAGGACCTGCGGCTGCTGACCGGGGCCGGCCGGTTCACCGACGATTTCAACCTGAAAGCTCAGACGTACGCCGCGATGGTGCGCTCGCCCTACCCGCACGCGCGCATCCTCCGCGTCGGCGCGACGCAAGCGCGCGCGATGACCGGTGTTCTCGGGGTATACAGCGGTGCCGATTGCGTCGAAGACGGCCTGCGCCCCATTCCGCACAATCCCCTGCCCTCGACGAGGGACGACATGAAGCTCACCGGCCCCGGCGGCGGGAGGATCTTCGAGGGACCTCACCTGCTGCTTCCGACGCACAAGGCGCTCCACGTGGGCGAAGCCGTCGCGATGGTGGTCGCCGAAACGAGGGACGCGGCGCTCGACGCCGCCGAAACCGTCGAGGTCGAGTACGTAGATCTGCCCTGCGTGACGCATTCCGAGGACGCGCTGAAAGGAGGAAAAGGTGCGCCGTCGGTGTGGGAAGAGGCGCCCGACAACGTGCTCGTGGACACGGTGTTCGGCGATCGCGAGGCGACCGATCGCGCTTTCGCCGCAGCCGATCACGTGATCAAGATGAAATTCAACATCGGGCGATGCACGGCCGTCGCGCTCGAGCCCCGCGCGGCGCTCGGATCTTACGGCGCGGGGCGCTACACCCTCTACGCCGGGAGCGGCGGCGCCGTGCGCTACAAAAAAGACCTCGCAACGGTGCTCGGGATCGACCCCGGAGAATTGCGCGTGATCACCTGCGACGTCGGCGGCAATTTCGGATCGAAGAACCGCGTCTATGTGGAGTATGGTCTGGTGCTCTGGGCCTCGCGCAAGCTCGGCCGCCCGGTGAAATTCACCGCTTCTCGATCCGAGGCGTTCCTCTCCGATTACCAGGGACGGGACCTCGTCACCGAGCTCGAGCTCGCGCTCCGCTCGGACGGCAGATTTCTCGCGATGCGCGCCTCGAACCTCTCCAACGTCGGCGCGCGCTGCCTGTCGCTCTCGCCTCTCTCGAAGGGGTCTGGGCTCATCACCGGCTGCTACGACATTCCCGCGGCGACCTTGAGAAGCCGCGCCGTCTTCACGACCACCGCGCCGACCAACCCCTATCGCAGCTCGGGGCGCCCCGAGGTCAACTTCGCGCTCGAGCGCCTAGTCGACACGGCCGCAAAGGAGCTGGGCCTCGACCGGATCGAGCTGCGAAGAAGGAACCTGGTTCGCCCCGAAGCGATGCCCTACAGAAACGCGGTGGGCATGAACTACGACAGCGGCACCTACGAAGCCAACATGGATACTGCGATGAGAATCGCCGATTGGAGCGGCTTCGAGGCGCGGCGCGAAGCGGCCGCCGCGCGCGGCAGGCTCCTCGGGCGCGGCCTCTCGAACTACGTCGAGTCCTCGATCGGCTCGCCCAAAGAGCGCGCCGAGATCACCGTCACGGCTGCAGGACGCGTCAAAGTCGTCATCGGCACTCAGTCCTCCGGCCAGGGCCACGAGACGAGCTTTGCGCAGGTGGTCGCGGAGCTTCTCGCCGTCCCGGTCCAGGCCGTGGACATCCTGTTCGGCGACACCGACGTCGTGAGCGTCGGCGGCGGCTCGCATTCCGGCCGCTCGATGCGCCACGCGGCGACCGTGTTCTCGATGGCCGCAAAGGAGCTGATCGAAAAGGGGAAGAAGATCGTGGCCTACATGCTGGAGTCGAGCGCGGCCGAGATCCAATTCGCCAACGGGCGCTTCTCGGCGCCGCACGCGCTCAGGACGTTCAGCTTCCTGGAATTGGCGCGGGACTCGGCGGAAGCCCTCCTGCCGAAGGAGTTGTCGGCCGGACTCGCAGTCGTCGCCGACAACGAGATGCACGACCCGGTCTTCCCGAACGGATGCGCGATCTGCGAATGCGAGGTCGACCCCGAGACCGGCTCGGTGGAAATCACCCGCTTTGCCGCGGTCGATGACGTCGGCCGCTGCATCAACCCTCTGATCGTTCACGGCCAGACGCACGGCGGCGCCGCTCAAGGGATCGGCCAGGCGATGTCGGAGATTTACCACGTCGACCCCGAGACGGGACAGCCGCTCACCGGTTCGCTCATGGACTACGCCATGCCGCGGGCGGACTCCGTGCCCTCCTTCACCGCCGAGATCGTGGAAGTCCTCTCGCCGACCAATCCGCTCGGCATCAAGGCCGCGGGCGAAGGCGCAACCACGCCCGCGCCCGCGGCCGTCGTCAACGCGATCGTCGACGCGCTGCGCGAGCTCGGCGTTCGCGACATCACCATGCCCGCCACGCCGCAGAATATCTGGCGGGCGATCCAGGAGGCCCAGAAATGAACCCGGGACGCCCGCTTGCGGCGCTCGCGCTGCTTTTCGCCGCGCTCTCCGCTTTCGGCCAGAGCTATCCGAAGGGCCCGGTGCGCGTGATCGTGCCTTTTCCGGCGGGGGGTGGCGTCGACGCGGCCGGCCGCATCCTCGCGCAGAAGCTCGCCGAAAGCTTCGGCAAGCCGTTCGTCATCGAAAACCGCGGCGGCGCGAACGGCAACATCGGCACCGAGGCCGCCGCAAAATCGGCGAACGACGGCGCCACGCTCTTGTTTACGGGCGCGGGCTTCGTCACCAATCCGAGCCTCTACAAGAGCGTCCCCTACGACCCGGTGAAGGATTTCGAGCCGATAAGCCTGATGGCGCTCGGACCGAACGTTCTCGTCGTGCATCCCTCGCTCCCGGCGAAGTCGGTGCGGGAGCTGATAGCGCTGGCAAAATCGCAGCCCGGGAAAATCGGCTTCGCCGGCTCGGGCTCGGGCAGCACGCCGCACCTCGCGGGGGAACTCTTCAACGTCATGGCAGGCGTGCAGATGGTGCACGTTCCCTACCGGGGCTCGGGTCCGGCGATGATCGGCCTGCTCGCCGGCGAAGCGCCCGTCATGTTTCTCCCCGCGATCAACGCGGTAGGGCACGTCGCGGCCGGGCGCCTGCGCGCGATCGCGGTCACGAGCCGGGAGCGGCTGCAGGCGATGCCGGATCTTCCGACCGTCTCCGAGGCGGGCCTCGCCGGCTACGAATCGAGCCAGTGGTACGGCCTGCTCGCGCCTGCCGGCACGCCGCCGGAGGCGCTCAACCTGCTCAACGCTCGAGCGGCGAAGATCATGCGAAGCGCGGACATGAAGGCCCGCATGACCTCGGACGGCCTCGTGCCGATCGGCTCGAGCCGCGGCGAGTTCGCCGCCCACATCCGGACCGAGATCGACAAGTGGGCGAAGGTGATCAGCGCGTCCGGCGCGCGGGTGGATTGAGCGCGGCCCGGCGGACGTTCAGAATACGGGAGATCGCCGGAGGAGACCGAATGAGCGACCTGGATTTCAGCAAACCCGCGAGTCCCGCGGCTCCGCCGAGCAAACCGATCTACGACCCGGCGATGGCGGTGGAGTTCTTCAGCTCCGCCGCCAAAGCGGAAACCGTCGCGCAGGGCACGACCTTTTTCGCCGAAAACGAAAAAGGCAGCCGGCTCCTGCTCCAGCGCGACAAGATGTACCTGCTCCTGGAAGGCGAAGTCAAGCTTCTCGTGGGGAACAAGGTCATCGGCACCGTGAAGAAAGGCGAGATTTTCGGCGAGATGGCCTCGATCAGCCAGATGCCCCGCAGCGCGAGCGCCGTGGCGAACCTGCCCTGCCGCGTCATCGCGCTCGACGACGGGCAGTTCCAGAGCGCCCTGCGTAAAAAACCCGAGTTCGCGCTCATGCTGATGAGCCTCATGATCCGCCGAATGCGCGACGCGATCGGCCGGCTGAACCCGGGCGGCACCGCTTCGGACGGCAAGCTGAAGGAATCGGCGGTGTTCGACAAATCCGCTCTCGCCATTCTCGCGCGGGTGCTCGCGCAGACGAGGGTGCCCTACGAGCGCGACAAGGTCATCGTGAAGGAAGGCCAGGCCGGGGTGCTGATGTACGTCGTGCTGGAGGGCCGCCTCGCGGTTTCCATCCAGGGCAAGCTCGTGGAAAAAGTCGGCCCGGGCGGCGTGTTCGGCGAGATGGCGCTGGTCGATCGCACGCCGCGCCTCGCCACCGTTGTGGCCGAAACCAATTGCTCGCTGCTCGCGATCGGCCGAAACACCTTCCTCGATCTGATCAAGGCCAGTCCCGATTTTGCCGTGTCGCTGCTCGGCGCGGTGGGCGAGCGGGCGAGGTTCATCGCCACGCGCAACAAGTAGGAAACTCGGCAGCCGGGTGGATCCGGCAGGCGGTGCGATCGGACCCGCGCCCAGCTATTTCTTGCGGCGCAGCTCGCTGAAGAGAGACAGCTCCCAGGGCCGGATCGCGAGCAGCATGTTCATCCCGGTGCACTCCTCGAAGGGACGCCGCATGTCGTCGTTGTGCGCATCGGCGAATTCGTTCGCGACGCGCCGCAGGCGCGTCAGCATCGCCTCCTTGGAAGATTTCGAGAGCCGACCGGTGACGAACAGCATCAGCTCGTCGGGCCCGTCGAAGCGCGTGCGGAAATACTCGTTTTGCGCCTGGGCCTTGAAGAACTGCTGAAACGGGCCGTCGGGGAGCCAGGTGAAAGTGCGCGCGAGCAGCAGGCGGTAGCGGTTGCCGGGCAGGAGCCGGATGGTGCCCAGGCGATCGAGGCGCGCGAAGAGCCGTATGCACTCGGGCTCCGAGAGCGTGTAGGTGCGGGTGATTCTCTCCAGCGGCCATTGGCTCAGCGTGCACAGCGCCACGAGCATCAGCTTCTTGTCTGCGACGATGGCCCTCTCGGCCTCCGGGGTGAGCCGCGAAACCAGCCGCTCCCGCCGCTCGAGGGAGCGGGCGAGCTCCGCGAGCTCGAGGCCCGCAAGCTCGAGCACCCGGTCGAGCCGCTTCAGGCTGAAGTCCTTGCGCGAAAACATGCGCTTGACGCTCGCCTCGCTCATGTCGAGGGTCTTGGCCACCGCGGCGTAGGTCACCCCCAGCGCCCTGAGCTCCCGCTTGAGCGTGTCGATCAGTGCCGCGCTTGCGCTCATGTTATCTCCTCCTCTCCGGCAAAAAGTATCACCCGATGATACTTCGGGTCAAAGCCTGCACTACGTTGCACGTGGCGCTTCCCAGATGCGGGACTCCTGCCGATTATCGGCGGCGCTGCGGGCGCATTCGCGCCGGGATGCGACGACCGGGCCCGGGCGTTAGGGGGGATGCGCCCGCAGCGCCGGCCCGGTGTAGGCCTCAACACCGAACGGAGGTGCCAACCTGGAAGGGATGCTCGACCTCGCCATCGCCGCGCTTCAAATCATCGCGGTGCTGATTCTCGCTTACGGGGCATACCTTGCGACCCGCAAGTCGGGGGGGCCGCTCATCCCGGATGAGCCGGGAGCCGCCCCATCCCGGCAAAACCTCCGGAGCACGGCGACGCCAACCCACCTAAGCGGCGATCACGGGTTGGCGAGGTAATCGCGCTTGGCGAGCTCCACGCCGTTGTGGCGCAGGATGTCGTACGCGGTGGTGACGTGGAAGTAGAAGTTGGGGATCGCGTGGCCGAGCAGATATTGCACTCCCTTGTAGTCAACCTCTCGCGGGCCGAGCTTGAGGTGAATGTTCTTGTCTTCGCTCCCGTCGATCTGCGCGGGCTTGATGGTCTTGACGAAGTCGATGGTCTTCGCGATCCGCGCCTTGAGCTCGGCGAAGGTTTCCTCGTTGTCCTCGTGCTTGGGCACTTCCACCCCGGCAAGACGCGCCACCGCGCCCTTTGCCGTGTCGCAGGCGATCTGCACCTGGCGCTTCATCGGAAACATGTCCGGGTAGAGCCGGAAATTGATCAATGCAGCGGGGTCGATCTTCTTCGCCTCGGCGTGGGCTTGCGCCTTGTCGAGGATGGCGGAAAGATTGGTCAAGCTGTTGACGAAGCGCGGTGCGCTCGCCTGGTACATCGAGATGGGCATGGCGGGTCCTTGAGTAGAGTCGAACGGAGCGCAGATTGTAGCGCTCAGGCACCCTGGGCGGCGGGGGTCGCTACGTGATCCTGGTGTTGGCGAGCTCCAGCCGGTCGGCCAGGTTGCGCACCAGGGCCCGCGTGAGCTGCAGTTGCGCGTTCGGATCCATCTGCATCAGAGTCAGCGGCCGGAACTCGGCGAGCAGCAAGTCGCTGGTCGCCTCGACCGTCGCCTGCCGCGGCGCATCACCCTCGCGGATATAGGCCATCTCGCCGAAGCACTCGGTCGGCTTGAGCACGTTGAGCAGGCGCCCCTTGCGCGTGACCTTGACTTGGCCCTCGGCCAGATAGAAAAAGCTGTCCCCCTGATCGTTCTCGCGCAGGACCACCGTGCCTTTCGGGGCGCGCGACCAGTGGGCGGCGCGCGCGAGCTCCCACAGCTCCGCGTCGGCGAGCTCGGCCAGCATCTCGCTTTTCTTCAGCATCACGTAGCGCTCGCTCTCGGGGATCGCCTCCGGCGGCAGGACGAGCTTCGCGGCCTTCGCCAAGTCCTGCGCGAGGTCGCCGTAGTAGTCATGGCGCTCGCGCGGCTGTTTGCGCATCGCGCGAAGCACGATGTCGTCGATCTCCCTGGGAAGTCCCGAGCGCAGCTTGCTCGGCGGGATCGGGTTCTCGTGCAGGATCTTCCCGGCGAGCGCATCGAGGCCGTCAGCGGTGAAGGGCCGCCGCGCAGTGAGCAGCTCGTAAAGCACTACGCCCAGCGAATACAGATCGCTGTGGTAGGTAGGCTCCTTGCCCTCCACGACCTCGGGCGGCATGTAAAACGGCGAGCCCATCGCCACCGCCTGCGTCGTCGTCGTCGTTCTGTTCAGGCGCGCGGCGCCGAAATCGGCGATCTTCACCCGCGCGCCCTGAGCCATCATCAGGTTCGCCGGCTTGATGTCGCGGTGGATGATGCCCTCCTGGAAAGCGTAGTCGAGCGCGCCGCAGCACTTGAAACCGATCTGCAGCACGTCGGCGACGGGCAGCAGGGTGTCGGCCCTGACGTGGCGCGACAGGTCCCCGCCCGTGACCAGCTCCATGGCGATGTAGCCCCCTTCCTCTTGCACCGCAGCATCGAGGATCGCCACGATGTGGGGGTGGCGCAGATTGCCCGCGAGCGAGGCCTCGTTCAGAAACTGCAGGCGAAAGACCTCTCCGTTCTCCGGATCCTTGAACACCGCGGGGTCGATCGTCTTCAACGCGATCTCCTTCCCCGAGAACGGATCTTTCGCGAGGTAAACGGTGCCCGTCGCCCCCTTGCCGAGCACTTTCTGCACCTCGTACTTGCCGATATGGAGTTCCATCCCCGGGGATTTTTGCCTGGACGCCAAGGGGGGCGGATTGTACCCCCCATCAGGGAGTCATGTCGTTGGTCTTGCCCCGGCGGGGGGCGAACTGTCGGGCCGCGCCAGCCGCCGGTGGAATTTTCAGGGCTTCGACCTCGCGACGCCGAACATCAGGTCGTCCCCCGCGAGCGCCGCAAAGTCGAGATCGGCGCACAGTACCTTTTGCGATCCATCGGGCGCCTCAAAGGCGAAAGTGAGGGTGACGCAGAGCTTGGGTCCGGCGACCGACAGATAGGGCCGCGTGATCTGGGCCTTTCCCGGAGCTTCGATCGCGCTGCGGAAGTAGGACTTGGTCTGCCAGTCGGTGCCCTCGGTCGGCTGCACCGGCTCGAAGCGCCGGTCGTGGGCGCGCACGCTGCGCTCGGCCTCCACGTTCGCGCCGATCTGCAATCCATCGGCGCCGATCAGGTAGCAGCGCTGCGTGCAAGCGAGCCTCAGCAGCACCGGCACGGCCTGCGGAAATTCGGTCCCGAGGGACAGGTCCTGGACCGCATTCTTGAGCGCGGCCAGGTACGGCTTGAGCCGGGCGTGCTGCCGATTCTGGAATTCGGCGTTGTCCGCGCGGTGACCCGCGATCAGCCGCGCGAACAAGTCGTGGCGCGCGTTCTGCGGCGGCAGCTTGGGGCTCGGCGGCGAAAAATATTCGCCCTGCATCAGATCGGCGTTGGCGTCGATCGCGCAAAGCGCCTCGGCCTCGGTCTCGATGCCCTCCACGCATACGATCGCTCCCGCTTCGTGGAGCAGCGAGACGATCCCCGTGAACATGCGCCGCGCGAGCGGCTCCACCGTCACCCGCCGCGTCATCTCGCGGTCGATCTTCACGACGTCCGGCTTGAGCCTCCAGATGCGGTCGAAATTCGAGTAGCCCGCGCCGAAATCGTCGATCACGATGAGGCAGCCGAGCTCGCGGTAGTACTCGATCGCGGCGGCAAGGCGCTTCTCGTCCTCGAACGGCGTCTCGATCAGCTCCACCGCCACGCGGTGCGCCGGGAAACCGTTCGACTGCAGCATCTGTGAAAAGAAGGGGCCGAATTTGAGGCCTTCCGCGGCGACATACGGATCGATGTTGAGGAACAGCCAGCTGCGCGGGTCGCCGAGCTGTTGGAAGTTCCTGACGTGGAGGGTTCTGCACTGGCGGTCGAGGCGCGTCCGCGCCTCGCCTTGCGGCGCCTTGCCGAACAACTCGCCCGGACTGACGCGCTTTCCGCCCGCGTCGATCGCCCGAATCAGGCCTTCGTAGCCGACGGGACGTCGATGGGCGAGGCTGTAGATCGGCTGGAAATCGCTCGACAGGCCAAACTCCTGGCGCTCGCCGCGTTCTCCTTCCACGCAGTATTTCTCGACACGCGGCGGAGCAAGATCCCCCATGTTCACGGCGTCCCAGGCAGGCTTGCAGAAGCTCGGATTACAAATCGAAGAACAGGCCCGGCGAGTATGCCATACGGCCGCCCCCGAGGAACGGGCATTCGTGAACTACTTCATTCAAGTTGCGGAAAAATCATCCATGTCCCCGGCCTCGCGCGCCGATTGGGTGAGGCCGAACGCCAGGTGGTTTCCCGCGAGGGCGCTGAAGTCGAGATCGGCGCACAGCACGTGATACGACCCGTTCAGGGAAAGGGCGTACGACAAGGTGACGCAGAGCTTCGGGCCGGCGGCCGACAGATAGGGCCGCGTGATCTGGACCTTTCCCGGCGCCTCGATCGCCCGGCGAAAGAAGGGCTTCGTCTGCCAGTTGGTGCCCGTGACCGGCCGCATCGGCTTCAGGCGCCGGTCGCGCGCGCTGATGTTGCGCTCGGCTTCCGCGCAAGCACCGATCTGCGAACCGTCGGCCGCAACCAGGTAGCAGCGCTCGGTGCAATCGAGCTCGAGCAGCGTCCGCACGGCCTTGGAGCGGTCCGCGCCGCCCGACAGCGCCAGCACGGCATCCGCGAGAGCCGCGATGTAGGGCCGCAGCCGGATGCGCCGCTGCTCGTTGAATTCGGCGGTCTCGGCGCGGAAGCCCTTCAACAGCCGCGCAAACAGATCGTCGCAGGCGTGCTCCGCCGGCGGCTTCTCCGCCGGCCGGGCGAAGTAGTTGCCTTGCATCAGATCGGCGTCGGCATCGGTCGCGCAAAGCGCCTCGGC
>Ga0209701_10001768_pt1 | contig 14020 bp, 9 predicted proteins | sample CZO8metaG_4_FD_188356 | JGI IMG/M metagenome (GOLD analysis project Ga0209701, IMG submission 188356) | Vadose zone soil microbial communities from the Eel River Critical Zone Observatory, Northern California, USA - CZOApr15con2H3.8 metaG... | ecosystem: Environmental > Terrestrial > Soil >...
GATCACGTCGCGGTTTGCGGCAATGAACTCGGCGACGGCCTGCCACACCGGCGCCCACGCCGCGGGCGTTGCCTGTGGCAGCACATCCCCGGGCGCCAAGGTTTCGGCACCGCCCACGACCAGCTCCGAGGCCCGCGGGTTCGCCATCGTTACGCGGAGCGCGTCGTCGACCGCGATGACACCCGTCGCCACGTTGGCGAGGACGCGCGCGCTCCGCTGCCGCGCTTCCTCGAGCGCGGCCTGACTGCGCCGCACGTCGGTAACCATGCGGTCGAACGCGGTGAGCACCGGTTCGAATTCACGGGGCGTGCCGGGCGGAAATGCCGGCGGCTCACTGCCCCGGCCCACAGCAATGGCCGCCTCGCGCAGCGCGGCGACCGGTTTCGCGAGCCGGCGCGCCGCGAGGCCGGCAAGGTAGATCGCGGCCACCAACCCGACGAGCGTCGCCAGCAGGATGCCGAAGGTGAGATCCTCCCGCTGCTCCCGAATGCGCTCGTCGTCCAACAGCTGCGGCACTGCCAGCACTCCCTGCTCACCGGGTGGACCCGGCGCAACGACGAGAAAGCCGACGCGGGTCGGCCGGCCGCCGGTTCGCGCGTCGATGGTCGTCTCGAGCTCGTCCTCGAGTGTGCCCCGGAAGACCTGGGGAGCGAGAAATGGATCGACCAAACCGAGCTCCGCCAGTACCGGCGAGCTCGTGGCCACGAGTACGCCACGGCGATACAGCCACAATTCGGCGTCGAGCCGGCGGCCCAACTCGACCAGGGAGCGAGCGATCGTCTCGGGCGGATCTTGGGCGACGGTTTCGGCGCCGGCGGCGGCGTCGCGGAGCGTCTGGCGAATGAGCAGATCGCCGGAGCGACGGGCATCCTCGGCCAGGTCGGTAAAGCTCCACGCCGCAAATCCGAGGACTGGCAAGACGAAAAACGTGATGAGCACAGACGTGAGCTGCACGCGATAACTGGTCTGCAGCGTCGTCACAAAAGCAGGGATCCGCGGCCGCCAGCCTTCCGCGGTGACGAGTCCGAACAGCCAGAACCCGCCCAGCAGCGCGACGTCGAGTAAGACGACGAGTGCGCCGCGCACCAGCAATGCCCACGGCCCGCGCAGGTCCACCCGTGTGTGCACGTGCCGGATCCCGCCCCGGAGATTGATCAATCGCTCTCCCCGCGCTGTCCATTGATCGCGGCGCCATTCCACAATAGGTCCGACGTTCGCGGCGGTGGTCGGGACCGGGAGTGACAGGGAAATCGTGTACGGAGCCGTCGCTTCCACATCATTGCGCAGGAATCGCGCGACGCGCTCTGGGGCTAGCAGCCTGGTCCTCGGACCGACGCCGACGGTTAGTACCGTTCGGTTCCGCAGCGGCACCACCAGGACATAGTGAATGCTCGGTATTCTCTCCAACCGTTCGATGCACGGCTCGTCTACCGCGGACCGCGCGAGCGCCGCGAGATCCGCCAGCGACAGATCGAGCTGCGCCAATCGCAGCTCGGCGAGAGGCCGGGCATCGGGACCAGCACCCCAGAGCGCCAGCATCGCCGGGTAGTCTTCGGCCACGAGTGGCGAGGAGACCCACAGCGCGTACAGATCTCCCGCACTGGTCGGTGGCGGACTCGACAGCGCATTGATCCGCTGGCCGAATCGTTCGAGCAGCGCGACCGCGACGGCATCGCCCTCCTGTCCTAGTCGCAGCGCGTCGCGACTCGCGAGGGACAGCCGACCTTCGACCGCCGCACCCCACGCGAGCAGCGCCGCCGCCGTGCCCGCGACGATCGCCATGCCGGCGAGCGCCCAGCGTCGCGGCGCCGGCAGAATCACACCGAAGAGCGCGGGGAGCCACAGAAACGTGTACCACTCCGGCCATGCCCCATGCGGGTCCCACAACCAGAGGCCACCGATCGCCGCCAGCGCGCCCCAGGCACACGCCGCCGGAATCACCCACGACACGCGCTGTGGCTCAGCGGCACCACGGACCAACGCGGCGGCAAGCAGAATCAACGCCATCGCCGTCACCGCCAGCGCGGCCTGCCATGACAGCCACAGCCCCAGGCTGACGCCGCTCGCCGGCGGCGCGATGCCGCGACCGAAGTAGCGCACCACGTAGGGCGCCGCGACCATCAGCAGCAGTGCCGCCACGATTCCCCACCACCGTCGCTCAATGCCGCGTCTCCATAACCACCCCGCCGCGACGAGCAGCAGCACGCCCCCGACGAGCAGCGCCCCAGCGGACGCTCCGATGATCGGGACCGGCCTGTAGAATGTCGCGGGGGAGAACAGCGCGGCCGGTCCCACCGGCGCGCGCAGTAATGTCCATGCCGCGACGAGGAGGACCCCCGAGCGCCACGCGCCGGGCGCAGCGACGAGCAGCAGCGCAAGCATCACGCCGAGCGTGATCCGAGCGAGCCACGCGGTACGAGCCAGCGCCGCGAGCTTCGCATCGCCTTGCGAAGGGGGAATCGTGAGAACCGAAAACAGATCGGCGCTCTCGCACGGCGTCGAGGGCTCGTGCGGCTTGCAGATCTCGAAGACGCTCGAGTCACGCGGACCCGCGCCGGGGGGGAAGAATCGCAACGAGACACCGTGATCGCGCGCGAATACCGCGCCGAACGAACGCTCGGCCTCGGGAACGGCGGGAGCCGCGGACAACAGCACGCTGCCGACCGACGTGCCACGCCGCGCCTGGCGGCGTGCCTCGAGCACCGCGTAGAATGGAGTCATGACCGCATGCAACTCGGTCGTGTCTTGCGCGGGCAGCGTGCGGCGGCGTCCCGCCCAGGCGACAGGATGCGGATCCGGATCGCCCTGGAGCACGGTCACGCCGCGCTCGAGCGGGGGGCCGGCGATTACTGCGTCGTGCAGCTCGTCGAACGCTCCTTCTTGGGGGAGCAACGATGCTTTTGAGCCGCGCTCCGCCAGACGCCGGGCCTCGGCGATGGCGCGCCCCAATGAGGTCTGCAACGCCCGCGACGCGGCCGTGACGCGCCGCTCGCGCAACGATGGCCAGCAACATTCGACGCGCCATATCTGGAAGGCGCCGCTGACCAGCACGACCCCCAGTACCAGACTGGCGAGGGCCGCAGCGATCGTGAGCAGTGGGCGCCGCGGGCGGGTGAGCGCAAGCGCGACCGCGGCGATTCCCGCCGCGCCCGCAAGCCAGGCCCAGATGCCCACGTCGCCGCGCAGCCACTCCGCAGCCGCGAGGCTCGCAGCACAGCCGGCGATTACGACGTGAGCTTGCCTCTGCATTTGAGCGTTCTCACCCCCGAGGCCGTCCGCATCGCCATCGCGCGCGATTCACGGCTCCTGGTGCCCGTCGGCACCTGCGAACAACATGGCCCTCATCTGCCGCTCGGCTGCGACACCATCATCGTCGAGCGGCTCGCCGATGATCTGTCCTCAACATTCGGCGTTTTGCGCGCGCCGACCGTATCCTACGGTGTGAATACTGCCACCAAACGCCCCTATCCCGGCAATGCCAGCGTGCGCCGGAAGACGCTGCACCGCTGGATGAATGATCTGCTCGGCTCCTGGGAGCAATGCGGCGTCGACCCTTTCATTATTCTCACGGCTCACGGCCACGACCCCCACCAGGAGGCTCTGTCTACGCTGCGCACGCGGCGCGCGCGCGTATTCACCGTCGATGTCTTCGCCCTCGATTTCACGGGCTTTCTCGAAGATCCCGCCGGTCCGACGCATGGCGGCGAGCTCGACACGTCGTTGATGCTCTACATCGCCCCGGAGCTCGTGCGCATGGACCTGGCACAGGACTTTCCCCTGACGGCCCGTCAGGTAGCCCGGTACCGCCGCCGTGCATCGGGATCTGTCCCGGCCCTTTCCCCTGGATCCGTTGGTCGCCCGACGCTTGCGTCTGCCGAAAAGGGGGCGCGCCTGTATAAGATGATTCATGACCGCATTGCCACGCGAGTGTTGGGTGGGGGAACCGTAGCCGCGTGACCGCCCTGCTCATCCTGGCACTCCTTCAGGTGGGGAATACTGTCGATGAAGGGGTGTTCGCCATCCGGGTAGATACGCTGGAAGTCGCCCGCGAGTCCTTCCGGTTAAGCCACGGCCGTTTATCGCGCGGCGACGCCGGCTGGAGTCTCGCCACCACGATCCGCTACGATCGTGCGCGTCCGGTCATCGTGCTCGCACCCATTCTCGAAGTAAACAGCGACACCATGCCCGTGACTCTGCAGTACGACGTCGCCGATCCCCGGCAGCCCTCGCGCATCCTCGGCGAGCTCGGACGCGGCCGGTTCACCGTCCGGTTCGTGGCCCGCACCATGGAGCGCGCGCGCGAATTCCCCATTGGACCGCGAACGGTCGTGCTCGACGACTCCGTTTTCGCTCTCTATGTCTTCGCCGCCTGGATGGCAGCGTCCGAAGTCGGTGAGGTCACGGCGATCCTGCCCCGTTCTTTGCGGCGCGAGACCATGCAAATCCAGGATCACGGACTGACCGCGACCACCGTCAATCATGACTCCGCCCGGCTCCGCCACATAACCGTGAGCGGCGGCGCCGCCGGAACCGTGCACCTCTGGCTCGATCCTGCGGGTCGGCTCATGAAACTCGAGATTCCCTCCCGACGTCTAAGCGCGGAGCGACTCGCCGGCAGTTGATCTCTTGCTGTCGTTGCTCCCCAGACTAGGTTCCTGTCGCAGGCCGAAACCGCCTTCTGTAGGTGCGCGTATGGGCTTCGACCTCACGACATATCTTTTAGCAAGGACGACCATGAAATACGTGTCGATCGCGGCAGGCCTCCTTGCGTGCCCTGCCGCCCTCGCTGCACAACAGCCCTCAGCACCTACCAAACCGACCGTCACCGCGGCGCTTTCACTCGCGGACGCGATAGCCGTGGCGCGGGATAACAACCCCACCTACCGCCAGGCCGTGAACAACGGCGGACCCGCGGCGTGGGGCGTGCGCAATGCCTACTCGAGCCTCCTGATTCCCACCCTGACCGCCTCCGGCGGCATGTCGTATACGGGGCCGGGCTCGCAGACCTTTTTGACACAGAGCTTCTCCCAGTCGGTGTCCACCGTCTCTTCATTCTATGATCTGGGGCTCTCCTGGCAGCTTTCGGGCACGACGTTGTCGCAGCCGGGGCTCGCCAAGGCGCAACAGCACGCCGCTGACGCGGACATCGCCGGCGCGCAGAATGTGCTCATCACCAGCGTCAAGCAGCAGTACCTCACCGTTCTGCAGGCACGCGCGCAGGCGGATCTCGCAAAGAAGACCCTCCAGCGCAACGAGGAGTTCTTGAAGCTCGCGCAGGCGCGTTACAGCGTGGGCCAGGCGACGCTGATCGATGTCCGCCAAGCGCAGGTCGCACGCGGCCAGGCGGAAGTCGGGCTCTTGCGGGCGGAGACACAGGTGAGCGTTGAGAAGCTGCGGTTGTTCGAGCAGATGGGTGTGACACCACCGGTGGACGTCGCGTCCGTTCAGTTGACGGACTCGTTCGCGGTCGAAGCGCCGACATGGAACCTCGGGGAATTGCTGACGATGGCGGAGCAGCAGAATCCGGCGCTCAAAGCGTTGCGGGCGCGCGAGGGCGCGGCATCATGGGGTGTTCGCGCCGCAACCGCGAGCTACGGTCCCGCGGTCTCCGTCTCCGCGGGGTGGTCGGGATTCACCCAGCAATTCACCAACATTGATGCGATTCGGCGCAACGAGCAGTTACAGCTTCAGGAGCAGCTGACGGCGTGTAACGAGACAAATCAGATCCGACTCAATGCGGGCCTACCTGCTTTGGACTGCAGCATCTATCAATGGGGCTCGAGCTACGAGCAGACGCTGGTCTCACGCAACTCCGTGTTTCCATTCCATTTCACGCAGCAGCCCTTCCAGGCACGGCTGACCGTGACCCTGCCGATCTTTACAAACTTTGCGCAGGAGCTGCGTGTCTCACAGGCACGGACTCAGCGCAACAATCTCGACGAGCAGGCGCGGGCACGCGGTCTGGGTGTGCACACCGAAGTGAGCCAGGCGTTCCTCACGCTGCAGACGGCGTTCCGGACTGTGGGGCTGCAGGACACCAACCGGGCCGCCGCCCGTGAGCAGCTGCAGCTCGCCACCGAGCGCTACCGCGTGGGGTCGGGCACGTTTTTCGAGCTGTTGGATGCGCAAGTCGCGGCGCTGCGCGCGGAAAGCGACTACGTGAACGCGACGTACGACTACCACAAGGCCTTGGCCGCGCTCGAAGCCGCGGTCGGCCGCAGTTTGCGATAACCGAGAGGATCGAGTCGACATGTCCAAGCGGAACAAGGTGCTGTTGGGTGGCGGCGGGGCCGTACTCCTCGTCCTGCTGGTGATCGTCAGTGCCAGCGCCAAGCGCGAAAAGGGCGTCGAAGTGCGGTTCGAGACCGTCGGACGCCGCGATCTCGTCGCCGCCGTCACCGCCAGCGGAAAGATCCAGCCCAAGAAGAAGGTGGACGTCAGCGCCGACATCACGGGCCGGATCACTCGCATCGCGGTGCGCGAGGGCGACTTCGTACAGAAGGGTCAGTTCCTGCTGCAGATCGACCCGACCGTGTACGAGGCGAATCTCCAGCGCGCCAGCGCCGCGATGTCGTCGGCGCAGGCCGGCGCCGTCCAGGCGCGCGCCACGCGCGATCAGTCGCAGCGCGCGCTCCAGCGCACCAAAGAGCTGCGCGAGCAAAACCCCAACCTGATTTCGCCCGAGCAGATGGAGCAGGCGCAGACGGCCTTCGACGTCGCCGACGCGAATTTGACGGCGTCGCAACATCTCGTCGATCAGTCGCGCGCCGGGTTGCAAGAGGCGCGTGACCAGATGGCCAAGACGCATCTCGTCGCGCCGATGGCGGGACGCGTCACTCGACTCGCCGTCGAGGAAGGCGAAGTCGCGGTACCCGGCACGTTCTCGCGCGAGACCGGCCTGTTGCTCACGATCTCCGACCTGTCGGTGATCCAGGTGAAGGTGCAAGTCGACGAGACTGACGTGGTACGGCTGCACTTGGGGGATTCGGTGGACGTCACGATCGACGCCTTCCCCGACACGACGTTTGTCGGTCGAGTCACCAAGGTGTCCAACAGCGCGATCCTGACGGCGGCATCGGCCGCAACCGGGCAGAACGACCGCGCAGTCGACTATCAGGTCGAGATCACGCTCGCCAATCCCCCGTCCGAGGTCAGGCCGGATCTTTCCGCTACCGCGCGTATCGTGACGGACACTCGCAAGCAGGCGCTCGCGATTCCGATCATCGCGCTCACGGTGCGCGAGAACACGCCCGTGTCGACGGAGCTGCGATCAGCATCGACTTCCCCGCCGGCGGCCGAAGCAGCGACACCAGCAGACACATCAAAGCGAACGAAGAAGAAGGAGTCGGAAGGTGTGTTCATCGTGCACAACGGCGTCGCGACGTTCCGGCCCGTGAAGGTCGGCATCGCCGGCGAAGAGCACTTCGAAGTGGTAAATGGAGTCCATCAGGGTGACACCATCGTCGCCGGCCCGTACCAGGCGGTGCGCGATCTCAAGGAAGGCGCACGCGTGCGTCCCAGCCGGGAATCGAGCGACACGGCGAAGGCGAAACGCTCGTGAGCACCGTGCAGCAGTTCCGCACCGGGGACACGCCGCTCCCCGACGTCATCATCCTGGCCCACAAGCTGACGCGTGAATACGACATGGGCTCCGAGCTCGTGCGCGCGCTCCGTGGTGTGAGCGTGCAGATCCGCAAGAACGAGTATGTGGCGGTCATGGGGCCTTCGGGCTCCGGCAAGTCGACGTTGATGAACCTCGTCGGCTGCCTCGACACCCCTACGAGCGGCGAGTACTGGCTCAACGGCCAGAAAGTGAGTGACCTCGAGGACGACGAGCTGGCGCGCATTCGCAACAAGGAAATCGGGTTCGTCTTTCAGACGTTCAACTTGCTGCCCCGCGCCGACGCGCTGCACAACGTGGAGCTGCCGCTGATCTACGCCGGCCTCTCCGCGCGGAGCCGCCGCGCGCAGGCGGCGCGGGCCCTGGAGCGGGTCGGCCTCGCCGATCGCATGGATCACAAGCCGAACGAGCTGTCGGGCGGTCAACGGCAGCGCGTCGCGATCGCGCGCGCGCTCGTGAACGAGCCCAGCATCCTGCTCGCCGATGAGCCCACCGGCAATCTCGATTCCACGACCAGCTCGGAAATCATGGGCGTGTTCGCGGAGCTGCACCGCCAGGGCCAGACGGTCGTGATGGTGACGCACGAGCAGGACATCGCCGCGCACGCCGCCCGCGTCATCACGCTGCGGGACGGCCTCGTCGCCACCGATCAGCTGAAGGCCGCCTAAGTGCCGATTTTCGAAGCACTGCGTCTCGCCCTCCAAACGATTCGCGCGCAGAAGCTGAAGAGCGGATTCTCCCTCCTCGGGGTCTTCATCGGCGTGGCGTCGTTGATCGGCGCCTGGTCGATCGCCAACGGCGTCAACCGGTACATGACCGAGAAGTTCGCGCAGACGCTCTACGGCGTGAACACCTTTCAATTGCGGCGCCAGCCCATGTTCGTGCCGAACGTCCCGGACTCGGTGTGGCGGTCCTGGAGGCGGCGCCCGCGCATCCGTTTTAGTGACGCCGAGGCGATCAACGAAGGCCTGACGGTTCCCGTGATCACCGCGTGGCAGTCGAGCGATAACGTCACGGTCTCGTTCGCCAACAAAGAGGCGCGAGACATCGACCTCACGGCGGCGAGTGAGCGCTACTTCGAAATCAAGAATCTGCGCATCGCGGTCGGCCGAGCCTTCACGGGCCAGGAGAATCGGTCGGGGGTGCCGGTGGCAGTGCTGGGTGACGCCGTCGCGCAACGCCTGTTCGTCGATCGCCCCCCGTTGGGTCGCAACGTACGCATTGGCGGCGTGCCCTATCGCGTGATCGGCGTCGTCGAGAAGCAGGGCAGCTTGATGGGATTCCCGCTCGATCGTTTTGTCGTCGTGCCCGCACTCTCGCCGGCCCAGAACCTCGTGAATCCCCCCGGGATTCTCGATGCCTTCCTCGTGAAGGCGCGCTCGGACCCCGAGATGCGTGAAGCGATGTCGCAGGCGGAAGGCATCATGCGCAGCCGCCGCCACCTGCGTCCGCGACAGGACGACAACTTCGTGCTGGACACATCGGAAGGCATCCAGCGCTTCTGGGCGGGGATCAGCCGCATCCTCATGATCGTCATGCCCGGGATCGTGATCGTCTCGCTGGTCATCGGTGGGATCGTGATCATGAACATCATGCTCATGGCCGTGGCGGAGCGGACGCGGGAGATCGGCCTGCGAAAATCGCTCGGTGCGCGCCGCCGCGACGTGCTGCGGCAGTTTCTCGCAGAGTCGACGGCGATCGCCGCGGTCGGCGCGGCCTTCGGTATCGTTGCCGGCATTGGTCTGACCGTGTTGATCAACGCGATCTCGCCGCTGCCGGCGAGCGTGTCGCCCACGTCCGTCATCCTCGGTGTCATCATGGGCGCGGGCGTCGGCGTCGTCGCCGGCGTCTATCCCGCCACCCGAGCCGCGCGGCTCGATCCGATCGCCGCGCTGCGTCAGGAGTAACCCGTGACCGCGTTGTTCGAAGGCGTCGGGATCGCGCTCACGTCGCTGCGCGCACACAAGATGCGCGCCGCGCTCACGATTCTGGGCGTCGCGATCGGTGTCACGGTCGTCATGGTCATCGGTGCCCTGATCAGCGGGTTCAACAAGGGCATCTCGGACATGCTGTCGTCGCTCGGCCCGAAAACGTTCTGGGTCGGGCGCTACTGGGGCGGGCAGAACGACCAGGACCCGGAAGATCCCAATCCATGGCGCCGGCGGCCGCCGATCACGATGGAAGAAGCCAATCGTCTGGCCCAACTCCCGACGATCGCGTTCGTCGTCGTGGACGAATTCACGAGGGCCGACATCGACTTCGAGGGCCACCGCCTCTCGACAATCGGCATCCGCGGTCGCAACGCCGATTGGCCGAAGATCGAAGGCGGCCAGATCAATCCCGGTCGTTCCTTTACCTACCTCGAGGATGCGGCGAACAGCCATGTCGCGGTCGTGAACGACAAGCTCGCCGAGAACCTGTTTGGGCAGCGCGACCCGATGAACCGGCGGATCAGGATCGGTGGGCTGCCGTATGACGTCGTTGGCGTCTACAATCCCCCGCCCCGTCTCTTCGGCGAAGCCGATCGCCCGGAAGTCATGATTCCGCACGGCACCTTCGTGAAGGATCTGCAATTCTGGCCCGGATGGATGAGCATGTTCGTCGTGCCGCAGGATTCGGTCTCCCTGCAACGCGCGATGGACGATGTGACGATGGCCATGCGGACGATGCGAGGCTTGCGTCCCGGCCAAAAAAGCAACTTCGACGCCATCAGCCAGGACGTGTACGTGCAGGCCATCAACAGCTTCACGCGCGTCGCGCGCGTGCTGATGATCGCGCTGTCGATGGTGGGCCTGATGGTGGGTGGCATCGGTGTCGTGGCGATCATGATGATTTCGGTCACGGAGCGCACCCGCGAGATTGGGGTCCGCAAGGCCCTGGGAGCGACGCGGCGCGAAGTCATGTGGCAATTCCTCGTCGAGGCGGCGACCCTGACGCTCGTCGGCGGCTTCGTCGGCATGGTGTTCGGTTGGCTGATCGCGATCTTGCTGCACAGCTTCACGCCGGTGCCCGCCTACGTGCCGATCGGCTCGATCGTCGTCGCGCTGACCGCTGCGGCCGTCACGGGGCTCCTGTTCGGCATTTATCCCGCGAGTAAAGCTGCGCGACTCGATCCGGTGGAAGCGCTGCGGTACGAATAGGGGCGGCAAAGGCGGCACGGCCTTTCCCGCCCGTGCCGCCCCTGCCGCCTTAAGTTTGAAGGCCATGCCTCTCTTCGAAGCCCTCCGTCTCGCCCTGCAAACGGTCTGGAGCCACAAGCTCCGCTCGTTCTTCACGCTGCTGGGAATCATCGTCTCAGTCGCATTCCTCGTCGCCGTCGTCGCCGTCATTCAGGGCATGAACGCCTACGTGCGCGAGCGCCTCGCGGGGGCAATCGTCGGCGTCAACGCGTTTCAGATTCGTCGCGATCCCATTCAGGTCGGCTTCATCGACGACGAGGCGTGGAAGCAGATCCAGCGCCGGCCGATCATTGCGCGCGAAGACGTCGCGTATATCGCACGCGCGGTGCCCGACGCGGAGGCGATCGCCCTGCAGTCAGGCTGGCCGACACCGATGGCCGACGTGCAATGGCGCAATCGCACGACGGGCGACGTCTTCATCTTCGGCGTGACGGCACCCTATGTGCTCGTGCAGGACTACGCCTTTGCCGCGGGCGCGCCGCTCACGGATATCGACGTGCAACAGCGGCGCTACGTCGCGGTGCTGGGCTACGACGTCGCCGAAAAGCTGTTCGGTGAAGCGGCGGCGGCGGTCGGACAGATGATCCGCGTGCACGGCATGCAGCTCATCGTGAAGGGCGTGATCGCGCGCAAGGGCACGGTCCTGGGCCAGTCGTGGGATGGGTTCGTCATGCTGCCGTTGACGACTTTCGAGGCGATGTACGGGCGACGGCAGACGATGGTGATCTCCGTGAAAATGGCGACGGCAACAGGTGTCGCTCCGGCGATGTTGCGGGCGGAAGAGGCGATGCGTATCGCGCACCGTTTGCGGCCGGGAACGGATAACGACTTCACCGTGGACACGGGCGAAGGGTTGATCGCTTTCTGGGGGAAGCTCACGCGCGTCATTTTCACCGTGGTGCCCGCGGTGGTCGTCATTGGGATCGTGGTCGGCGGGATCGTCATCATGAACATCATGCTCATGAGCGTCACGGAGCGCACGCGCGAGATCGGCATTCGCAAGGCGTTGGGCGCCGCGCGCCGCGATATCCGCCGCCAGTTCTTTGCCGAGGCGCTGACGCTGTCGCTGCTGGGCGGGATCGCGGGGCTCGCGGTCGGAGCCGGCCTGGCCGGACTCGTGCAGATCCTTTCCCCGTTGCCGGCTCGCGTGACCGCGTGGTCAATCGGCCTGGCGCTGCTCCTGGGCATCGTCGTCGGCGTGGCGTTCGGCGTTTATCCGGCCCATCGGGCCTCGCGCCTCGATCCGATCGACGCCCTCCGCCAGGAATAGATGGCCCTTCACTCGGTTCGCGAGGGTTGGCGCATCGCCTTCGAGCAGCTTCGCGCCAACAAGCTTCGCTCCGCGCTCACGGTGCTGGGCGTGGTGATCGGCATTGCGACGGTGATGGCGATGGCGTCCATCGTCGCGGGATTCCGCGAGCAAATCGTGAATACGCTCGAGGTCGTGGGGCCGACGACGTTCCGTGTGCTCCGCTACTTCTCGACGACCGGTGTGAATCCCGACGCGGTGCCGCGCGAAGTGCGCATCCGGCCCAAGCTGGTTCCGCAGGAGGCGGAGGCCATCGCCCGGCTTCCCGAGATCCATTATGCCGCGATCTGGACGCAGCTGTTCGAGCGGTTCGAGTACGGCGGCAATCACACGCGCATCCTCGGCGTCTTCGGTGCCGATGACCGGTTCATGGAAATTCTGGGCGGTGGGATCCCCTCGGGCCGTTCCTTCACCGCGGCCGAGCTGCGCGGTGGCGAGCCCATCGTGATCGTCGAGCAGCGGACGATCGACCGGCTGTTCGGCGCCGTCAATCCGCTCGGCCGCATCGTGCGTATCGGCGGACATCCGTTTCGGATCGTGGGGGTGTGGCAGCGACCCACGAACATTTTCGAAGTCCCGGGCACACCGGAGATCGCGGCGATCATGCCCTTCGAAACCGCGCGCCGCAGCTTTTTCATCGACGAGGTGAACTCATTGATCATTCTCGTCAAGCCGAAGCCGGAGGTCACCGTCACGCGCGCCATGGATGCCGCCACGCTGACGCTGCGACGGATGCGGGGCCTGCGCGTGAGTGACCCGAATACCTTCGATCTGCTCACGTCCGACCAGGTCCTGAGTATCTTCGACAGCCTGACGTTCGCGTTCTTCTTTGTGATGCTGGTGCTGTCCAGCATCGCGTTGATGGTCGGAGGCATCGGCGTGATGGCGATCATGATGGTCTCCGTGACGAGCCGGACGCGCGAGATCGGCTTGCGCAAAGCGCTCGGCGCGACGCGGCGCGCGGTCCTGTGGCAATTTCTGGTCGAGGCCGCGACACTCACACTGCTTGGCGGCATCATCGGGATCGTGCTGGGCTTGGGCGTCGGTGAAGTGTTGAAACGGCTCCTGGACTTCAGTACGACGGTTCCGGTCGTGCCTGCCGTCATCGCGACCGTCGCATCCATTCTCGTCGGACTGGTCTTTGGGATTGCGCCGGCGGCGCGGGCGGCGCGGCTCGATCCCGTTGAGGCGCTCCGGTATGAGTGAGTACATCGATCTCCTCGCCATCGCCGCCCACCGCGACGATGTCGAGCTCACGTGCGGTGGCACGCTGGCGAAAGCCGCGCGCGCCGGGCACCGCGTTGGGATCATCGATCTCACGCAGGGCGAAATGGGCACGCGCGGCGACGCGGCCACCCGCACCGCGGAAGCGGAGCGCGCCGCCAAGACGCTTGGCGTCGCGCTCCGGCTCACCGCTGGCATGCGCGACGCGCACCTGGCGAATGATGAACCGTCGCGAGAAGCAGTCGTCGCATTGATTCGCCGCACGAAACCGAAGGTCGTGATCCTTCCCTTCCCCGTCGGCCGGCATCCGGACCACCGCGTCGCATCGGAGTTGGGACGGGACGCCTGTTATCTCGCCGGGCTCGCGAAGTTCGCGCCGGGAAAGGGCGGCGAGGCGCACCGGCCGTACAAACTCCTGTATGCCCTCGCATATCGAGAGGACCCGGTCAAGCCCACATTCGTCGTGGACATCTCGGATGTGTTCGAGAAAAAGATGGAGGCGATTCGCTGTTACTCGTCCCAGTTCGACGGCGCCAAGGCTGCGGGCGAAGTGTTCCCGACAGGCCAGGATCTGTACGAGCTGATCCGCGTGCAGTCCGCGCACTACGGATCGCTGATCCGCCGGCGCTATGGCGAGCCCTTCTATACCGCCGAGACCCAGGAGGTCGACGATGTGCTCGATCTTGG
>Ga0209701_10001769_pt1 | contig 14014 bp, 9 predicted proteins | sample CZO8metaG_4_FD_188356 | JGI IMG/M metagenome (GOLD analysis project Ga0209701, IMG submission 188356) | Vadose zone soil microbial communities from the Eel River Critical Zone Observatory, Northern California, USA - CZOApr15con2H3.8 metaG... | ecosystem: Environmental > Terrestrial > Soil >...
AAGACCCGGCGGGCGCCGATGCGGACTCGCCGACTCCGCCGGAAGCGGGCAAGACCCCGCGAACAAATGCGCGGCTCTATTCCATGCTCGGCAGGATGGAAGAGGTCTCCTGCTCTGCCAACCAGGCGTTGGATGTGACGCTGACGATGGGCGGGACACGGATGAGGCTGCACTCTGACGACGTTACGAGGATCAATTTCTTTTCGACGACTTGGAAACCTCCGGCGAACTTCAATCCGTGCGTTCACCTGCGAGGCCTGACAGCAGTGGTTTCGTACCGTCTTGTCAAAGACCAGAGTTTTGATGGCGTCATTTGGTCCATCGAGATTCGCCGATAGCCTAATTCAGAAGCTGGAGCTGGACCGAGCTATCTCCTTTCTCTGCCCAGAGATATATGAAAAACTGTGCGGGATTCCGCGAAGATATATGACTTTTTGTAGACCAAGCTGAATATTTCGGCCCACGTTGAAAGAAGCCGACAACACAGATAGGCTTGCGCGGCGTAGGTCAGGGCTGAGCGCATTGACTTCAGTTTCTGAACTAAGCAGCACAAATTCAGCTAGTTAGACGAGCGCGGCTATGGACCGGCTGACCCGTGCTAAGGAGCTTCAAATTAAGGACCTGAAGGAAAACAGATAAGGGCATGTACATTTGGCAAAGACCGTGCTAGAAGACGTGCAGCGTCGTCGTGTCCATTGCGTTTGTAGGCAGGGACAGCGACTTATTGGGGTCCTGAATCTTTACTCTCGAAGGGGGAAAACGAAATGCACGGATCAAGAAAGAGCAGCTCGTGGCTGTGCTGGGGTCTGACTCTCACACTGCTCCTCGCCGGGTCGGCGGGAATTGCGTACGCGCAGAGCGCGTCAACCGCAACGATCGTGGGAGTCGTGGTAGATGCAGCACAAGGCGCATCTATTCCCAATGCGACGGTGACCGCAACAAACACCGCCACGCGCATTGCATTCCCGACAAAGACTACCTCCACCGGCGACTATACGATTTCGCTCCTACCACCCGGAACGTACGACGTCAGGGTCGAGGCTCAAGGGTTTGCAGTGGGCGCGTCCAAGGGACTCACACTGAACGTGGGCGACCAGAGAGACCTCAACTTCAAGCTAGCGGTGGCAGGCACAACGACGACCGTTGAAGTGACCGGCGAAACGCCGCTGATTGAAACCACCAAGACTGAGGTTTCGAGCACCGTTGACGACACGGCGCTGAAAAACCTGCCCACATTTGCCGGAGCTGGCGGTGTGGCAAATGATTATGCATCGCTCGCCCTCACCGCACCCGGAGTCAAGCTTGACACCAGCACACTGACCGGGGACTTGATCGGCCCCGGCAATATCAATAACCGCGCCAACCAATACAACGTGGACGGAGCGAACATTACGGACCAGCTTGTCTCCGGACGCGACGGCCTGGGCGCCTCGGTAGATGAAATCCAGGAATTCCAGGTGCTGACCAACAACTACAATGCCGAATATGGTCAGGCCGGGGGTCTGATCCTCAACGCCGTGACCAAGTCCGGCACCAACGCTGTTCACGGGGATGGCCACATGTATTTCCGTGGGCGGAACTTCAGGGCTTCAGATCCTTTCTATAACATTTCGTTGCTTCAGAGTGCTGTGCCTGCGGGGACGGTAGCGCCTGCGGGCACCCCTCACTGCCCGGCAAACGATTTTTCCGCAGGGGCATTGGTGAAATTGGATGGCTGTGATCGGGCCGCCTTCCACCGCCAGGAGGGCGGTTTTACGATCGGTGGGCCCTTCGCGAAGGACAAGCTATTCTGGTTCGGCAGCTATGAGCAGAGCCGTCAGTCCTTCCCGGAAATCCTGACTCCTCCTACAGGTGCTCTAGCCGTTCAGACACCCACAAACAATCAGCTTTATTCCGCCAAGCTGGACTGGAAGGCGTCGAACAAGCATACCTTAAGCGGCCGTTTCTGGGTTGACCGGCAGCTCTTCGACAATTTGATAGTGCAGACTGGCAACAATATTACCCCTAACTCGCTAACCAATTTCAACGTCCATGTGTTGGGGTTCAATGTGGGTTTCGTTTCCTCGCTGACCTCAAACCTGGTAAACGAGGCCCGGTTTGCTTACCTGCGTACGATCAACGCGTTGCCGGATAAAACCACTCTGCCCGGGCAGCAGGGCAACGGATTCTATACGGGCGCCGCGTTCTGCTGCCCGCAGGGCGGGTTGAACAAGCGTTACCAGTATATTGACAACCTCACCTGGACGCATGGCAAGCACACGGTTAAGACCGGTTTCAATATCAGCTACTATCCGTGGTTCTCCTTATTCCAGCAATTCCACTTCGGGCAATACAATGTTACTGGCAGTCTGGGCAGTCAGACGCCAACAGCTTTCACCTTCGGGTCTGGCCCCGGCGCGGTGACATCCAAGGACAACATCTACGGCTTCTATGGTCAGGATACGTGGAAGTTGACGCGCAAGCTGACGATGAACGCGGGCCTGCGGTATGACTACGAGGCTGGCGCCTTCAAGGGTGGCACAGTCAAGGGTCCGAACGGCACTTGCTTCCAAGGCAACGGCATCATCCCCGCCTGCTCTTCGGACAAGAACAATTTCCAGCCGCGTTTAGGCTTCACCTATGCTCCGTGGGCGAAAACCCTTTTCAAGGCTTCTTTCGCGGAGAGTACAGTGCTGGCCTTCAACAACGTCGTTTTGGACTCTCTGAACTTTGACGGTAAAAACCTGCGTACGGTTCAAACCAGTGACCCAGCGGTCCTGGCGGCATTCCCTAACTTCCCCAATCCTGCATTGTTAACGGGGATAGCCTGCCCTCCAAACTGCGGCCGTGTTCGTCCCATTGCAAACAACCTGCACAATCCTGAAGTCCGCAGCGTCAACTTTGGGATTGAGCATCAGTTTACCAACACGTTGTCGGGGCAAATCCAATACATCGGGCAGTTTGGGTTTGGTCTGTTCGGTGAGCGGGACAGGAACGCGCCTCCAGTCATCGCGGATCCGGCACACGCCGGCTTCTTCTATTTCGGACCCCGGCCGGATTCGCGGTTCTTGGCGATACGGACAAATGAGAACTCCCGCACTTCGCACTATAACGGCCTGCTGGTCAGCGCAACCAAGCGTTTCTCCAACCACATAAGTTTTGTGGGCAGCTATACCTGGTCGCATGCGCTTACCTCGGGCGAGGACTTCTTCGGGCTTTCCGAGCCGGGTGATCCCAGGAACATCCGCGCTGAGTTGGGGCCGGCGTTCAACGATATCCGCCATGCCGCTAACATGGGCGTGCAATTGGATTCCGGGAAAGTCACCAACACCAACGGCCTCCGCTGGTTTACGAATGATGTTGGTCTGAGCTGGATTGGGCAGCTACAGTCGGGCCGTCCCTATCCCATCTCTACCGGCAGCGCCGGGTTTAATTCTAGTGCCCGTTTCTTTGGCGCAGGCAATGAGACTCAACAGCGTCCCAATGTGTTGCCGGATGGCACGCTGTCAACCGCCGGCATCGCTTCTTTTGACGCGTCGAACGCGCTGTTCGGTCCAAGTGCAGTAGCACAGTGCAACGCGAGCGGTTTCTTCACGGCCACACAATGCGCTTCGATCCAGAACACGTTTGCGCCTCCCGCCGGTGTTACCTTCACTGGCGCGGTTGACGCCGTTACGAAAGCTCCGGTTGAGTTTCAGTTCGTCAACGGCAATTTGCAAAGAGACGCCGGAAGAGGGTCACCCTTCTACGGGTTCGATGTTTCTTTGAAGAAAACCTTCAAGATTCCACGCACTGAACATGTTAGCTTCGAGTTACGCGCGGATGCCCTGAACATATTCAACCATAGCAACTTTCAGGGATTTAACAGCAACGACGATTTAAATAACGTGTTTCTATCAACCACCGGGGCACCAGGCCCAACAAACAAGCCGGCTGCGGACTTCTTCACTTGCACAAACTGTGCGCGGCCTAACGGGACGCTGGTGGGAAGCAATGGCAGTGTCCTCCACCTTGCAGATGTGCAACGCGGGAAGTTGAGTAAGGACCTGCTCAATCCGTTGTTCGGAGCCTTCGGTGCGAGCATTGGCGACCCAGCATTGGACGCCAGCCCGCGCCAGTTCCAATTCTCGTTCCACGTGCGGTTCTAGCGGCGGACGAGGTCTAACCAAGAGAACGAAAGAGAGGGGGCCGAAAGGCCCCCTTTCTTTTTGCGTCAATCGTTCCTCCGTGTTTGTTATTCTGAGTGGAGGATGCTGTTCGGCTACGCTCAGGATAAACCCTACGTCCGCAGCGAAGAATGAATGCACGCTCGAATTGTTCTGCTCGCCGTGGATTGGCAGGGGCGGCGATTCTTCGCTCGCAAAAACCGCTCGCTCAGAATGACACCGTGCGTGGCGCTGCTCGTGAAAACCGCGGCTTATTTTGCCTGATACACCGTGCGGCCGCCGACGATGGTTTGGAGGACTCTTGTCTTGAGGATTTCTGCCGGAGGAATCTTCGTCAAGTCCGCCGAGAGGACAATCATGTCCGCCAACATCCCCGGGGCGATCTGCCCTTTCCGCGTTTCCTGGAATTCCCCGTAGGCGGAGCCGACGGTGTAATCGTGGATGCATTCATCGAGCGAAATTTTTTCCTGAGGCTCCCAGCCGCCTACGGGACCGCCCTCAGGCAGTTCGCGAGTGACGCAAGCGTGGAGACCGCGCATGGGATTGATGGTTTCGACCGGATAATCAGTTCCGAAGGCGAGGCGGACGCCATGCTTGAGCATCGTGGCCCAGGCGTAGGCGCCTTTGGCGCGCTCCGGCCCGATGCGCTGCTCGGCCCAGCGCATGTCTGTCGTCTCATGGGAAGGCTGCATGGAAGCAATCACGCCGAGTTCGGCGAAGCGTGCGAAATCCTCCGGGGCGACAACCTGGGCGTGCTCGATGCGGTCGCGGCGGTCGCGCGGGCCGTTGGCGGCGCGCGCTGCGGCAAAGGCGTCGAGCGAAATGCGGTTGGCGCGGTCGCCGATGGCGTGGAAGTTCAGTTGAAAACCGGCGCGGTCCCGCTCGATGGCCATTTGTTTCAGCTTTTCCGGGTCGATGGTAAGAATTCCGCTGGTCGAGGGATCGTCGGAATAGGGCGCGTGCATCGCAGCGGTGCGCGAGCCCAGAGCGCCGTCGGTTACCATTTTCAGGGCGCCGGTCCTGAGCCAGGAATCGATGGTGCCGCCTTCCTTGCGCATCTGTTCGAGCTTAGGCAACGGCTCAAGAAACGGAAGCCACTCGGTAATGCGCGCCGTCAACTTGCCTTCCTGTTTCAGCTCCCGGTAAACGAGAAAGTCTTCCCACGGCGAATTGTCCTGAATCGAAGTGACGCCGAAGCGCGCCGCTTCCGCGAGAGCCAGCTCGATGCCGCGGCGGCGCTGCGCGCGTGTGAGCGGCGGCACTTTGGAATGCACCAGCGCCATCGCCGCGCCTTCCTTCAACATTCCGGTGGGCTCGCCGGAAGCGTCATGCTCGATCTCTCCGCCAGAAGGATTCGGTGTTTGCCTGGTGATCCCGGCCAGCTCCAAAGCTCTTGAATTTGCGACAGCCACGTGTCCGGAAATGTGAGTGAAGATCATGGGGTGATCTTTCGACACGGCATCGAGCTGGCGGCGATTGGGGAATTTTTTGTCGGGCCAAAGGGTGTGGTCCCAGCCGCGGCCGACGATCCATTCGCCGGGTTTAACTTCGGCAAGCCGCGCGCGGATGCGCTGCTGAACTTCTTCGATGGTGCGCGCGCCTTCGAGATCCACTTCCAGTTGTGCCTGGCCCCCGCTCGCCAGGTGCACGTGGGCGTCATTGAAGCCGGGCATAACGAACCGCCCGGCCAAATCAATAACTTCCGTCCCGGATTCCTTGAGCGTTTCGATTTCGGCGTTGGACCCGACCGCAAAGATGGCCTCGCCGCTGACGGCCACGGCTTCGGCGCGGGGCCTCGCGGGGTCACCGGTATAAATGTTTCCGTGCAAGAGGATAAGCGTGGCGTGGTAGCGGACCGGGGGTGTAGCTTCCGGCTCCTTTTGTCCGGCGAAACATGGCGCCGAAAGAAGCGCGCAGAGAATCGCAGCCGAGGAGAGCTTGCTCAGGCGCACGCAAACGTCTTTCATCGAGAATCCCCCGGTGCAATCCCGGCCACGCCTATCAATGTGAGCAAGGCTCTCTTCAAACCCAGCTCGCGCCCGGTGGAGTCGTACCACTCGCTCAAGGTATGAGCGCCTCCGGAAGTGCCTCCCGCGCCGATGGAGATGGCCTCAATGCCCATGGAGAGCGGAATATTGGCGTCGGTCGAGGAGCGCTCGAGCCGTGACTGGTTCCCCAGAAAAGTGTCGGCGTCGCGCAAGGCAGCCAGCAGCGCGGAGTTGGACGGCAATTCCCCTCCCGGCCGGACACCGAGAACGCGGACATCCATTTCGAGCGCGCCGCTCTGGCCGATTCCGCCGGGGGACCTTGCGGCGGACGCCTCCTCATCCACACCGGATTGCATGGCCCTGCGGAGTTCGCCCTCGAGCCGCTCCAGTTCGCTTTCCTGCTCGGAGCGCAGGTCCACCTTAACGCTGGCGCGGAATGGAATCGAATTCACCGAAGTGCCGCCTTCGATCTGTCCCACATTGAAGGTGGTGCGGGGCGATTCCTGCACCTTCACCCGGATGAACCGCGTAATGCCGCGCGCCAGCGCGTCAATGGGATTGGGCAGTCCGAAGTCAGACCAGCTATGGCCCCCCGGACCGGTCACGGTGATTTCGATTCGACGGGATGCCAGGGCTTTCGTGGTTACGTAGTCGGTGCCCGCGCCGTCGAGGGCGATCACGAATTTCAGGCGCGGCTTGAGATTCTCCACCAGCATCCTCATGCCGCGAAGATTGCCTTCGCCCTCTTCTCCCACGTCGGCCACAAACAGGATAGTGCGTTCCGGCTTCAGTTTGGCTTCGCGCAGGGCGCGAGCCAGCGCGACCAATGCCGCAAGTCCCGTGCCGTTGTCGGAGATACCGGGGCCGGTGAACCGCCTGCCTTCGCGCTTCACTTTCACCGGGGTGCCGGGCGGGAAGACGGTATCGAGATGCGCCGTCAGCATCACCACCTCTTTTTCGTTCGATCCGGGAAGTTCGCCGATGATGTTTCCCGATTTGTCCGCGCTGACGCGCAGACCTGCGGACGCGAGGAGTTTCCTCAAATATGCGCCGCGCTCGGCTTCCTGGAAGGGAGGCGCCGGAATGCTGGTGATGCGCGCCTGCTCGTCGTTGATGGCGGTGACATTTTTCTCCAGCCAGGCGAGCGCGCGGGCCGCTTGCGGGTCATGGGAGATCTGGGAAGCGGTCCGCAGTTGCCCGAGGGGCGCCGTGCGTGCGGTCAGGCCGGCCATGATCAACAGAATATAGCAGAGCGCAGAAAGATTCACGGGTCAGGAAGGCCGGCACTTGTCCAAGCTGCAAGCCGGCGCGCCAGTCTCCAACAAAGTCCCTGTGGCGTCAATGAGAAAACGAACGGGCAAGCAGCGGGCCGCTTACTTCGCAGCCGCATTGCCGCAGAGCGCGAGGACCTCATTTTCCGTGAGGACCCGAGGGGAGTCTTTGGCGGCGCCGTAGATGCGGTTGACCAGCTCTTCGCTGACGGCAATCTTGCGTTTCTCGAGCCAGTAGATGACGTTGGATTTCCCGCTCATGGGGCCAATTTCAATCACCTGCTCAAGGCCAAACAAATGCGAGGGAACGCCGCTGTAGACCGCGTCAGCCAGATTCCGATCGTTCTTCTTATACGCCTTGATGATTGCGGCAGCGTGTACGCCCGTGGCGGTGCGGAAGGCGTCGCGGCCCACGACCGGATAATTCGGAGGAATCACCGTGTGCGTGGCCGAGGCCACCTTCTCGCAATACTCCTTGAGGCGCGAAAGGTCGCGGTCAATCACGCCGAGCAGCCGGAGGTTCACCAGCATCAGCTCCATGGGCGTGTTTCCCACACGCTCGCCGAGCGAGTTGGCGGCGGCGTGCACCTGGTCGGCGCCCGCGGCAATTGCCGCCAGCGAATTGGCGACGGCCAGTCCGCGATCGCAATGCCCGTGCCAGTCCACGCGAATCTTTTCGCCCGACGGCTGGACAACCTCTTCGCGCGCAAACTTCACCAGGTTGTGGGCGCCCTGCGGCGTGGCGTGGCCGACCGTGTCGCACAACACAATCGCTTTCGCTCCCGCCTGAATAGCCGTGGAATAGAGTTTCTTGACGGTGTCTGCGTCGGTGCGGATGGTATCTTCTGTGACATACATCACCGGCAGCCCCTGCGCCACGGCAAAGCGAACGGCCTTCTCCGTGGTGCGCTGGAGGTGATCCACACTCCAATCCTCCACCAGGCGGCGGATGGGGCTCGTGCCCAGAAACGTGGCGGCCTCGATGGCAATCCCCGTGCGTTGGGAGATTTCCGCGATTGGGCGAATATCGCTTTCAAGAGTTCGGGCGGCGCAGTTCGGCCGGATGCTCATTTTCGCGCGAACGATTTCACGCGCCAGGGCTTCCGCGTCGGCGGCGGCGCGCGCACCCGCGCCGGGAAGGCCGATATTCACGGAATCGATTCCCAGGGACTCCATCAAATGGAGGATTTCGATTTTTTCCCCGATGGTGGGATCGTGTACGGAAGGGTTCTGCAAGCCGTCGCGGAGGGTCTCGTCATCGAGCATCACGCGGGTGTCTGGGCGAAGCTGGGGGCCGCCCGCTTTGTTCCAATCGTAAATCAGTTCGCCGTCCTGCATCTTTCGGTGGTAACTCTCCTTCTCGCGACTGGGAAGCACTTGGCGCACGCTTTCTTCCCGCCGCTAATATCGGAGCGTGTAGCTCCGCGGCATCTGGGCAGGGTCCGGCTTGTAAAGGGTCCTGCAGAATTCACAACGGTAGATTTCCGCCTTCGGGCCGATAAGAGCTTCTACTTCCTTGGGATAGTCGTACCAGCGCTTCAGGTGGCCGCCGCAGAGCTTGCCTTTCTCGTCTTTTTCGTCGCAGGCGCGCTGCTTGGGTTTAGTCGTCTTGATCTTGGGCGCGGTCTGCTGCGCCGCAGGAACGGTTGCTGCTTCGTCTGCCATTCTGGCTCCTTGGGCTTCCCGGTAGATTGGCCGGACTAGATTCTGTGTCCGCGAAATACCGCACGCATGGCCCCGCGCGCGCTGCGCCAGCGGTGGCGCCATTGCGGCGCAAACAGGAATTGCAGAAAACGGTCAGCCGCCTGGCCAAGTTCTTCGTCGTAGCCGTACCACCAGGATTTCGGCCAGCGCGGCAACCGGTCCACGTCGATGTATTTTACTTGAACCATTTCCAGGAGACCAAACTTCGAGTGCGTGCGGCCCCAGCCGCTCGACCCGCGCCCCCCGTGGGGCGCTTCGGCAATCCCGAAATAGCTGGCGACATCGTTGACCATGATGGCCCCGGCGCGAATTCCCGCAGCCAACTGGCGGCCGCGGCGCCCGTTGGCCGTCCAGATACTTGCCGCGAGGCCGTACGGGGAATCGTTGGCCATGGAAACAGCCTGGTCGGCATCGGCCACGCTGCGAATCGCCAGGACGGGCCCAAACGTCTCTTCCTGCATCAGCTTCATCGAATGATCCACATCGGCGACAACGGTGGGCTCAAAGAAACACGGGCCCAGGTCCGGGCGGCGGCGCCCCCCGGCCAGAATTCGCGCGCCGCGCGAAACAGCCTCCTGCAGATCCGCCTCGACACGGTCAACGGCTGACGCGCGAATCAGCGGTCCAACTTCCGTGTTGGGATCCATGCCCGGACCAAGCTTGAGCAATCTCGTCTTCGCAGCGCAACGTTCTCCAAAAGCCTCGGCGATTCCGTGTTCCACGTAAATGCGCTCCACGGAAAGGCAGGCCTGGCCGCAATTCGTAAAGCTGCCCCAAACTGCGGCGCTTGAGGTTACCTCCAGGTCGGCGTCGGCGAGAACGATCATGGCGTCTTTGCCGCCCAATTCGAGCACGCATGGGATGAGCCGCCTGGCGCAAGTCTCCGCAACGCGCTTGCCGGTCGCCACGCTTCCCGTGAAGATGACTTTGTCCGGTCCGCCATTGATCAGAGCTTCCCCAAGCTCCCCGGCTCCTTGCACCACCTGAACCAAATCGCGGGGGAACCCTGCTTGCTCAAACAGCTCCCCCACCAATGCGCCGCACCAGGGAGTCAGCTCCGAAGGTTTCAAAACGGCGGCATTGCCGGCGACCACGGCGGGAATAATCTGCCCAAAGGGAACCGCGAGCGGATAGTTCCACGCTCCGATCACGGCAATGACGCCGAACGGCTCGAAGGAGATCCACCCCGCTTTGGCCTTGACTGCGGTGTTGTGGTGCGGCACGCGCTCGGGTTTCAGCAACTGCGGCGCTTCCGTGGAATAGTAATCGGCGGCATCGAGGGAAACGAACAAATCGGAGAAGAAGGACTCGACGCGCGGCTTCCCTGACTCACGCGTGATGATTTCAGCCAGTTCTTGCCGGCGGACGTAAATCTTTTCGCGCAGAACACGCAGCAGTCCGCAGCGCGCCCGCAAGGGCTCGCGCGCCCATTCGGCCTGGGCACGACGCGCGCGCGCCAAAATACCCGGAATGCCGGCAATGGGTGTGGTCTCGAACCGGCCCAGAATATCTCCGGTTGCCGGGTTGATGGAGGCAATCGAAGAAGAAAGAGCGGCATGGGAGCTCATCGGTCTAATCTTACCTGATTTGAGTTTCCTTTCGGTTGTGTTTCTCTGAGGGCCCTTTCTGAGCTCAATTCTCTCGCTGTCGGTGGGCCGCGACTCAGTCGGGCATTCGCCGCCTGGGTGCGTCGAGAACCACTTTCGGGGAACATTCCAAGAAAGAATATGTCGCTCGGGGCGTTTGGACGTTAGCTGGAATTCTTGTATGCGACGTCGGGAGCTTTAGTTTCTTGATTGAGATTCACGGCTTCCGGCGCCGCTGCATAGAAGGCCAAGCCACTGCGGCTGGGAGCACCTGTTTTCTGCATCAGATGTGACACATAAACTTTGACGGACTGTTGGGAAAGGCCGAGGTGTTGGGCAATTTCTTTGTTGCTCTCCCCTCGACAGGCCAGCGCCAGCACTTGCTCCTCGCGCTTGGTGAGAGTCAAGGAATGTGGAGCGCGAAGAGCCGGAAGAAGCCGCATGATTTTCTGAAAGGTGCGAGCATCGCAGAAAATTCTTCCGCTGGCGACTGCAAGGATAGCGCCCTGCAAATCCTTTTCGGAAGCAGGGTGTTCGAGGATACCAGTGGCGCCGGCTTTTAGACCGGCAGCAATCAGTTCGAAGTCTTCCCTGCCAGCGAGCAATAGCACCGGAGCGACATGAGAGTGTTGCTGGACAAGCTCTTCCAAGTGTTGCGGATTCCGAGCAATTGTTGCGATATCGAGCAGAACTACCTCGGCGAAGGCCGCCTTTTGGCTGCGGCGAGAGGTGAGCCCAGGAACCGTCACAGCAAAGCCCATCCGGTGAAGGCGGGGAGCCAGCGCTTCTCGCAGGAGAGGAGAATCCTCGGCGAGCAACACTTTGATAGGATGCACCGGTTACCCCAGTCCGGGCGGACTGGTTAATAATAGAGGATAGGACCCCGTTTAGCAAGAAGTATGCTAACCCGGGCGTTAATGCCGGCAGACCAATCTGGCCAATAGACTCGGCGAAACACCCGACCTATTCTTTCCCTGCCAGCCGATTACTCCCGAACTGGAGGTTTTCTATGCAAGAACAAAAGGCGTCTTCCAAGGACAATCCGTCATCAGATGTTGAGCTGACGAAGAAACGCAACGGAAACGCCAAGATGGGACCCACAAGGCGGCAGTTGTTGGGCGGAATGGGCGCAGTCACTGCCGCAGCCTGGGCCGCCGGGGCGGTTGGAGTTTCGCCGCTGCTCGGGTCGAAGGCAACGACAGCAGAGGCGAAGGAGTGCGCGCCATTTGCCAGCAGCCCGAGCACCCGCGTCAACGCATTTCAAAACATTCGTGACATTGCGACAAACACGGCCGCGGCACACGAAGGGACCGTCTTCCCACATCCCACCAATGGAGACGAGGAGCTGTACGCGAGCCAAAACTTTCTGGGCAACTTCTCAAAGTCAATGCCGCACGACCCAACGAGCGGCCTTGTCACTCCCAGTGCCTATCAAGCGCTTCTGAGCGCTTGCGCAGCGGGCACTAAAGAGGCCTTCGACGCCGTTCCGGTCGGGGCCACCCCAAACGTGGCGTTCGTTGGCCCAGTGGATTGCCTGAGCTTCAATATCGAAGGGCCCGACTCGCCCGACTCAACGTCGGTCGTGCCACCGCCTATCGCTTCGGCTGGGATGGCAGCGCAAATGGTGGAACTCTATTGGGAGGCCTTCTGCCGCGACGTGCCCTTCATCGATTTCGCCAGCAACCCGCTGATCGCGCAGGCCGTTACCGATATTTCGAACCTCTCTGCGTTCGCGGGACCCACACCAGTCACTCCGCAGACGATTTTCCGCTACAACTTCGCTGACGCTCTCAATGGCCCCTATATCTCGCAGATCCTCTTCCGGACGCATCGCCTTGACGGGGTTGACTTCGTCCCCAAAATCAATACCCGGGCGCAAGTATCCGACCCGTTGACCGGGAATGTGCTTCCGAACGGTGGCTTTGATTTCCTGACAAACGTGGGCGAGTACATATTCATTGAGAACGGCCATCCGACTACCTCAGCGAGCACGTTCGACCCCACGCCACGGTTCGTCCGCAGCGTCCGCGACCTGGGCCAGCTCGCCGCCTCGGATTCCATCTACTCACTTTACTTCCGAGCGGCGCTGGTCTTGCTCGCCCTGGGCGTGCCGCTCAATCCCGGCAACCCGTTCAACGGCGACACCAGGCAAGTACCTTTCGGAGCGCTTGGCTTTGCTCACCTCCTGAACTTGATCGGGTCGACTGACAAAGGGGAACGGCACACGTTCTATCACAAGTGGTATGTCCATCGCTACCTGCGGCCGGAAGCAATGGGGAACCTGGTGGACGCCGTGATGACCAAGCGTCTTCCTTTCAAGCTGACACTGGACAGGGACCTGTTGCGTTCCTCAGTGCTGCCCCTGATCTTCACCTACAACCAACAGTTGAATAACCGCCGGGGTTTCGCCAATGTGGGCAGCTTCCTGTTGCCGCAGGAGTCCCCAGGCGGCAGCCCGACGCATCCGTCTGCGCCGGCGGGCCACGCCATCAGCGCGGGGGCCGGTGTGACCATGCTCAAGGTGTGGTTCGACACGAGCAAACCCTGGCCCGTTGCCCCAGTGGTAGCCTCCCAGGACGGGCTCTCGTTGGTTTCGACGGGCGACACGGGCCTGACGGTCCTCGGCGAACTCAATAAGCTGGCGGCCAACATCTCCGAGGGCCGGAACATGTCCAGCATCCATTGGCGCGTGGCGGATAACGTGGCCGGGATGCTTCAGGGCGAAGAGCTGGTCATCCGCATCCTCAACGAAGCGGGGCCAACTTACCCAGTGAAGTTTGCCGGCTTCACTCTGACGAAGTTCGACGGAACCACAGTCACAGTGGGCGGTAACCCATAGCTCACTAAACGACCGCTTCCAGTAGGAACGAGGCCGGGCGACTCGATTGCCTCGGGTCTCCCGGCCTCAAAACCTCCGTGAGCCAGCTTCATTTCAACCTCAGAGGCAAGGCGAAGCCAAAGTCCCTCAAGAACCGTTTCGGTCGGTGAACTAGGTCATTGTGCCGTAGAATGCTCCGAGAGGCAGGCTGGTAGCTCAGCGGTCAGAGCAGCGGACTCATTAATCCTTGCGACTTGCGGCGTGAAAACACTCCATGAAACCCCCGAGGATGGCATCTGGCGGATTCGATCTAAATCGGAGGCACCCGTTAACTTACTGCGTGAACTGCACGGGCTGGTATCCGCCAGCCGTCGTCCAGAGCCGGGAAGAGCTAATCAAGTTCCGGGGCGGCCATCTAGGAATTTAGGACCGCCCCGGGTCTCTGCTTTCCGAATACATTCACAAACCGTGCCTATTCTCCCGGCGTTCACGCGGGAGCGGC
>Ga0209701_10001771_pt1 | contig 14012 bp, 8 predicted proteins | sample CZO8metaG_4_FD_188356 | JGI IMG/M metagenome (GOLD analysis project Ga0209701, IMG submission 188356) | Vadose zone soil microbial communities from the Eel River Critical Zone Observatory, Northern California, USA - CZOApr15con2H3.8 metaG... | ecosystem: Environmental > Terrestrial > Soil >...
CGTGCGACGTTGAACTCGCTGTTCTCGATGTTGCGCCGGAAATCCGCACCGATCTTCATGTTGTGGTTTCCGTGGCCGATCGAAACCAGGTCGGAGTAGGTGTAAATGTTCTCCTTGAACGCCTGGGGATAGCCGTTGTAGGAGCCAAAGCCCGCCGATCCGTCGCCGAAGCCGATCGCCGGTACTCCACCGTCCTTTACGGTGATTCCGAGGGTGTTCTGCAGGTAGCCGACGCGCGCCTCATTCAGGATGGTTGGGCTGAACGTATGCACGAAGCTCAACGAGCCCTGCGGGAGGTTGCTGCGGTTCGGGTTGCTGAAGCCACGCGTGCAGGCAGCGTTGCAGCCGCCAAATTTATCCGTCTCGCGAAGGTAGTTGTACTGGAGGAAGAAGCGATTGTTGCTGTTCCAGTTGTAGTCGAGACGCAACGAGGCTTCGTTTCCGTTGAACAGGTTGGCGTTGGCCAGGTTCCCGGTCTGCGACTTGAAGATGGCGACGCTGTTCTCCTGAATAATGTCGCTCCGGTTGAGCGTTCCGGTTTGCAGGGCGGGTTGGGTTACGCACCCCGCGTCCGTCATGTGGCTCTGATCGAGTGCTGTAACACCGAATATGCTGGCCCATTTCTGCGCCATCAGTGAAGTTCCACCGAAGTTGCTTGAGAGGCACAAGAGCGGAGAATAGTCAGGCGTGCCGTCACCAGCCACGCTCCCAAGGACATCCGTCACATAGACGTCAGAGCTCAGGCCGTTGTTGCTTGTGCCCTGGATCGATGGCGCGAAGGTCTTGTATAACAGCGCAGCCGTCGAGTTCAATCCGGCGTTCGTATCGGCCTGAACGACCGCATCGCGCCACGCCGAAGTTTCTTGAGTTGTCGTGATGGGCGTACCGCTCGATATGAAACGGTCCCCCTGGAGCGAGAGGAAGAAGAACAGCTTGTCCCTCACGATTGGCCCGCCAAGGGTCGCTCCAAACTGGTTGAAATGCAGGGGAGGCGCCTTCTGCCCCTGTTGGTTCAGGAAGAAGTCGTTTGCATCCAGATCGTTATTTCGGACGTACTCCCACACGCTGCCATGCCAGGCATTGGTGCCGGACTTGGTCACCAGATTCACGGTGCCGCCGGCGCTGTTGCCATACTGCGCCGACATGTTGAGCTGCAACTGCTGGAACTCTTCCACGCTGTCCTGAATCGGCACATTGACAGAGCCGCCGCTCAGTCCTTTGTTGGATACGCCGTTGATCAGGAATCCGTTGAAGTCTTCGCGGACACCGTTGACCACCGTGTTATGTCCGTTTTCAAAGTCAACTCCCGTCACGTTGACGGCGCCGGTGCTCATCTGCATCAAATCGAACACGTTGCGACCGTTGAGAGGCAGGTTGGAGATCTGTGTCGAGCTGACCGTGGTGGCCAGCTTGGAATCTTCAGTGTTAACGGCTGCGGCTGCACCGGTCACTTCGACGATCTCTCGCGCTTGGCCCATCGTCATTTTGACGTCGACGTGCGCGATGGTGCCGGCGTTTATAGGCACGTCAGTATTGGAAACGGTCTTGAAGCCAGCCGCCTCAACCGACACCTTGTACGTGCCGACCGGAACTTCTCTTACCGTGTAGTTGCCGCTCGAGTTGCTTGTGGTGGAAGCGCTAAAGCCGGTCGCCGGATTCGCGACCGTAACCTTCGCGTTCGCAATCGCCGCGCCGGTTGGATCGGTCACGGTGCCCGTAAGCTGGCCGTTCTGCACCTGCGCAAATGCGCTAAGGGTCAGAGCCATAACGGCAAACACTGCGAGGCAAAACTGCAGTCTTCTCATTTCACCTACCCCCTTGTAAATCTTGTGGCGTATGGTTTTGTTTGTATGCACGGAAACTCTTGAACTTTGTATTGCGAAAGTGATCGGTTCGATTCGCTCAAAACTGTGCCTGCTTCGACTACCCTAATGAGGTGCGCCAAATTCTGCCCCTCCGAATAGTGTCTTGTCAAGCTATCTCACTGATTCTTTTGAGCGACTCCCAGCCGAACTCCAAGATATTGGCTTTCCGGGAGACAGCCCCACAACTAGCGCTTTGAGTGTCTGTTGGCATTTCAGACGCCAAAGCTAAACATAATCATTTTCAATTAGTTAGCGTTAAGTACACGACCAATCTCTATGAGTAACCGGAGATCGGCGAGAACATGCCTACCAAATTTTGTAGAGTTGTCACGGGCTCCCGTGACATGGGTGTCATTGTCTGGGGATGTGTCGTCCAGCGATGTGTCGGCGCGATGTTTGACCAACGCGGGTGTTTAGGAGAGAACGCCTTCAGCGCTTGGCCTTTGTAGCCGACCGCCTTTGGATCACCCCACGCCCCTCCTCGATCACGAGTTCCTGATCCGCCGCTTCCGGTCCAAACTTGTCCACTTGCCCGCTCGGCCAGCGAATCACCCCGGCATCCACATGGGTTGCTGAGCCCAACCCAAAGTGCAGCCGCGGATCGCTCGAACTCTCAAAGCTGCTACCGGCACGTACCTCGGAGTAGCGCGTTGACCCATCGGCGGTGATCTCCACCCGAGCGCCGAATCCGTCCCGATTCGACTTCGTGCCGACAGTCTTGATTCGCAACCAGTGTCCGGGCATCGGCGCCTCGTTCCGCAGTAGAACCGGAGAGCCGTCCAGGTTCGTCATCAGCAGATCCTCCCGCCCGCGATTCCAGAAGTCCGCCGTCAGCGCCGCTCGCCCGACATATTTTCGCCGGAGCGCAGGTCCAGCGCGCTCGCCAATTTCTTCGAACTTTCCATTCTTCGAATTGTGAAAAAGAAACGGCCGCTCGGCATAGCCGACGCCGAAAGCCTGTCCTTCCACCTGCGGATCGACATGCCCATTAGCAATGAACAGGTCCGGCCAGCCGTCATTATCGAAGTCGAGAAACTTTGCACCGAAGCCCAGGAAGGGGATGCTGATGGCGCCGATCCCAGCCGCGCCTGCAACATCTGTGAACTCGCCGTTGCGATCGTTATGGTAGAGATTGTTGGTATCGTCGGAGAAATTCGTCTTCACAATGTCGGGCCATCCATCGCGATCATAGTCGGCGGCATCGACTCCCATGCCGGCCTGCTCCCGCCCGTCGGAACTGTAAGCTACGCCTGCTTCGGCGCCGATCTCCGTGAATCCGCCCTTGCAGTTGTTGTGGTAAAGCAGGCTGGGAGAGGAATCATCGGCCACGTAGAGATCGAGGCAGCCGTCTTTATCGTAGTCGAGCCACTCCACGCCGAGCCCGTAGTAGCTCTCAGGATCGATGCCGAGTTTTTCCGTGACGTCAGTGAAGGTTCCGTCGCCATTGTTGTGGTAGAGCCGGTCGCGCGAACCTTTCAATCCTCGCGGACCGCAATTCACCGGAATTCCGCGATACTGACAGAACGGCCCATCGCCAAACTTGGGTAGATAGTTGATGTCCACGTCGACATAGTTCGCAATGTAGAGATCAAGATTGCCGTCGTTGTCATAGTCGCCGAAAGCTGCGCTCGTCCCCCAGCTGTCGGCATTGGCGACTCCCGCCTTGGCGGTGACATCGCTGAAAGTGCCATCGTGGTTGTTGCGATAGAGAGCCGAACCGTGGAAGCCGGTAATGTACACGTCTTCCCACCCGTCGTTATCGAAGTCGCCTACCGCTACGCCGTAACCCCAGCCACAGAAATTCAGTCCGGACTTAGCCGACACATCAATAAACGTTCCATCATGTTGGTTTCGATAAAGACGCGGCGGATGGCATTTGCCCGCGCGGTAGTCCTCAAGAGTCGAACCGTCCACCACCAGGATGTCCATCCAGCCGTCGTTGTCATAGTCGAAAGCAGCGGCGCCACCACACTGGGTTTCGACGACGTACAGTTTTTCTTTGCTGCCGCAGGTGAGGCGAAAATCAATACCCGCCGCGCGCGTAACGTCCACGAAAAGGTCCTTCGAGTTCGTCGCAGGAACTTCCGCCCCGACCTTGCTGGTCGCCGTGGGTTTTTTCTTGCGCGGAGCGGTCTGGGCCGAACTCGTCAACCTCAGCGTGCCGATGAGCGCCACGACGAAAATCGTTGCCCAGAAAGTGCCGCGGAGCATTCGCATGATCACTATCATTATTTATGATCGCGGCCGGTTGCCATTCCCGACGTAGCGGGTTGCGCTCTCTTCAGTTCCGCAAAACGTTCCCGCTCGCTGCGGGCAGCTTCAACCCTGCCCAGCTTCTCCAAAGCGCGTGCCAGTTGGTAGTGCGGGCTTGGATCGTGCGGGTTTAACTCCATTGCCCTCCGCAAAGAAGCCTCAGCCTGCGCGGCCCTCCCCGCGAGCACCTGGGCCTTGCCGAGGTTGTACCAGATGTCCGGATTCTGCGCCGTCAACTCCGACGCGCGCTGCAGATACCCGACCGCCTCTTCATGCTTTCCCGCTTCGAGCAGCGAATGCCCCAACTCGTACACGACCTCCGGATGCTCCCCAGACCGTTGCAATTCCGTCCGGTATTCTGCGATGGCCTCATCGTTTCGCCCCAGGCTCGCGTACGCAAACCCGAGGTGATAGTGTCCGAGGCGAATGGCCGGATCAAGGCGGAGCGCCGTCTTGAACTCGTCGATGGCCGGCACGCTGCGGTTCGAATTCAAGTAGGAACGCCCTAGCAACACGTGCGCGAGCGGGTTCGAAGGCGTGAGCTTGACGACGTCCTGAAGTTCGTCGGCAGCCGCGGAGTAGTCCTGTTGACTCAAGCAAACGAGCGCGAGATCAAAACGCGCACCCGGCTCTTGCTTGTTCAGATCGCGCGCGCGTTCCAGTTGCTCGCGAGCTGGTTCTAACTGCCCCGACTTAAAGTAGGCGAGCCCCAGCCAGTGACGAATCTCCGGGTCGTCAGGCCAGCGGGAGACCGCCTTTTCTCCCATAGCTATGGCGTCCGGCAGCCTGCCCGCTTCCAGATATTGCAGCACCTGTTGGCGTGTCTGCGCTTGCGTCTGTGCCTGTGCGGCCAGGCACGACAGACCAACCAGAATGATTGCAGCCAGCGCTAAGGTGCGAAGCATCAATTAAGAGTTCGACCGCAGGGTCTGAGAATATGGCGAGCCGAAATGGGAAGCCATGACACTGCCCTGTCGGTCATCGTATCGTCTTTGCGCGACGCCCCGCAATTCACGAAAACCGCTCCATTCGGAGGTTTGAGCGATGGATACGAAACAACATTTTCTGCGCAACTTCGCCTACGACTACTGGGCAAATCGTGAGTGCCTCTCGGCCCTCAGTGCCGCAAGTCCGGCGCCGCCGAAAGTGCTCCGGCTAATTGCCCATACGCTCTCGGCGCAGATGCTCTGGTTGGAACGTTTGCAGCGCGTACCTCAAAGCGTTGCGGTATGGCCGAGTTCTACGCTTGAAGATTGCGGCGCCCTTGCCGATGAAATGCTGTCCGCCTGGAAGAACTATCTGACCGATTTGTCGCCCTCCGATCTCGAAAAACAAATCGACTATCGCAACAGCAAGGGCGAACCCTGGTCCAGCCGTGTCGAGGACGTGCTTACTCACGTGCTGATGCACTCCGCCTATCATCGGGGCCAGGTCGCTCTGGAGATGCGCTCCGCCGGCCTGCAGCCGGCCTACACGGATTTCATTCACGGAGTCCGCCAAGGTTTCGTAGAGTAGATCAAATGGATCGAGGAAGTATTCTTCGAGTTTGGCTGCCGCTGCTCGCAGGATTGTGGGGACTGGGTTGGCTGTACTTGTACGGCCCCGGCCCTCACGACGTTCTGCGCGAGATCGGACTCTCTCTGGGGTTGCTTGGCTTGGCCGGAGTAATCCTCGCCCGCTACACCTTGGGCCGCTCCTTCTCGATTACCGCCAAAGCCACTGCACTCGTAACCGCCGGGATCTATTCCCGCATTCGCAACCCGATCTACGTCTCGGGGATCGTATTCGCAACCGGCGTGATTCTGATGCTGCGGCAACCGGCTCTATGGTTGCTGTTACTGGTCATCGTCGCAATGCAAATCATCCGTGCCCGCCGCGAAGCCCGCGTTCTGGAAGGCGCCTTCGGCGACGCCTACCGCGAATACCGCCGCCACACTTGGTTCTGACAAGGCTGCTTACTTCACAGTAGCCGGAACCCAATTCTCCAAGCGCTTCCGAGCCTCCGATAACTGTTCGGGAGACATCTTCGCCTCCAGTTCGTTCATCCTGGGGGCGCTCTGTTCAAGCCCGCCTCGCTGCGCCAGGGCGTACCACACATAGGCTGCAATGTAACTGTTTTGATCGCTACCTTCGCCGCGCGTGCGCTCACCCATTTGGAATTGTGCTTGCGGCAGGCCATCCCGCGCTGCCCTCTCGAGGAGAGCCATTCCCTGGCCTTCGTCCTTGGGTATCTCGCGGCCTTCAAAGAATGCGTTCGCCAGTTCGAATTCGGCGGCGGCGTCCCCGACTTTGGCTCTCTGGGACAGTTCGACAATCCTCCCGCTGTCGCCAAACAATTTGAAGTTGAGACTGAGATTGAGGCGCGCCATCACAGCTCGGCCGTATCTGCGAGCCGGCTCAAATTTCCATTTGCTTACTGCTTCGATGGCTTTCTCGTCGAGGCCCATCCCGAGCTTTTTCGTCACGACAATATTGCTTGGCTTGCCATCGAGGCCCACGATGAGCGACACAACGCACGTCCCTTCACGCCGGGCTTCTCGGGCTTCTTCGGTGTATTCGGGTTCGGGATTGTAAGTGGGACGGGGGCCGGTTGCGCCTGTAGGGCCAATTTGAGCCGCGCCCTTGATGCCGGGCTGCGATCCTTGAAGGCGGACGGTAACGCCCTGATGTTGCATTCTTGCGCGTTCCGCTTCGAACTTCCGCATGGACTGCAACACGTTCTCCACGGCCGCGGTTTCCTCGGGCGTATGTGCCATCTTCAAAGCGATCTCAAGAGTATCCATGGCATCTTTGTCCCTATTCATACGCATCAGGACGTTGGCATCGTCAATGCGAAACTCGACGTTGCCCGGGTCCATCTGTACGGATTTCTGGATCCAGTCGAGCGCCGCGTCTTTCTTCCCTTGCATGGCTAACAACACTCCCATCCCGTAGTAGGCGGGAGCAAAGGAGGGATTGAGCCTCATGGCGGTGCGGAGGCTCCTCTCGGCGCTCGCTTGGCCAGCGGCGTCGGGCAGTCCTTTCTTGATGGCGCTCCTCGCGAAGTAATAGTGAGCGAGGAAGCTCTGAGAATCGAGCTTGACGGCTTGTTCATACCACTTGTGGGCCTCATCGAAGTTCCTATGACGGATGGCGATGAGTCCCATAGTTTCATGTGCGGAAACATTGGCCGGATCGTCGCGCAGCACGGCCTCAAGCAGGGTTCGAGCGTCACTTTCCCGTTGGTTGTAAGCCAGGAAGTCGGCCCGTACCGCGTCGACTTGGCTCTGGGTTAAGGTTCGCGCCGTGAAGGACGACTCGTCCACATCGGTCGACCCCGCCATCTGCAGGAAGCCGTAGTCGCCGTTCACAATATACTTCTGGAGAGCCGCCTGTAACTGCTGCAAATCGCCGAAGGCCTGGCTAGCGGCAGATACCGAGTCAACCTTTTCGTGCACCAGGTCTTCGTGCACCAGGTCCAGGTAATCGGATAGTCGATGCGTGTTCTCTCGCACATCCTTCAACTTCAGGAAGTGCGTCAGTGCCCAGGACTCCGCGTAGAACATGGAGCCCTTGTCTTCCTCGTGATAGTAGGGCGAGTGCTGGTCAACGGTGAACAGCGTGTCGAGTGGAAGGAGAGGGCGCTTTAGCAATTCGAGGGTGTAGCTGTCGACTCCCCCCAGTCGAACTTCCGTCTCGAGAATTTCGGTGTTCTGGTAGAACTCGGCCCATCCCTCAGCGAGCCACAAAGGCATCCATTCTCCCGTGCGGCTCATGACGAAATGCGTGTATTCGTGATAGACCGGCGCATACGGATGTAGTCCGGGAGCATTCAGCCATACCAAAATGTAGTTCTTCTCGGGTGCACGCAAGAAAAGGCCGGCCACATTCACCTGTCCCTTGGCCAGATAGACTTCTGGTTCCAGTGCCTGGAGGTTTCGCTTGTCCTCCACGGCCAATATCACGATCGGTGTCCCCGGATCGATATTGGCACCCGGGAAAACCTTGAGAAAAACCGAGCGCATTCGCTCGAACTGGCGGGTGACGCGGCGCGACTCCTTTTCGCTGGAGTTACTGATAACGATGAAATGCGGTGTCCGTACTTCTAGCCAGGCATCCGTCTGCGCGTTCGCGGAAGCGGCGAAGACGGTAAGCAGAAATAGGAGCAGAAGGATTCGTTTGCACATTGCGGTCCTACATCGAAGTGTAGCCACGGCTGTTGCGGCACAGATTCTGGCACAAAAAAGCTCGCCGAGAAAGTAAATGATCCGAAAATGATTGACAAAAACGGTAGAGCACTGCGGACGCGCTCGCGCATCCGATTCTTGCCCGTGGTCTGCCAGCACCCAAATCTTCCAATCGTGACACGCGAGGTGTAAGCTTCGCAGTTCACCTTTCCCACTGGAAGGGAACCAGAATCATGCGATTCTCCAAAGGAATTCTTGCCCTGCTTTGTTCCGCCCTGGCGGTTGCGTCCGGCGGCGCAGCGGCCTCGTCCCCAGCACGTACCAAACCGGCCTCCCCGCCTCCGGTCGCCACCCTGTCCGACAAGCCCCTCTCGGAGCGAGTCGTCGCCTACCAGATCGACGCCCGCTTCGACGCCACCAGGCATACCCTCGATGCCACCGAAGTCCTCACCTATCGCAACCTCACTGGCAAGCCGCAGGACACCTTTCCGTTCCATCTCTATCTAAACGCATTCAACCCGACCTCGACCTTTATGAAGGAAGAACGTCGCGACAGCTCCGGCTTCGAATGGAAAGACAAGTACAAAGCATCTGCCGAAGTGAAGTCGCTGGAGGTTGTAGGCATGGGCGACCTGACCTCGCAACTCAAGTTCATCTCTCCCGACGACGGCAATCCCGACGACCGCACCGTCTTCCAGGTCAAACTGCCCCGGCCGGTCGCTCCCAACGAATCGGTCCAATTCAAGATTGCCTTTCACGACCAGTTCGGCGAGGTCGTCGCGCGCACCGGGTACAGCCAAAACTTCATGATGGGAGCGCAGTGGTTCCCCAAAGTCGGCGTGTGGTGGCAAGGCGCGTGGAACTGTCATCAGTTCCATGCCACCACCGAGTTCTTCGCTGATTTCGGCACTTATGACGTGAAACTCACTGTGCCGCAGAACGAAGTTGTCGGCGCCAGTGGAGTCCAAGTCGGCGAAATAAAGAACAGCGACGGCACCAAGACGCTGACCTTCCGCGGCGAAGACATCCACGATTTCGCCTGGACCGCCCAGCCCGACTACAACGTCTTCGAAAGCGATTTCAACGGCAGCATGGGCAAAGTGAAAATTCGCCTGCTCATGCAGCCCGGGCACACAAGCCAGGCCGATCGCCACATGCGCATCATGCAGAAAACCATGAAGCGCTTCGATGAGTGGTATGGCCCCTATCCTTACAAGCAGATTACAGTCGTCGACCCAGGAGACTTGCGCGCCGGCGGCATGGAATATCCCATGCTCATCACCGGGGCGACGACCTGGTGGATGCCCGACGGCCTTCGCTTGGTCGAACAAGCCGTCGAGCACGAATTCGGACACCAGTACTGGTACGCCATGGTCGCGACCAACGAGTTCGAAGATGCCTGGCTCGACGAAGGCATCAACAGTTATGTCGAATGCAAAGTACTCGACGACATATTCGGCAAAGATAAATCCGCCATGGACCTGTGGCGCATTACCGAGAGCGACATTTCCCAGCGACGCAACGGCTACCGCTCTGCTCTCGATTTCGACCCCATGGCGCGATTCGCTTACCAGTACATCAATGAGTCGTCCTGGGGGAATGTCACATACGGTAAGAGCGCCACAGTCCTCTATACACTCGAAAAAGTAATCGGCGAAGAGACGCTGAAGCGCGCCCTCCGCACCTACTTCATGCGCTACCGCTTTAGGCACCCCACCAAAGAAGATTTCCTGAAGACCGTCGAAGAGGTCAGCGGACAGAACCTGCGCTGGTTTTACGACCAGGCCGTGTACGGCACGAACGTGCTTGACTACGAAATCTTCCGAGCCGGCTCTGGCCGCCTGGACTGGTACCTTCAAAAGCCGCCAGAGGAAAAGAAAGGCGAGACCAGGTATCGCACCATGGTGCTCGTGCACCGCAAGGGCGACTTCATTTTTCCCGTCGATGTCCTGATCAAATTCGACAACGGCGAATCAGTCACCGAGCACTGGGACGGCAAAGATCGCTGGGTGCGCTACTCCTACGACAAAAAAGCAATGCTGATCTCGGCGGAAATCGATCCCGAGCACGCCGTGCTGCTCGATAAGAATTTCTTCAACAACAGCTACGTCCGTGAAGAAGACACCGCCGCGAAATGGAAAATCGTTAACTACTGGACGTGGGTCACGCAGATGCTCTCGCAATGTTTGGCGTGGTTAGCGTGAACTGAAACTGAAAACTGAGAACCGGGAACTGAGAACTGAGAACTGAACGTATGCCTGGACTATTGCGCGAAGGATTCAGCCGAGCGTGGCACTACCAGCGCGTGTTGTGGTTCATCTTCTTTATTAGTTTTGTGTTGTCGCACTTCTCCACCGCGCCCGTGACACACAAGCTCGAAGGGTCGACCGGTCACAGCCTCCACGCTCAGCGTCTCACCAACATGTTCGATTACGGCAGCTTTTCAGCGTTGTCGTCGGATCCTGAAGTCAAGCTGTTCGAAGTCGCCGGAGTCTCGATGTCGTACAGTATGGTGTTTCTCGTCATCATGCTGTTTCTCACCGGCGGCATTCTGGAGGCCTATCGCTCCGGCCGCAGACTAACCACCCGCGAATTCTTCGAAGCCTGCGGCAGTTATTTCTGGCGCTGGGTGCGGCTGTTTCTTCTGATGGCCATCGTTCTCATCCCGCCGCTGAGTCTGGCTTATGTTGTCGGCGATCAGTCTGGCGATATGATGCTGAATGCCGCGCAGGAGAAAACCGCCTTCTGGATTTTGCTCGCCGGTCTTGGCGTCGCAGGCTTCCTGATGATGTGCATCCGCCTCTGGTTCGACATGGCGCAGGTGCGCGCAGTAGTCGAAGAAGAAACCGGCATGTGGCGCAACGCCGGACGCGCTTTCAAAATAACCTTCGGCAACTTCCGATCGTTGTTCTGGATGTATTTCCGCATCTCAATTCTGGGATGGCTCGTCTTCGCGATCGGTCTTTACGTCTGGGCCAAGATGCCCCCCGCCCATTTCAGGTGGACAATCCTGATTCTCGAGATCACCGTGCTCTGGGGCTTCTGGATTCGTCTCTGGCAGAGAGCTTGCGAGATGACCTGGTATCAGCGTCGCGTCCTGGCATCCATAGCCGCGCCTGCGCCGATTCCTCTCGCGCCGCCCCCGAACCCGCTGCTGACGATCATCCCGCCGCCCCCGGCAGATACGCCCCGGTAGCGCCGGCGTCCCGCCGGCTGTCGCGAGGGCATCCTGCCCTCGCCGACGCGAGCGAAGCGACCGCACGCGTGATTCAAAGAGAGTCCCAGCCAACCAAACCGTCCCCGCTGCTAGAATCTTGTTAATGAAGAAATTGTTGCCAGCGCTGCTCTTCTTCTTTCTGGCCACAACCCTCGGAGCCGCCGAAGAGCCCAAGTTCAGCCCGCTCCCAGTAGCCGTCTCCAACAATGCAGTTGTTATCACCCACGCCGGCAAGGAATCCAGGATTTTTTCCTTCATGGGGATTGGCCCGAAAAAAACGTGGGACGCCATCACTAACCAGGCCTTCCAAATGGAACTCACCACTGGCAAGTGGACCGAAGTGCGCCCCGTTCCCGGCGTCGCCGGACGACTGGCGGCTTCAGCAGCCGCGCTCCGTGAGCAGATAGTCCTGATGGGCGGATATGTAGTCGACTCGCAAGGCGGCGAAACCACCGTCCAGGATGTGAACGTCTATATCCCGGACGAAAATCGCTGGTATCGCGGCGAAGATATTCCCATGCCGGTGGACGATTCGGTCCTCGGCCTCTATCGCGAGCGCTACCTCTATCTCATCGGCGGCTGGTCGAAGACCGAGCCAACCCACAATGTCCAGGTGTATGACACCGAGAAAAACAAGTGGATGCAAGCCACTCCCATTCCAGGCACTCCGGTTTTCGGCCACGCCGGCGCCATCGTCGGGGACACCATCGTCTACGTGGACGGCGCCTACAAGAATCCCACCGGCGCGAATCCCAAGTACGTCGCATCGAACGACTGCTGGATGGGCAAGATCACCAAGGCCGACATCAGCAAGATCGAATGGACCAAGCTTCCCGATCACCCCGGCCCGGCCCACTACCGCATTGCCGCCGGCGCATCAGAAAAAGAGGGCAAGATCTACTTCTCCGGCGGCACCGATAACCCCTACAACTACAACGGCATCGGTTACAACAACCAGCCCTCGGAGCCCTCCCCGTTCACGTTTACCTTCAACGTTCGAAGCGGCAAATGGGAGACGATCAACGAGAACACGCCCGACCCCGTAATGGACCTTCGCGGCCTGCTGGTTACGCGTCGAGGCCTGGTCATCGTCGGCGGAATGGCCAAGGGCCAGCAAGTGATACCGAAGGTCGCAATTGTCAAAACCACTCCCGCGAAGTAACCTAACTTCCGGCCAAACGGAGGCAAGCATATGAATACAGTGATGGAACCGCCCATGGCGAACGCGGCGGGCGACTACATTGGACAAATTTTTAACCTCGTCAAAGCCAAGAACCCCGCCGAGCCCGAATTCCACCAGGCTGTTCTGGAAGTATTCGAGTCCCTGCGGCTTGTGCTGGAACGCCATCCCGAATACCAGGAAGCTAAAATCCTCGAGCGGATCACCGAGCCCGAACGTGTCCTGATGTTCCGCGTGCCCTGGTTCGACGACAAAGGCAAAGCCCAAGTCAACCGCGGCTTCCGCATCGAGATGAACAGCGCCATCGGCCCCTACAAAGGCGGACTCCGCTTCCACCCCTCGGTGAACCTGGGCATTCTGAAGTTCCTGGCCTTCGAGCAAGTCTTCAAGAACTCGCTGACCACGCTTCCCATGGGTGGGGGCAAAGGCGGCTCTGATTTCGATCCCAAGGGCAAGAGCGACAACGAAGTCATGCGCTTCTGTCAGAGCTTCATGAGCGAACTCTACCGCCACATCGGACCCGACACCGACGTCCCAGCCGGAGACATCGGAGTAGGCGGTCGCGAAATCGGATTCCTATTCGGCCAGTACAAGCGCCTCGCGAATGAATTCACCGGCGTCCTGACCGGCAAGGGCCTTGCCTGGGGTGGTTCACTTATTCGTCCCGAAGCCACCGGCTACGGCGCCGTGTACTTCGCCGAGGAAATGCTCAAGACGCGCAAGGAATCGTTGGAAGGAAAACTTTGCGTAGTGTCCGGCAGCGGCAACGTTTCGCAATACACCATCGAGAAGCTGCTGAACCTGGGCGCGAAGCCGGTCACTGTCTCTGACTCCGACGGCGCCATCTACGACGCCGATGGCATCGATCGCGACAAGCTCGCCTGGGTGATGGACCTGAAGAACCACCGCCGCGGCCGCATCAAGGAGTACACCGACAAATTCAAGAAAGCGGTCTATCAACCAATCGACAAAAAGCTCGACCACAACTGGCTATGGAATATCAAAGCCGATTGTGCCTTTCCGAGCGCCACACAAAACGAGATCAACGCAAAAGACGCGGCCAATCTCATCAAGAATGGCGTGAAGGTCGTCAGCGAAGGCGCAAACATGCCCTGCACACTCGAAGCCACCCGGATGTTCGTTGACGCCAAAGTCCTCTATGGCCCGGGTAAAGCCGCAAATGCCGGCGGAGTGGCCACGTCCGGACTGGAAATGTCACAGAACAGCATGCGGCTCTCCTGGACTCGCGAAGAAGTGGACGATCGTCTGCACAAGATCATGATCTCCATCCACAAAGCCTGCCACGAAACTGCCGAGCAGTACGGCACGCC
>Ga0209701_10001773_pt1 | contig 14003 bp, 7 predicted proteins | sample CZO8metaG_4_FD_188356 | JGI IMG/M metagenome (GOLD analysis project Ga0209701, IMG submission 188356) | Vadose zone soil microbial communities from the Eel River Critical Zone Observatory, Northern California, USA - CZOApr15con2H3.8 metaG... | ecosystem: Environmental > Terrestrial > Soil >...
GTTTCGCCCTTGGCCGCCATCTCGATCAAAAGCTTTGGCGGGGTGAAGCGCGAGCCGTATTTGGCTTCCAGCTTCTGGCACAGCTCGACGAACTTTTTCGTGCCCATGAAGTCGATATAGGACAGCGTGCCGCCGGTGAACGGCGCAAAGCCGAACCCCAGGATCGAGCCGACGTCGGCCTCGCGCATATCGGTGATGACGTGATCTTCCACGGTGCGCGCGGCTTCCACCGCCTGCACCACCAGAAAACGCTGCTTCAACTCCTCGATATCAAGCGTATCGGGATCGAGATGTTTCGGCTGCAACCCTGAAAGCTCCGACCACAGGCTTTTTTGGCCCTTGCCCTTCTCGGGATAATCGTAGAATCCCTTGCCGTTCTTGCGGCCGAAGCGGCCCTGCTTTTCGACCATCTCGACCAATAGCTTCTTCTGGGTCTGGTCGATCGCGTTGGCGCCGAGGTCGGCCTCGGTCGCCTTCATGATCTTGAGCACGAGATCGAGCGCGACCTCGTCGGACAGCGACAGCGGTCCGACCGGCATGCCCGCCATTTTCGCGGTGTTCTCGATCATCGCCGGCGGCACGCCTTCCATCAGCATTTCCAGGCCTTCGGCGGTGAAGCGCAGCACGCAGCGGTTGGCGAAGAAGCCGCGGGAATCATTGACCACGATCGGCGTCTTGCCGATCGCGCGTACGTAGTCCAGCGCGGTCGCGAGTGCGACGTCGCCGGTATTCTTGCCGACGATGATCTCCACCAGCATCATCTTTTCGACCGGCGAAAAGAAGTGAATGCCGATGAACTTGCTCTGATCCCTGAATTCCTCCGCCAGCGAATTGATCGGCAAGGTCGAGGTGTTTGACGCAAAGATCGCGTCGGATTTCAGCAGCGGCTGCGCCTTGGCGTAGGTCTCCGCCTTGACCTTGCGGTCCTCGAACACCGCTTCGATGATCAGATCGCAGTCCTTCAATACGTTGTAGTCGGCGGTCGCACTGATGCGGGACAGAATGGCGTCGCGATCGCCTTCCTTGGCGCGGCCCTTCTTGATCAAATCGTCGATGACGGCCTTGGCGTGGCCCTTGCCCTTGTCGGCGCTCTCCTGGTCGCGGTCGATCAGCACCACCTCGATGCCGGCACGCGCCGAGACGTAACCGACACTGGCGCCCATGAAGCCGGCGCCGATGACGGCGAGTTTTTTCACTTTGGTCGGCGGCACGTTTTGCGGACGGCGCGCGCCCTTGTTCAGTTCCTGCATCGACAGGAACAGGCTGCGGATCATCGCCGCGGCTTCCTTGCTGCGCAGGATCTGCGTGAAGTAGCGGGATTCAACGCGCAAAGCTGCGTCGATCGGCAACAGCAATCCCTCGTAGACGCAGCTCATGATGGCGCGCGCCGCCGGATAGTTGTCATAGGTCTCGCGGCGGAAGATCGCATTTCCCGCCGGGAACATCATCATGCCGGCCTTGGAGTAGACGGGGCCGCCCGGCAGCTTGAAACCCTTCTCGTCCCAGGGCGCGACCGCCTTGCCGCCGCCCTTGATCCAATCCTTCGCGGCCTTGATGAGATCGCCGGCCGGCACCACGGCGTCGATCAGCTTCAGCGCCTTGGCTTTCTCGAGATTGACCGCCTCGCCCTTGAGCAGCAGTTGCATCGCATCCTGCGGCGGCACGATACGTGGCACGCGCTGGGTGCCGCCCGCGCCGGGAAACAACCCGACCTTGACTTCCGGGAGCCCCAGACGGGTTTTCGGATTTTCCGCGGCGACGCGGTAGTGGCACGACAGTGTGAGCTCGAACGCGCCGCCGAGCGCGAGCCCGTTGATCGCGGCCACCCATGGCTTGCCGCTAGTCTCGATCGCCCGAAACACCAGCGAGGATTTGCGGCTCTCGTCGAACAGCATCTGGTTGGCCGCGACCTCGCCTTTTGCCTTGAGCAGTTCGGTGTATCGGTGGTTCATGCCTTCGAGCATCGAGAGATCGGCGCCGGCGGAGAACGCCTCCTTGCCCGAGGTGACGACGACGCCCTTCACCGCCGCGTCGGCGGAGGTCTGCTTCACGATCGCTTCAAGCTCGGTAATCGTGGTCTCGTCGAGCACGTTCATCGAACGGCCCGGAATGTCCCATGTCACCAGCGCAATGCCGTCGGCGTCGGTCTCGACTTTGAAATTCTTGAAGGCCATTGTGTTTGCTCCCAATTCCCGTTTCCGTCATCCTGAGGTGGCCTCGCCCTTTGCGAGGCCCTCGAAGGATGACCCGATGAAATTATTCATCCTTCGAGGCTCGGGCTTCGCCCTCGCACCTCAGGATGACGCTTCGTCGCAGTTCCTCACACCCGCTCGATGATGGTCGCGGTGCCCATGCCGCCGCCGATGCACAGCGTGATCAGCGCGGTCGATTTGTTGGTGCGCTCGAGTTCGTCGAGCACGGTGCCGAGAATCATCGCACCGGTAGCGCCGAGCGGATGGCCGAGCGCGATGGCGCCGCCATTGACGTTGATCTTGGCGTTGTCAATGTCGAAGGCCTGGATATAGCGCAGCACCACCGAGGCGAACGCCTCGTTCAGTTCGAACAGGTCGATGTCGGATTTCTTCATGCCGGAGCGCTCGAACAGCTTTTCAGTGACATCGACCGGACCGGTCAGCATCATCGCCGGCTCCGAGCCGATATTGGTGAAGGCGCGGATCTTTGCACGCGGTTTCAAGCCGTATTTTGCACCCGCTTCCTTGCTGCCGAGCAAGACCGCGCCGGCGCCGTCAACGATGCCGGAGGAATTGCCGGCGTGGTGCACGTAGTTGATGCGCTCGATTTCCGGATGCGACTGGATCGCCACCGCATCGAAGCCGCCCATCGCCCCGACCGCCGCGAACGAAGCCTGCAACTGGCCGAGCGACTGCATCGTCGTGGTGGGCCGCATGTGCTCGTCCTTGGCGAGAATGGTGAGGCCGTTGACGTCCTTCACCGGCACCACCGAATTCTTGAAGCGGCCCTCGTCCCACGCCTTCGCGGCGCGCTGCTGGCTCTGCACCGCGTAGGCATCGACGTCGTCGCGCGAAAAACCGTACTTGGTGGCGATCAGATCGGCCGACACGCCCTGCGGCATGAAATAGGCCGGCACCGCGATCGAGGGATCCATCGGCCAGGCGCCGCCAGAGGCACCGATGCCGACACGGCTCATCGACTCGGCACCGCCGCCGATGGTGAGTTCATGCTGGCCGCTCATGATCTGGGCGGCGGCGAAATTCACGGCATCGAGGCCGGAGGCACAGAAGCGGCTGATCTGAACGCCGGGAACGGCTTCGCCGAGACCCGCCTTCAGCGCCGCGAAGCGCGCGATGTCGGAGCCGGCCTCGCCCACCGGATCGACCACGCCGAGAATGACGTCGTCGACGACGTCTTCGGCAAGATTGTTGCGCTCCTTGAGCGCTTTCAGCGGCACGGTCGCCAGCGCCAGCGCGGTCACCTCATGCAGCGCGCCATCGGCCTTGCCGCGGCCGCGCGGCGTGCGAACGTGATCGTAGATATATGCCTCAGGCATGACGCCCTCCTGGTATGAGGATCATAATATATAGGCGAATGGGAAGATGTCGCGGATCTAGTCAAAGGACGTTGGGAAGATTTCTCCGGTCAGAACGCTTCCGCCGCCAATTCCATGGTGGTCGCGCTTCCGGTCTGGATGCGCGCAAGATGCAGCGCGGTTTCCGGCAGCATCCGTTCCATGAAGAAGCGGCCGGTCACCAGCTTGGTTGTCAGATAGGGCGTCGCGCCGCTGGCCGCAATCTTGTCCAATGCTACTTTCGCCATCCGCGCCCACATATAGGCGAAGGTGACGAGGCCGAACAATTGCATGTAATCGGTGGCGCCGGCACCGGCATTGTCCGGTTTCATCATCGCATTCTGCATCAGCCAGGTGGTAGCCTGCTGCAGATGGCCGAGCGCCGTGCTGAGCGGCGCGACATAGGGCTTCATCGCTTCGTCGGAGCCATGATCCTTGGCGAACGCTGCAACCTCGCCGAAGAAGGCCATCACGGCGCGGCCGCCGTCGCGCGGCAATTTGCGCCCGACGAGGTCGAGCGCCTGAATGCCGTTGGCGCCCTCATAGATCATGGCGATCCGGGCATCGCGCACGAACTGCTCCATGCCGGTTTCGGCGATATAGCCATGGCCGCCGAACACCTGCTGCGCCAGCACCGCGTTGGAAAATCCGACATCGGTCAGAACGCCTTTCATGACCGGCGTCATCAGCCCCATGTGATCGTCGGCCTCCTGGCGATCCTTGGGGTCGCTCGATCTGTGGGCGACGTCGCTTTTCAGCGCGGTCCACACCACCATCGCGCGGGCCGCCTCGTTGAAGGCTCTGATCGTGAGCAATGTGCGGCGCACATCGGGATGCACGATGATCGGATCGGCCGGCTTGTCCGGCGCCTTCGCACCCGAAAGCGAGCGGCCCTGCAGCCGATCGCGGGCATAGGCGACGGCGTTCTGATAGGCGACCTCGGATTGCGCCAGTCCCTGCACCGCGACGCCCAGCCGCGCCTCGTTCATCATCACGAACATGCCCTGCATGCCCTTGTTTTCCTCGCCGATCAGCCAGCCGGTGGCGCTGTCGTAATTCATCACGCAGGTGGAATTGCCGTGAATGCCCATCTTGTGTTCGATCGAGCCGCAGGTCACGCCGTTGCGCTCACCGAGCGATCCGTCGGTATTGACCAGGATCTTAGGCACCACGAACAGCGACACGCCCTTGATGCCGCTGGGCGCGCCCTCGATTCTGGCCAGCACCAGGTGGATGATGTTTTCAGTGAGATCGTGCTCGCCGGCTGAGATGAAAATCTTGGTCCCCGATATCTTGTAGCTGCCGTCGGCCTGCTTGACGGCCTTGGTCCGCAGCAGGCCGAGATCGGTGCCGCATTGCGGCTCGGTCAGGTTCATGGTGCCGGTCCATTCGCCGGCCACCATCTTCGGCACGAACATCGCCTTCTGTTCGGGCTTGCCGTGCACGATCAGCGCCGCCGTCGCGCCCATGGTCAGGCCGCCATACATCGAAAACGCCATGTTCGCCGAGCACTGGAATTCAGTGACGGTCTGGCTCAGCGTGACCGGCAGGCCCTGCCCGCCATATTCGGTCGGCGCCGAAAGCCCGAGCCAGCCGCCCTCCGCCACCTGCTTGTAGGCTTCCTTGAAACCTTTCGGGGTGGTCACGCTGCCATCGTCGTGGCGGATGCAGCCCTCGAGATCGCCGACGCGATTGAGCGGCTGCAACACCTGTTCGCTGAGTTTCGCAGCCTCGTTCAAAACAGCCTCCCGCACGTCGGCGGAGGCGTCGCTGAAACCGGGCAGATTGTCGTAGCGGTCGATCTGGAACACATCGTTGAGCAGGAAGCTGACGTCTTCCAAGGGGGCTTTGTAGGTCGGCATGATGTCCTCTCGGCTCGCTGGCGGGCCTCGTTTAAGGAAGATTTTGCAGCGCAGCAATCGTCCGGTTGCAGAAAGCCGACCTTAGACGGTTCCGGACGTCCAGGCAGCCGTAAGGCAGCTATCGCGCCGCCATTGCGACAAAATAACCGCCGCGCCCGGCGTCCGCAGCGCGCCAAACGGTCAATTTTGCTCGCCACGCAACTTTCAGCTCCTGCGGGCTGATTCTTTAACCCGTTCTTTACCGTATCACGAAAAAGTCGATGCCAGAGGCAGACGACCTGCGCGGAATTCGATTGTCTCCTCACGAGGGACGCGCGGGGAGGCTGAAGGCGCAGGTGTCGCGCCGGATTCGGAACCGGACGAGAGCATGAATTCGCGCCTATCGTGGAGTGCAGAGGGCATCGATCCATCCGTTCGCGAGAGGGCCGAGGCCGCCGCGCGGCGCGCTGGCATGTCGCTCAGCGACTGGCTCAATTCCACCGTCGGTGATTTCACCCCTCCCGACTTTCGTAGCCCCACCGATCAACCGCCGGTGCCGGCGAGCCGGGAAACCCCTGATGTCCTGGACATTCATCAGCGGCTGGATTCGATCACGCGCCAGATCGAGCAGATCTCGCGCCCGGCGCCGCACAGCGAGGCGCTTCGCAACGACGCCGTGCGCAGCGAGTCGGCCGTTGTCGCCCGGCAATTGAACGAAGCCATCTCGCGCCTCGATGCGCGGCTGTCGCAGATGTCCAATCCCCTGCCGGCGAAACCGGCCAAGCTTGCGGACGACCAGCTCGATCTGGTCGAGCGCGCGGCTGCCCAGGTCTATCGCCCCTCTCCCCCGATCAGCCCCGCGTCACTCGACTTCGCGGTCGCAGAGATCGCCGCACGCCAGAACGAACTCGACAGTGCACCACGATTCCTGCCGCCGCGCAGCGCGCCGCCGATGGTGCCCGCAACGCCGGCGGGGCCGGACTTTTCCTCCCTCGAGCGCCATCTGATCCAGATCACCAGCCAGATCGAAGCGCTGCAGCGTCCGGACGGCATCGAGCAGTCGATCGCCGCATTCCGCGGCGAATTGGCCGAAATTCGTCACGCCATTACCGAGGCGATGCCACGCCAGGCGATCGAATCGATCGAAAACGAAATCCGCACGCTGTCCCGCCGCATTGACGACACCCGTCAGAGCGGCATCGACGACCAGGCGCTGGCAGGCATCGAACGCGCGCTCGGCGAAATTCGCGAGGTGCTGCGCTCTCTGACGCCCGCGGAGCAGCTGGCGGGCTACGACGACGCGATCCGCAATCTCGGCGCCAAGCTCGACCTGATTTTGCGCGCCAGCGAAGATCCCTCAACGGTCCACAAGCTCGAAAGCGCCATCGCCGCACTTCGCGCCATCGTCTCCAATATCGCGTCCAACGACGCGCTGGCGCGGCTCAGCGACGACGTGCACACCTTGTCGTCCAAGGTCGATCAGCTTGCCCGTTCCGAAGGCCCCAGCGATTCGTTTACGATCCTCGAGCAGCGCATCGCCGCGCTCGCCTTGACGCTGGAAAGCCGCGAGCCGCCGGGGCCAAGCGAAAGCTCCGAGCAGCTCGAGGGCGCCGTGCGGGCGCTGTCGGACCGCCTCGACCGCATGCCGGTCGGCAACGACAACGCCTCGGCCTTCGCCCACCTCGAACAGCGCGTATCTTATTTGCTCGAACGGCTGGAGGCGTCCACCGATCACCGCGCCGGCAATCTCGGACGGGTCGAGGACGGATTGCAGGACATTCTGCGCCAGCTCGAAAACCAGCAGGCGAGCTTTGCCGCGGTGGCCGAAAGCAGCCGACGCCCGGCCGAGCCGGCCGACAGCGGCGTGATCGATGTCGTCAAGCGCGAATTGTCCGACATCCGCTTCAGCCAGACCGAAGCCGGCCGCCATACCCAGGAATCCCTCGAAGCCGTCCACAGCACGCTCGGCCATGTGGTCGATCGGCTGGCGATCATCGAAGGCGATCTGCGCACGGTTCGCGTCCCGCCGGTTGCGCCGCAGGCGGAAACGACGCCGGCACCTCCATCCGCACCAGCGGCCGCGCCTGCCATCGCGACAGCGCAGCAACCGAAGCCTGAATTGCCGAATCCGGCTGCGTCGCAGAGCCATTTCGCTACAGCCCCGCGGGAATTCCAGGCCGGGCCGATCCAGCTGCCGGCGCTCGCCGCTGCGGCGCCAAAGGCAATCAGCGAGATTCTGGACCAGCATGCGGCGGCACCGCGCGCCGCGATCGAGCCGGGCCTGCCGCCCGATCACCCGCTCGAACCGGGAACACGTCCTTCCGGGCGGGTGCCGTCGCCGTCGGAGCGCATTGCCGCGTCCGAAAGCGCGATCAGCGAAATTGCCGCGGGCCCGCGTGAGCAAAGCAGCACTTCGAATTTCATTGCCGCCGCGCGTCGTGCCGCCCAGGCCGCCGCGGCCGCGCCGCCTGTCGACAAGCCCGCCCGCGGCCCACTCAAGGATCCCGCCCGCGACAAGGCCAAGGTGACATCGCAGGAGGCATCGACGGTCACGTCCAAGATTCGCTCGGTGCTGGTCGGCGCCAGCGTGGTGATCATCGTGCTCGGCACTTTCAAGCTGGCGATGACGCTGCTCGACGGCGGCAGCGTTCCGGCGCAGCCTGCGACGGAGAGTTCAGGCGAGCCGGCGCCTTCAATTCAATGGCCCGCGGATGACGCCGCCAAGCCGGCGGCGCCGGCACCGGTCATGCCTTCGATGACGTCGCCGACGCCGATCGGCCGGCAATCGTTCGATGGCTCCACGCCGAATGCCTCCGACGGCACCGCGTCGGCTGAAATCCTGCCGAACCCGGCGATACCATCCGCTTCGCCGCTCTCCGCCAGCGATATCACCGGCTCGGTTCCGGTGGCGCAGGTGGCGCCGATCGGTCGCAAACTCGTAATGGTACGGGTCCCGCCGACGGAAAGATTGCCGGACGCCATCGGCGGCCCCGTATTGCGCACTGCCGCGCTGAAGGGCGATCCTACAGCCGCCTATGAGATCGGCCTGCGCTTTGCCGAAGGCAAAGGCGTTGCACAGAATTTGGATGAGGCTGCGAAATGGTATGACCGCGCGGCGCAAGCCGGCGTGGTGCCGGCGGTCTTCAGGCTGGGGACCTTCTACGAAAAGGGTCTCAGCGTGAAAAAGGACATTGATATCGCGCGCCGCTACTACATGCAGGCGGCCGAGCGCGGCAACGCCAAGGCGATGCATAATCTGGCCGTGCTCGATGCCGACGGCGGCGGCAAGGGCGCCAACTACAAGGACGCGTCGCAATGGTTCCGCAAGGCGGCCGACCGCGGCGTCGCGGACAGCCAATTCAACCTCGGCATCCTCTATGCCCGCGGCATCGGCGTCGAACAGAACCTGGCCGAATCGTTCAAATGGTTCAGTCTGGCGGCGGCGCAGGGCGATGCGGACTCGATCCGAAAACGTGACGATATCGCCAAGCGGCTCGACGCCCAGTCGCTGGCTGCGGCCAAGCTCGCGATTCAGACCTTCACGCGAGAACCGCAGCCCGATGACGCCGTCAACGTGGCGAGCCCTGTGGGCGGTTGGGACGTCGCGCCGGCGCAGGCAGGTGTGGCAAAGCCCGCGGCCAAGCCGGTTTTGACCAAACGCGCCGACCGTTAATCTGAATCGTTCACCACACTCGAAGGCGCGCGGCCGGCTGCGTCAAAAAAGCCGTTTCAAGCAGATTCTTTAGTCCCTCCTTTGGTCGAATTCGGTTATGCAGGGGCGCGGCACTTGACCCCGCGTTCGCGCCTATCCCGTGTGGACGAATCCCACTGCCCGATCAGAAACCTTGCCGTGAGCGGTTTCGGCCAGCTTCAAGGCTAAATCCAAGAAGCAAACGCGCGTGCAGCTTTATCTTCCAATCGCCGACATTCCGGTCAATGTTTTCCTCATCCTGGCGATGGGCGCTGCGGTTGGTTTCGTGTCCGGCATGTTCGGCATCGGCGGCGGATTTCTGATGACGCCGCTGTTGATTTTCATCGGCATCGCGCCCGCGGTCGCGGTCGCTTCCGTTGCCAGCCACATCGCGGCCTCGTCGTTCTCCGGCGCCATCTCCTACTGGCGCCGCCGTGCCATCGATCCGGCGCTGGCGGTGGTGCTGTTGAGCGGCGGCACTATCGGCACCGCGCTCGGCGTCTGGACCTTCACGCTGCTGCGCTCGCTCGGCCAGCTCGACCTCATGATTGCGCTGTCCTACGTCGTGCTGCTGACCGCCGTCGGCGGCTTGATGTTCTGGGAAGGCCTGCGCGCGATCCTGCGGACGCGGCGCGGCATGGCGGTACCGATGCGCCGCTCCGGCAGCCATGGCTGGATCCATGGCCTGCCGCTGAAGATGCGCTTCAAGCGCTCCAAGATCTATCTGTCGGTGATCCCGGTCGTGGTGGTCGGCCTGATCATCGGCTTTATCGGCGCGGTGATGGGCATTGGCGGCGGCTTCATCCTGATCCCGATCATGATCTATCTGCTGCGGGTGCCGACCTCGACCGTGATCGGCACCTCGATGGTGCTGACGCTGGTCACCATGGTGTTTGCCACCATGCTGCATGCGGTCACCAACCATCTCGTCGATGCCGTGCTGGCGCTGATCCTGATGGTCGGCGGCGTGACCGGTGCGCAGTTCGGCGCCCGCGCCGGTCAGAGGATTCGCGGCGAACATCTGCGGCTGCTGCTTGGACTTTTGATTCTGGCGGTCGGCATCCGGTTTGCGATCGAACTGGTGATCCGTCCCGACGATCTCTTCACCATCCGGGAAACCGGAGGCGCCGGATGATCGCGCGTATCTCACTTGCGGCGGTCGGCCTTGGGCTGGGGCTGAGCGCGGCTTTCGCGCTATCGCCCGCGCATGCCGAGCGGCTGATCGTCTCGGTCTCGAACCACCGGGTGACGGTGACGCCGAACTATTCCGGCGAGGAGCTGGTGCTGTTCGGCTCGGTCGAAAAGGATGCAACCACGCCTTCGACCCGCACCAATTACGATCTGGTGGTGACCGTCTCCGGACCGCGCGCCGACATGGTGACGCGGCGCAAGGAACGCAAATTCGGCATCTGGATCAACACCGACTACCGGCAGTTTCTCGGAGTTCCGACCTATCTGGCGTTGTTTGCCAACCGGCCGTTCGACGCCATCGCTTCGCCGGAAGTGCAGCGGCGCCAACAGCTCGGCCTCAACAATGTGCTGCTCACCCAGCGCGTCGGACCCGACTATGCCGACGTGGTGCCGAACGACGCGTTCCGCAGCGCCTTTGTGCGGCTGCGCTCCGAACATGGCCTCTATCGAGAGGCGACGTCCGCGGTGACATTCTTGACGCCGACGCTGTTTCGCACCGGCATTCCGCTGCCGGCCGAGGTGCCGATCGGCACCTACGACGTCGAAATAAAACTGTTTTCCGATGGCGCCTTGGTGACGCGAGCCGAATCCGCGTTCGAAATCGTCAAGGTCGGATTCGAACAGTTCGTCGCCAACACCGCGCGGCAGAGCGGCCTGGTCTATGGATTGGTCACGGCCTTCATGGCGCTGATGACCGGCTGGATGGCCTCAATCGTGTTTCGGAAGGATTGAAGGTTCCCCGGACGCGGCGCAGCGCGCCGCACTGGCGGCGTGATGCGCTGCTGATCCGGGGTCCATTTTGTTTAGTTGCGAATGGGTCCCGGCTCTGCGGAGCAGCGTGAAGAACGCTGCACCGCGTCCGGGACACGATCAAAGAAATAACCCCACGCCCATCGCCACAACGCTGAGCAGCATCGCCGCGGTGGAGAGCCAGCCCAGCCAATACAGCGGGCCGCCGATCACAAAACGGCCCATCACCACCTTGCGACGCGACATGATCATCAGCAGCACCATCACAGGGACGGCAAGCACGCCGTTGACCACTGCGCTCCAATACAGCGCCGAGATCGGATTGATCGAGGTGAAGTTGAGCGCGATCCCGATTGCTGCCGACAGCGCCAGCACCGAATAGAACGCAACCGCCTCCTTCGGCTTGCGCGCGAGTCCGACCGGCCATTTCCGCCCCTCTCCCACGGCGTAGGCGGTGGCCCCCGCGAGCACCGGAATGGCCAACAGCCCGGTGCCGACGATGCCCAGCGCAAAAATCACTTCCGCGAATGTTCCGGCGAGCGGGCGCAGCGCTTCGGCCGCTTGCGCCGAGGTCTGGATATCGGTTTTGCCGGCGGCATGCAGCGTCGCCGCGGCGGTGACGATGATCGACAGCGCGATCAGGTTCGAGAATGCCATGCCGACGACGGTGTCGGCGCGAATGCGATGAAATTCCTTTTGCGCGCCATATTGCCGCTCGATCAGCGGATGCTTTTTGGCATCGACGCGCTGATCCTCGGCTTCCTGCGACGCCTGCCAGAAAAACAGATAGGGCGAGATCGTGGTGCCGAAAATGGCGACGATGGTGGTGAAATAGTCCGCGCTCCAGGTGATGCGTGGGACAAGAACGCCGGCAAGCGCCTGGCCCCAGGAAATGTGCGCAAAGGCGAGCGCCCCGACATAGGCGAACAGGCTCAGCGTCAGCCATTTCAGCACCGACACGTAGCGTTTATAGTCAAGAAAGATCTGCGCAACGACCGACGTCGCCCCGAACGCCACAACGTAAATAATGCCGTGCCCGCCGATCAGGAGTTTTGTCGCATCGGCCATCGCGCCCAGATCGGCCGCTATGTTGATGGTGTTGGCGATGAACAGCAGCGTTACCACCACGTTGAGCAGCAGCACCGAATAATACCGGCAGACGTTGCCGGCAATGCCGTGCCCGGTGACGCGTCCCACCCTTGCCGAGATTTCCTGGATTGCCGCCATCAACGGGAACGTCAACAGCATGGTCCAGCCGATGCCGTAGCCGAGCTGCGCGCCGGCCTGGCTATAGGTGCCGATGCCGGACGGATCGTCGTCGGAGGCGCCGGTGATCAATCCCGGTCCGAGCGCTTTGAGCAAGACGCGCAAGCTGAACGGCTGGCGGGGCGCGGTCCTCGGCGTCGGTTTCAGGCCACCGGACTTCGTATTATTCTTGTTGTCGTTCTTGCGATCGGTCTTTTTGCGATTTGCCATGCCCAGGTCCAGCCGCCGCGACAACGATCCCGACAGGTTTCGGTTCCGGGCGGCGAACTTGCCCGAGGGCGCCCCGCGCGGCAAGCAAACCCGGCGTGGAGCTTATCAACGGCGCACGCGGCTTTGGCGCGAAAGCTAGTTGGCAGCCGATCCCACCCAGTTCGCGCGGGATCGGATCACCGCCATGAACGCATCCACCAGGGGCGTCGAGCGGCCATAGGCGATCGCCAGTTCGTATTCGACCGGCGTGCCTATTCCGGTGAGATCGCGAAACACCACGCCCGACCGGTTGGCGGTTGCGATGATGCGGGTGACGAGCCCGACCCCCATGCCGCCGGCCACCAGACTGGCGATAGTGTCCATCTGCGAGGCTTGCTGGCCGACCCGCGGCACGAAACCGGCCTGCGCGCAGGCCGTGAGCACGCGCTCATGCAGGCCCGGCCCCTGCCGCTCCGGAAAGAGGATCCAGTCTTCGGACGCCAGATCCGACAACGAAATCGATTGAAGCTGCGCGAGCGGATGGTTTTCGGGAAGTGCCGCGACCATCTGGTTTTTCGCCAGCACCTCGACGCTTAGCCCGTCGGCATCGCGAAGCGGAGGAATCACGAAGCCGACGTCGGCGTCATCGGTCTGGATTTTTGTGACCTGCTGCGCCGTCATCGCCTCGGTGAGCATCAGCTCGACTTCGGGATATTGCTCGCGAAACGCACGCAGGATCGGCGGCAGGATTTCGCGGGCCGCGCTCGCCACAAATGTCACCCGCAGCGCGCCGTTCAATCCCGCACCGGCGCGGCGCGCCGCGACAATCGCGCGTTCGGCCTGGATCACGGTGCGTTTGCATTCCTCGAGAAACACCCGGCCGGCGGGGGTCAGGCGCGCGATGCGATTGGTGCGCTCGATCAGCAGCGTTCCCAGTTCTTCCTCGATCTGCTTGATCGTGACCGTGAGCGGCGGCTGCGCCATGTGCAAACGATCGGCGGCGCGGCGAAAACTGAGTTCTTCTGCGACGGCAATAAACTGTCGAAACTGACGCAACTCGATCATGCCCTGGCCCGACGTCCCCCATTTCAATTGTGAACAGGGTATCGGATCAAGGCAAAAAACACGAACGAATTCAGGATCGCGAGCAGGCTAGGCGCCGGTTCGGATCGCTCGAGGAAAATGAGAGCCCCCACCCCGGCCTTCCCCCGCAAGCGGGAGAGCGGGAAGAAGGTGTGTCGTGCGACTTGAGCAACCGCCCCGGAGTTGAGCACCAACTGCACAACGCGCAACGGCCCGTTCCCTCTCCCGCTTGCGGGCGCTTCGGAGGCTGGCCTGGCCTTGCCTTGCTTAGGTAACCGTCAATTTCTTCACCGGCGTGGGATCGAGGTTGAAAATGCGCGCCGCGTTCAGCCCGAGAATGTTGCGTTTGGCCTGTTCGGTCAAAAACGGCAGATCGCAGATTTCCTGCGGCAGGTCGAAATCGAAATGCGGCCAGTCCGATGCGAACATCAGCTGGGTTTCGGCC
>Ga0209701_10001775_pt1 | contig 14000 bp, 8 predicted proteins | sample CZO8metaG_4_FD_188356 | JGI IMG/M metagenome (GOLD analysis project Ga0209701, IMG submission 188356) | Vadose zone soil microbial communities from the Eel River Critical Zone Observatory, Northern California, USA - CZOApr15con2H3.8 metaG... | ecosystem: Environmental > Terrestrial > Soil >...
CAAGTTGAGCCGCAACTGGTGGCTGGAAGGAACATACGACTAGAGCAGTTCCCAATAGTCAGTTGCCAATAGCCAGTAAGGACTGGGCACTGGCAACTGATTACTGGTAACTCGCAACTGATTCTGATGTACATCGAACTCCACTCCCGCTCCGCCTTCAGCTTCCTTGAAGGCTCTTCCACCCCCGAGGTGCTTGTCGGAGCATGCGCGACGCTGGGAATGCCGGCCATAGCATTGCTTGATCGCGACGGCGTGTATGGTTCGCCGCGCTTTCATCTCGCGGCGAAGAAAGTAGGAATCAAAGCGCACGTTGGTGCGGAAGTGACATGTAATTCGTTCTGTCGTGAATATCGCCTTCCGTTGCTCGTCGCTTCTCGCGCCGGATATCAAAACCTCTGCCGCCTGCTCACGAAGATGAAGCTCCGCGCGGGACAAAAAGAAGGAGGCGCAGCAGAACACGAGGACTTAGCCGAGCATGCCGAGGGATTGATATGCCTGACAGGTGGGGACGAAGGCCTGCTGGCATCGGCACTAAAACAAGGTGGTCCCCAAGCAGCATTGCAATCGGTTCAACGCCTGACAGAAATCTTCGGACGAAACAATCTCTATGTCGAACTCCAGCGCCATTTCCATCGCGACGAGGAATATCGCAATCGCGTTGCGACTGGAATCGCCTGCGCTCTAAACCTGCCGCTGCTCGCCACAAACGGCGTGAACTACGCCACACCGCGCGAGCGAGAATTAGCCGACGCCTTCACGGCGCTCCGTCATCATCACACCCTAGCCACCGCCGGACGCCTGCTGGCGCGCAACTCCGAGCGTTATTTCAAGTCTCCAGCTGAAATGCAGGCGCTATTTGCCGATCTTCCCGAAGCGATTGCGAACACGCAGCAACTCTCCGCGCGCCTCGAGTTCACGCTCAACGATCTCGGATATGAATTCCCCCGCTATCCTGTCCCCGAGGGCGAGACGATGATGTCGTTTCTCTGTGAGCGTACTCGGGAAGGATTTCAGACCCGCTACGGCCGAGCCAATCCAGAGCTCAAAACCCGCGCCCGCCGCCAGATTGACCGCGAACTGGCGCTCATGGAGAAGCTTCACCTCGAAGGCTATTTCCTGATCGTTTGGGACCTGGTGCGTTTCTGCCGCGAGCAGAACATTCTGGTGCAGGGCCGCGGATCGGCCGCTAACAGCGCGGTCTGCTATTCGCTCGGCATTACGGCCGTGGATCCCATCAGCATGGACTTACTGTTCGAACGTTTTCTTTCCGAGGAGCGAGGCGAATTGCCAGACATCGATCTCGATCTCCCCAGCGGCGGCGAACGAGAACGTGTGATTCAGCACCTCTATCAGCGTTACGGCCAGCGCGGCGCGGCCATGACCGCCAACGTAATCACCTATCGCAACCGCATGGCCGCGCGCGAAATGGGCAAAGCCATGGGCTTCGATCCCGACACTCTGAAGCACGTCTCGGCCGCAGTTGCGACCTGGGAATTTCGCGACGAAAACGACGCCCTCGACCGCCGCCTCTGTGATGCCGGCCTCGATCTAAAGCATCCCCGCATCCGCAAATATTTTGAGCTGTGTCTCGCCGTGCAGGATCTCCCGCGGCATCTCGGCCAGCACTCCGGCGGCATGGTCATCTGTCAGGGACGCCTCGATTCCGTCGTCCCGCTCGAGCCCGCCTCCATGCCCGGCCGAGTGGTCGTGCAGTGGGACAAAGAAGACTGCGCCGACATGTGCATCGTCAAAGTCGATCTGCTCGGCCTCGGCATGATGGCCGTGCTCAAAGATTCCATCGACCTCATCCATGATCACTACAAAGAAGAAGTAGATCTCGCGCACCTGCCCGCTGACGATCCGGCCGTGTATTCCACGCTGCAAAAGGCGGACACAGTCGGAATGTTCCAGGTAGAAAGCCGCGCGCAAATGTCGTGCCTGCCGCGCCTGAAGCCGAAAAAGTTCTATGACATTGTGGTGCAGGTTGCGATCATCCGCCCGGGCCCGATCGTCGGCAACATGGTGAACCCGTTTCTTAAGCGGAGACAGGGCAGGGAAGCAGTCACATACCCGCATCCCTCGCTCGAAAATGTCCTCAGCCGCACGCTCGGCGTGCCGCTGTTTCAGGAACAGTTGCTGCGCATGGCCATGATCACCGCCAACTTTACCGGAGGCGAAGCCGAGGAACTGCGCCGTGCAATGGGATTCAAACGCTCGGAAGCCCGGATGAAAGCCATCGAAGAAAAACTCCGCACCGGCATGACACAGAACGGAATCTGCGTTGAGACGCAGGAGCAGATCATCCAGTCGATTACTTCGTTTGCTCTGTACGGATTTCCCGAATCGCATGCCGCCAGCTTCGCTCTGATCGCCTACGCCAGCGCCTACTTGAAGTGCCACTACCTCGCGGCGTTTACGGCGGCGTTGCTGAACAATCAGCCGATGGGTTTTTATCATCCCGCAACGCTCGTGAAAGACGCCCAGCGCCACGGATTGAAGATGTTGCCGATGGATGTGACGCGGTCAGATTGGAAGTGCACGTTGGAGCCGTCAGCCATCAGCTATCAGCCATCAGTGCGCCTGGGACTGAAATATGCGCGGGGGTTGCGCGAGCCCGCAGGACAAGCGCTGGTGCGGGAGCGCAGCCTGTCGCCGTTCGCTTCGATTCATGACTTAGCTCGCCGAGTACCGGAGTTACGCAAGGATGAATTAACCACGCTGGCGGAAATCGGCGCGCTGAACGCAATCACTGATAAGCACTTCCATCGTCGCGACGCGCTCTGGCAAGTTGAACGTGCAGTTCGCTGGTCAGGGCCGTTACTGGATGAACTTCCCGAGCCCGACGCTCAATCACCGCTTCAAGTTATGAATCACGAAGAACGCTTAGTCGCCGATTTTAACGGCACCGGCCTAACCATCGGCCCTCATCCCATGCAGTACCGTCGCGCAGAAATGAAAAAGCTCGGCATCTATCGCGCCTCCGATCTCCCGCAAATCCCGAACGGCCGCCGCTTGCGAGTTGGAGGTTGTGTCATCGCCCGCCAGCGCCCCGGCACCGCCAAGGGAATGATGTTCATGAGCCTGGAAGACGAAACCGGAATTGCCAACGCCATCATTGCTCCCAATCTGCTGCAGAAAAACCGCGTTCTGTTGATCTCCGAGCGCTTCCTGATGGTCGAGGGAATTCTGCAGAACCAGGACAATGTGATCCACATCCGTGCAGAAAGAGTGGCGCCACTTCGCGTGACGCAAGCGGAAACCGTCTCCCACGATTTCCACTAGAGCGCCGTGATCGTGGACTGCCCAAAGCTGGCCATGATTGTTGGGAACGATTGTTCGGAATGATTGTTGGGAATGAGAGTGGTTGTCGGAATGGTTGTGGGAGGGCACGACTTTTAGCCGTGCCGTAAAAGACGCATAAGAAGCGGGCTTTAGCCCCTGAGTCCTATGCCGACGACAGCTTCTTGGCATTGTGCCGCAGCGAGCGTCCTTCCACCATGCCGTAGAGCTCTTCGGCCAAATTCTTGGCGTGATCCCCAATCCGTTCCAGCGCTTGCGCGGTCAGAAGGATGTCGAAATGTTGCGGGCTGTCACCGGGACCACTCTCCGCCAGATGCCGCTGAAACAAAGCGTGGCACAGCCGATCGACTTCAGGATCGGTTTGCAACACCGAGCGCGCGTAACTGGTATCGCGCTTCTCAAATCCCTGATGAACCTGTTCCAGCATGCCGTAAAGCAGGGAAGCCATCTCGATCAACTGCTGTGAATCTCGTGCCGGCAATTTGTCGCGCCTGGACTGCAATTGCATGGCGGCGCTGTAGGCGAGATCCCCGATGCGTTCCAGGTCGGTAATGAATTTCAAGCATGCCAGGAGCTCCCGGGCTTTAGCCTCGCCCACGCGGCTAATCGCGCCCGGTAGTTCCTCGTCAATCCTGCGTTCAATCTGGTCCAGTTCCTTCTCGCAGTCCTTGATGGCTAGAAAGGCCATGCGTGAATTATTAGTCAGAAGATCCCGCACATTAAAAACCGAATCGCGAGCAATCCCACACGCTCGCAGGGCAAGACCGGAGAGCTCGCTGGCGATTTCTGCGGACTTAGTGCGCTCGGCGCGCTCCAAAGACCGCGACGGAGTCGAAGCTCGCTTTGCTTTCGCGACGGATGATGGCCGTGTTCGCGCCATGAGAACTCGAATCAACTTACGAACCAATCAGACGAAAACGAGTATATGGGATTGAGTGTAAAAAGACTGAATAGTCCCATCACGGAAGGGTTAGGGGACAGGCCCCTTCTCCGCCGCTGTCGCGCGCGCTTCTGCCTGCTTGGCATCCTGCTCCCGGCCCAGCCCCCGATAAGCGCGCGCGAGCAGCCGCAGCGCTGCCGCATTCTTCGGATCGCTCTTCGCCAGTGCTTCGAGATCCGGCAAGGCCCCCGCAAAGTCCGACTGCTGGATTTGCGCTTCGGCCAGCCCCAGGCGAGCCTCCACGTTGTTCGAATCCACCAGCGATGCAGCCTCGAACTGGTCCTGCGCATTCTTGGCATCCTTCAATTGAAGATAAACGTGGCCCAGAAGCAGTCGCGCGGGCATCTGGCTGGGAACCAGCTTCAGGCTGGCTTCTAAAGCATCGCGAGCTCCCGGAAAATCGCCGGATTTCTCGAGGGCCTGGCCGAGTTCGAAAGCCGCCGTGGAATCTTCCGGACGCACTTCACGCGCCCGCTTCAGATGCGCCGCCGCTTTGGCGTAGTCTCCAGCAGCGAGCTCAAGTTCGCCCAGTTGGCGCAATGCGGTCGGCGAAGCCGGGTCGAGTTCCAGCGCTTTCTCGAGAAACGCTCGAGCGTCAGCGGCCCGATTGTCGTCAGCTGCAAGCATGCCCCGATGCAGCAGGTTCTGCACTTCAATCTTGTCTTTCGGGTCGGGAAGCGCCGCACCAGGCTTTCCCGAATTCTCGCCTGCAGACGCTTTCAACTTCCACTTCGCCAGCTCCGCCTGCATGCTCTTAGACTGAGTGCTGTCCGCGGAATAAAGATTTTTCAACTCCCCCGGATCGGCCTTAAGGTCGTAAAGTTCCGGCCGCGGCGCTTCGATCAACTTCCCGTTTTCCGACCGCAGCGCGCGCAAAGGAGCCCATCCGAAGCGCAGCGGATAGTCAGTCTCCGCAAAAAGATCATGATCCGGCGTCTCCGCGCGCTTGATGAGCGGCACCACCGACTCGCCATTCAATTCAGCGGGCGCAGGAATGTTAGTGAGAGAAAGAACGGTCGGGAGAATGTCGGTGGTTCGCACTTGCGCGTCAATTACAACGCCGCGCTGACCAGCCCCTGCCATCTTGAGGATCATGGGCACATGGAGCGTCGAGTCGTACAGGAAGAGGCCGTGAGTCTCTTCTCCATGCTCGCCCAATCCCTCGCCGTGATCGCCCACAACCACAATGATCGCGTTCGGATAGGTCCTCGTCTTCTTTAGGAACGCGATCAGGTTACCCAGCGCCGAGTCGGTATATGCAATTTCGCCGTCGTAGGGATCCTTGTATTTCTGCGAATAGGGCGGCGGCGGCTCGTAGGGATCATGCGGATCGAACAGGTGTACCCAAACAAAACGCGGTCCGGTGCGATGCTTCGCGAGCCAACCTTCGGCGTGCTGAACAACCTCCATTCCCCGCCGCTCGACACGCCCGAAGCGCTCCTTGCTCTCCGTCTTGGCAGGGAAGTTATCGTAGAAATCGAAGCCTCGATCGAGTCCGGGCGCCAGCGTGCTGCTGTCCAGAATCACAGCGCCGATGAAAGCTGCGGTCTGGTAGCCTTTCTTCTTGAGCAATTCTGCCCAGGTCACGTGCTGTGGCGAGAGCGGAACTCCGAAATCAGTCACGCCGTGCACGCTGGGCAGGAGTCCGGTCAGAATCGAAGTGTGGGAAGTGTTCGTGATGGGACTGTGCGTAAAGGCATGCGTGAAGCGGACGCCGTCCGCAGCCAGCCCGTCCAGCGCCGGAGTTTCGATCTGCTTGTATCCGTAGCAACCGACGTGATCCGCCCGCAGCGTGTCGATAGTGACAAGGAAGATGTCGGGGGGAGTCTTTCGCGGAGCGGTCGCCTGTCCCCAGGTCGCGGTCAGCAGCACAAGAGTCCAAAAAAAAGGGGCTACTCGCCTCATGAACGCCAGCCTATCACAGTCTTTCCTCCGCAACAGGAGCGGCCGCCTGCGCTTTCTGTGAGATAATCAGAGCTCTCCGATGTCGCTTTCTTTCCGGCGAATTCTCTTCCTTCTGACCGCCCTCACCGCGGCCCAGGCAACCGCGCAAACGCCCCAAAAGTCTGCGCCGAATGTCGTCCTGATCACCATTGACACCCTGCGCGCCGACCACCTGGGCTGCTACGGCTATAAGCAAATCAAGACGCCTAACATCGACGGCCTGGCGGCCGATAGCAGCCGCTTCGAGCGCGCCTACACCGTCGTTCCAGTGACGCTCCCGTCGCACACCGCGATGCTCACCGGCACCTATCCCATGTTGAGCGGCATGCACGATTTCAGTGCCAACAAGCTCAGTCCGCAGCAAGGGACGATGGCGACAGTCCTCAAACAAGCCGGGTATGCCACCGGAGCCGTAGTCGCCTCCGCCGTCCTCGATTCCAGATTCGGTCTGAACCAGGGATTCGATTTCTATTACGACCACTTCGACTTCAGCCGTTTGGAGGAAGCCAACCTCGACGAAATGGAGCGCCCCGGCAATGTGGTGGCGGATCAGGCTCTCGACTGGCTGGGCAAGAACTCGCAGAAGAAATTCTTCCTGTGGATGCACCTATACGATCCGCACTACCCCTATCGTCCGCCTGAGCCGTACAGCCGTGAGTACGCCTCGCAACCTTATGACGGCGAGATCGCCTTCGCCGACGAACAGGTCGGACGCCTTCTCCGCTTTCTGAAAGACAAGGGTCTCTATCAGAACACGGTGATCGTCCTGAGCGGAGACCATGGCGAAAGCCTCGGAGAACACGGCGAGAAGACCCACGGCTTTTTCATCTACAACGTCACCATGCACGTGCCGCTGATTATCCATCTGCCTGGAAAGCCTGCGACACAAACTGTGGCCGACCCGGTTTCGCTGGTTGATCTTATGCCGACCGTTCTGGCGGCAACCGGACTCGACATCCCCTCGCAAGTTCAGGGCCGAAGCCTGCTTTCAGCGCTGCGTGGAGAAAAAATAGACCGGGACCGGACGCTCTACGGCGAGACCTTTCTCCCTCGCCTTCATTTCAACTGGAGTGAACTGCGCGGCGCCGAAAATGCAAAATATCACTTCATCGATGCCCCGCGGCCCGAGCTTTACGATCTGACGAAAGACCCCGGCGAGCTACGCAATCTCTTTCCCGAGAAGAAGGCAGTGGCCGAGGAAATGCGCGCCAAACTAGCGGGTCTGATTCGCGAGTACAGCGCCGGCAAGGAACTCGCCGAAAAGACCGGCCTCGATCCGGCACTCATGGAGAGATTGAAGTCGCTCGGCTACGCAGGATTCTCCGGAGGCGGGGATCCCACCATCACCAACCGCGATCTCCCCGATCCCAAAGACCGCATCGCGACCTATGAGCTCATCTCCGACGCCATCGCCGACAGCCAGCACGGCCGCTATCCGGAATCGATCGAAAAATTGAAGGCCGCAATCAAGACCGAGCCACAGTCCGTGTCCGCTCACTACCTGCAGGGCCTGAACTACTATCGCAGCAAGATGTTCCCCGAGGCGGTGGACGAACTGCAAAAGACGGTCCAGTTGAGTCCCGACTATTCACTCGCAATATTCAATCTGGGTATGGCGCAAGCGCACGCAGGGCAAATCGACCCTGCGATCGCCACGCTGCAACGAGCGTTGCAGCTGGATTCCACCAACTTCGAGGCTGCCTACAATCTCGGAGTGGCGTTCATCCAGAAGAAAGAGTTGCAACCGGCTGCCGAAGCGTTCCAGCGATCAATCGCGATCAATCCGGACCTTGCCCGCAGTCATCACGCGTTGGGTGAGACTCTCATGTATCTGGACAGGCTGGACGACGCGATTGCAGAACTGCGCAAGGCTGTTGAGTTGGCCCCGCAAGAGCCCGCCATCCACCGGTCCCTGGCACAAGCACTCGCCGCCAAGGGACTCACAGCAGAAGCCAACCAGGAGTTGCGCCGGGCCCAGCCGCAGACGCCCCAATAGTCCAATGCTTCAGCGCCCTCTATTATTCCGGTTGTTGCTAGCTTCTGTTCTGGCTGCCACCATGCTTCCCGGAACGGCCGCTGCAAATCTTCAGCCCCGAAAGCCCGCCCCACCCACAAAGTCGCAGCCGCGGCCGAATGTCATCCTCATCACCATCGACACCCTGCGCGCCGATCACGTGGGATGCTACGGTTCTCAGGCGGTAAAGACCCCTACGCTCGATGGACTCGCGCACGATGGCGTGCTGTTTGAACGCGCAATCTCGCAAGTCCCTCTGACCTGGCCTTCGCATGCCGTGATTCTCACCGGCACCTACCCTTTCCAGAACGGAGTGCAGGACTTCACCGGCCAGCCGCTTGCCCCGCAATTCCGTTCCGTAGCGCAAGCTTTCAAGCAAGCCGGATACGCCACTGGAGCCGTAGTGAGTGCGTTCGTGCTCGACCGCAGTTGGGGACTGGGACGCGGTTTCGATTTCTACGACGACGCTTTTTCCGCTGAGACCTTCCAGAAAAAAGATATCGGCTTGGTGGACCGTCGCGCCGAAGAAAGTGTGACCCACGCTCTCGCGTGGCTGAAGAAGACTCCGCGCCGGCCGTTCTTCCTTTGGCTGCATCTTTACGATCCGCACAATCCGTACGATCCACCGGAGCCCTACAGCACCGAATACAAAGGCCACCTTTACGACGGCGAAATTGCCTACGCCGATCACGAACTTGGGAAGCTGATCGCGTGGCTCAAACAGGGCAAGCTCTATGATTCTTCGTTGATCGTAGCCACCAGTGATCACGGTGAATCGCTCGGGGAGCACGGCGAAGACGAGCACGGATTCTTCCTCTACAACGCCACCGTGCACGTCCCGCTGATCGTGAAACCGCCTGCGGGAAGCGGCATTTCGGCCGAACGCCGCCACGATCCGGTCGAGACCACTTCGGTAGCTGCATCGCTTGTCCAACTGGCAGGCGTGAAAGACTTTATCGAGAGGCAGTTCCAGGCGAAGGGGCTGTTTGACCGAAATTCTGGAAGCGGAGACGCGGCCTACAGCGAGACGTTTTATCCCTTCAGTTCCTTTGGGTGGAGCCCGCTTCACGCCCTTGAGAGTGAACACTACCACTACATCGACGCGCCCCAGCTGGAGTTATACGACCTGGAAGCGGATCCCCGGGAAGCGCGCAACATCGCCGCCCAACAACCGGCTGCCGTCGCCGTTTTAAAAGAAAAGCTGCGACAGCGCCTGGAGCGCAATCCGTTTACTCGCCAGAACGCCGATGCCGGAAGTCTAAGTCCCGACGCGCAAGAAAAACTGCGAGCACTCGGCTACTTTGGTTTTCGCGCCGCTGTCTCCCCCGACCAACTCAAAGACGGCCTGGCCGATCCCAAAGACAAGCTCTGGGAATTTAACGCCATTCTGAAAGCTCAGGACGCGTTTCAACGCGGCGACACAGACCGTGCAGAAGCCCTTCTCAGCGAGGTCCAAGAGCGGGATCCGAAGATATACGTGATTCCTTTCCTGTTGGGCGAGTCAGCCCTGCGACGTCAGGACTGGCCAAAAGCCGCCGAGCAGTTGCAGCGTTGCCTCGACCTCAATCCGAATTTCGACAACGCCATGACCGGCATGGCAAGGGCCCTTGCCAAATTGGGCCGCGCGAATGAGGCGAACAATTGGCTGGATAAAGCCGTGCAGAGCAACCCGCAAAATTACCGCGCCTGGTATCAAATAGGCTTGCTAGCGGACGACCCAGTAACTGCCCAGTCCGCTTATGAGAAGGCTACTATGATCCAGCCTAACTTCCCCCCCGGCCAGCGCGAGCTCGGCATGCTCCTGTTCCAGCAAAAGAACTATGCAGCAGCTGCGCTACGCTTGGAGAAAGCCATCGCGCTCGGCCTGGAAGATGCACCGTTGCGTAATTTCTTGGGAATCTGCTACAGCCGGACCAATCATTTGGAGAAGGCGATTCTGAGTTATCAAGCAGCTTTAAAACTCGATCCAAAGCTGGCAGATGGCCATCTGAATCTCGCTTATGCATTGCAACGCATAGGGAAACTGCGCCAAGCTCAGCTCGAATACGCAGCGGCCTGCAAATTCGAATCAAAGTACTGCGAACTGGTTCCCAAATCGAAGCCCTAGCTACTGGCTGAAAACCGCGTGAGTGCTGTCGAGCGAGCACTTCGGATCGGGAGGCGCCTTCGACTCGTCCATGTGCCCGCCCCGAAAAGTCTTCCACCACCCGAGCAGAGGCTTCAATTGCGACTCATAGGGCTTGCGGCTTTTGTTGTCGAGAAACTCCATATTCTGGTACTTGGCCTCGCGCGCCACGCTGATGGTGAAGGTGTGCGCATCCTCGATTACCAGTGGCGGCACGCCCCCTGGCACATTGAGTTCTCGAAGTCGCTTGTCCTCAAGGATCCCCCCGAGCGCATTCCAGTCGGCTTCCGACAGTTCGCCTTCGTAAACTTTGCGATCCCGATCCTTCCCCAATTTTCGGGTTGCCTTTTCGGAATGGAAGCGACGATTCGCAAACACCAGTGTGCAGTATTGCTCTGAGGCCATAGTCCCTGCCTGCACCTCGGAGAGCAGGAGCCGAAGGGAAGGAGCACCATTCGCGGGTTGATTCGAGCCGGCCGTCGCCGCCAGCCCGATTCCCAGCACGACGCAAAGAATTGTGATCGGACGTGTCATGGTCTTATCCTATGTTTATCGGTCTGCAGTACTGCGGTTTCGATTCCTTCAGATCCGACTTGCTCTTCTTTTCCAAACCTTCGAACCATTTCATCAAGGGATTGAGTGTTTTCTTGAAGGGCCCTTCATTGTCCTGATAGATGTCCAGTCCAGTTGAGGCCGTTGCGGTCGCGGGATTATTATCCGAGGCTCCGGTTTTTACCCGCCGCTTCATGGTTGTGAAGTGCTGCGCATTTCCCGCACGGTCTATTTGCAAGTCCAGGCTCTCGATTTCACGCAAAGCCGCCGTGTCGGGGGGAAGATCGGGCATCTTGGGCGTCTTGATTCCCTTCAGCGCTTCATCATCGAGGATTGCCTTCAGCTGCTGTAGATCATCCGCTGTCAGTGTGCCCTCCACCGACTTGACCTTGGGCTTGCCCACAGTCCGTTCCTCTCGTTTTTCGAGGACATACCTCCCAGTGCCGTACACCACCAGGCAGGAAAGCGAGTTTGGATAGCTCCACACATCTCCCGGATTGCCGTAGGTAATGCCATTCATGCCTTGCGCATGTTTAGCATTGGAGCTGATGTCCAGAGAAGCTCGTGAGCGCTGCAGCTGCAGCAACGTTGTTGATGGATCTTGGGCGGCCGCAATCTGCCACAGGGCCAATAATCCAAGAAGCGCCAGCGGCCTGAACTGCTTATTCGTATCGAGCCTACCAGCCATTTCCTGCCTCCTCAGACGTCCAATGAGTCACAATAATACAACGAAATCTGCTTTACAAATAACACCCGGCTTCGAACTTGCCAACGTGCACTATTCTAAGGCCTAACACCTCCGTTGAATGGGATTCGTCTCTACTTGCAATCTGCGTAGAACCTGCTTAGCTTTCGGTCGTTGGTGCGTTGGGAAGGACTTGAGAGATGCGTGTAGCTGATTGTTCCACGCGTGCCCGCTTAGTGCTTCCCGTTCGAGCCGAGGCGCGTGGCCTCGAAACGCTCTCGCTCCGCATCTTGCTCCCGGCCCAGCTGAACATACGCGTCGGCTAGAAATGCATGTGGCTCCGGTGATTCCGGCTGAAGGGTAGCCGCCTTGGTCAGGTTCGGGAGAGCGGCTTCAGGGTTTCCCGTGAGGGCCAGGGCGCGCCCGAGGAGAAGGTGCGCTCCATAGTGGTTCGGCCGGGCTTCAATTACCTTTTCGTACTCCTTGATAGCGTCCGCCATGCGATCCATTCGCGCATAGGTGGTGGCCAGCGAGAAGCGCGCTTCCGCCCATTCTGGAAAACGCGCCAGCGCGCCTTCAAACTGAACCGCCGCCCCCGCGAAATCTCCGGTTTCAAACAGAGCCGAACCCAACTGATAGCGCGGGGTCGTCAAATCGGGCCGCAGTTCTACGGCCTTGCGCAAAACCGGCACCGCCTTCTCGTAATTTCTGAGAATCGAAAGGGCCGTACCGAGCTTCAGGTATGCGATGGGTATATCCGCTTCTCTTGCGATGGCCCCTTCGAGCAGAGGGACGGCCTCCGCAAACTGCGAATTCTCCTCCAGTAGCTCCGCCCGATGCAGCAGGTTCACAATCTCGATCTTGTCCTTCGGATCGGCACCCGTGTCCTTGACTCCGGGCAGCGTCGATGTGTTGACATTCGAAGCTACGTACCCGAGCGCGCTCAGTTTTTCTTGGAGTTCCGGGTCCATGCGAGTGGGGGGGGCTTCTCGTGAGCCGGAAGTCTTCTGCCGGAACGCATCCAGTCGGCTGACCAGCGTCCCGACGACCGCAGATGAAGAGGACGACAGGTCGTGCCGCGCCTGCGGATCCGCTGCCTGGTCATAAAGCTCCTTGCGCGGCGCGTCAATGAACAGATACTTTCCCGCGCGCAAGGCCCGCAGGGAACTCCATCCGAACGTCCGGTGCGCATAGTCGCTCTCTGCATAGGCCGGCCGATCCGGGGATGAGGGACTCCTCCTGCCGGTCGCAGGTGTGCCAGGACGCACTGACTTCATCATCGAAACCAGAGACTCTCCTTGCACTTCTTTGGGAATCGGTGTTCCCACCGCCTGCAAAATAGTCGGCAGCACATCCACTAGTCCGACGCGGATGTCGACCTGCCTTCCAGCTGAGCGCTCAGCAGGCAGTTTGAACAGCAGTGGCACCTGAATCGTCTCATCGTAGAGAAAGATGCCGTGCGTGCTTTCTCCGTGCTCGCCCAGGGCTTCGCCATGATCAGCCATTACGGCAATCACCGAATTCTCATACAGTCCACGGGTGCGCAGTTGGCCCAGGAGTTTGCCGACCGCGGAGTCGGCGTAGGCAATCTCGCCGTCGTAAGGCGCAGAAGGGTACCGGGTCTTGAAGGGCTCGGGAGGATCGTAAGGATCGTGCGCATCGTAAAGATGCACCCACAGGAAGAACGGCCCGGGCGGCCGCTTGTCCAGCCAAGCCAGAGCGTGCGCCACGACCTCGCCACCGCGCCGCTCAATCGCCTGGTATCGGTTCTCTCCCGGACGCCGCCGGTGAAAGCCAGCATCGAAAGTGTCAAATCCGCGCTCAAAGCCCGGAGCGGATTTTGCCGCCGGATCCAGGATCAGAGAGCCGATAAAAGCCGCAGTTCGATATCCGCGCGCCCGCAGGATATCTGGCGCATAGGGCAGGTCGTTGGCCAGCGGCACTCCAAAATCATTAACTTTGTGAAACTGCGGATACGTTCCCGTCAGGATCGTGGCGTGCGAAGCGGTCGTCAGCGGAACCTGGGCGTAGGCGCGTGTGAATACCACCGACTGACGAGCCAAGGCATCCAGGCTAGGCGTGAGCCCACGTTGCGATCCCATGAAACCCATGCGGTCGACGCGTACGGTGTCCAGCGTGATCAGAACGACGTTGGGCCGCGCCGCAGGAGCCTTGACCGGTCCGGCCGCCGCGCTCGCCACCAGACAAAGAACGCACAGCCACCGGCGGATCAGGGACATAGAGTAAGAAAAGTCTATCACCGGCAGATTCGGAATCGAGACGAAGACTACCCAGGATTGGCCAGCTATGTGGAGATCGGTCGCGACGCGAGTGTACGCTTGTTCTTTACTGCGGAGCGCTGGATGTGTCTCCCTGCAACCGCTTGAGCAGGTCCCGCGCCTGCGGCGCAAACGGAGTATCGGGAAAGGCCTTGAGGTAG
>Ga0209701_10001776_pt1 | contig 14000 bp, 10 predicted proteins | sample CZO8metaG_4_FD_188356 | JGI IMG/M metagenome (GOLD analysis project Ga0209701, IMG submission 188356) | Vadose zone soil microbial communities from the Eel River Critical Zone Observatory, Northern California, USA - CZOApr15con2H3.8 metaG... | ecosystem: Environmental > Terrestrial > Soil >...
AATGCCGCGACGGCACATACCGCTGGCTCGCGTGGGCGGCCATGCCGGCGGGATCTGGAGATCTGATCCACGCGGTGGCACGCGACGTGACTCAAGAGGTCGAGGCCGAGAGCTCACTGAGAGAGGCTAACCTCGCGGCGGCTACCCGACTGGCCCTTTTGACCGCCCTTATCGACGCGATCGGCGTCGGGGTCGTACTTGTCGATCGCGACCTGTTGGTGGCTCATTGGAACAAAGAGGCCACTCGTTTGACAGGCATCCCAGCAGACAAGGTAGTGGGCCTGCCGGCAAGACTGCTCGGTGAAGCCATCGCTCCGCGAGTCGAAGATTTCCCCAAAGTTCGTTCCCATCTCCAGCATGCATTCAGTCCGGTGGAGACTTCCCACTTTCAAATGGTGATTCTCGAACCCCGCCGCGACGTCGAAGTCAGAGTCTCCCCTGCGGTATTAGCGGCGGACGGCCAGCAGGTTGGATCCGTGATCGTTCTTCACGACATCACCGCTGCCAATGAGCTCGATAGAGCGAAGGACGAGCTGGTGGCGATGGTCAGCCACGAGCTGCGCACGCCGCTCGCCAGCTTGGTCGGCTTCTCGGAGCTCCTCCTCAGCCGCGAGTTCTCCGAGGCGCAGCGAAAGAAGTACTTGGAGACGATGCTGAAAGAAGGTCTGCGTCTTACCGACCTCATCAATGACTTCCTCGACCTCCAGCGAATGGAGGGAGGTTACAAGCGGCTCGATCTTGGCCCGGCTGACCTACCAACCCTCGTCGCGCGTGCAGTTGCAACTGCCGGTGAAAACTCTCGAGCTCCGATCGAAATCGACATGCCGGACGATCTTCCCTTGGTAATTGCAGACACCAATGCAATCCATCAGGTCCTGATCAACCTACTATCTAACGCCCGCAAGTATTCGCCCGGTGGCGGCGCAATCCGTATCGACGCCAGGGCCATCGACGACGCCGTTGAGGTCTCCATCCGCGATAAAGGCCTCGGCCTGCCCGCCGAGGCGATTCCAAGGCTATTCAACAAGTTCTATCGCGTCGCCAACGTCGACCGTAAGGGGATCTCAGGTACAGGTTTAGGCCTGGCCATCTGCCGCGGCATCGTCGAGGCGCACGGCGGCCGAATTGCGGCGGAGTCGTCAGGACCAGGTCAAGGTTCTCGCTTTTACTTCACGCTTCGCGCGGCGGATCGAAAGGTAACCGCGGGCGACGTTCTTCTCGTCGAAGACGACACCGGATTTGCGCGACTCCTCGAAGCGGAGCTTTCGCTCAAGGGTCTGAGCTCGGTCTGGGCTGCCGATGCCGAGACAGCCGACCAGCTGTTTGATCAGACCGGCGCCCGTGCTGTGGTGCTGGATCTAATGCTACCCGGAGCGAGCGGTGAGGATTTCCTGGCCCGGCTGCGCACGTCTCGTAACAGCGACGTTCCTGTGGTGGTCGTGACGATCAAGGAACTCGAGGCCATGGAGACTCTTGCCCTGCGAACTGCGGGTGTAGTGGCGGTGTTGAAGAAACACTCTGGTGCGGCGAAGGAGGCGGCAGAGTTCGTCGCTGCAGCCCTCGCCTCTCGCCACGCACGTCCTTGAGCGCCAACAATGCTGCCCCGGCACGCAGCCCGTGCACCGTGCTTATTGCCGACGACGAGCCAAGCGTGCGCATGCTGGTTCAAGCAACTATTGATGCGGATGGCTATAACGTCATCGAAGCCACCGACGGGAACGAAGCCTGGTCTTTGATCCAGGAGCACAGGCCTTCGCTGGTCCTATTGGACGTGAGGATGCCGGGTCGGACGGGTCTTGAGATCTTGCGTGCGATCAAGGCAGAGCCCAATCTTGTCGCCACGAAAGTGATATTGCTGACGGCATCCGCGCAGGAGTCCGAAATCAACGCCGGACTAGTCGCCGGCGCTGATTTCTACCTGACCAAACCGTTCTCGCCGCGCGACCTACTGTCGAAGGTGGACGAAGCACTCTTCCTTTGAAGTCTTCTGCGATTGAAGCACCCAAGATGGGACGGGCCACGCCCTCCGGTGAAGGCCTGGCTTTACCCAGGCGGCTGAGCGGCGAAGAAAGCTCAGCAGGTCACGTGGAGTATGGCATTCGTACTCAAATCGCCGCGATTGAGGATGGCGATCGCGGCTTTCGTCGGAAGAACTACCAGCTCGACTTTCCGACGATGTGCGTCCCTCTCCACTTCGGGCATCACAGGCAGCCGGCCCTCTGCTCCGGTGCCTACAACCAGCCGGCGGCAGCGCCACGGAATGTCTTCCTCGATCGAGACGGGCGTGTGGCCATAGGCGTCCCGATACCGTTTGGAAGCCTTCTTCTTCCGCTTTCGAATCTCGCCTCGGTCAATGACCAGGTCGAAGTCATAGACCCGGCCGTCGATCAGCATGGAGCCGAATGAGAACTTCTCGAAGTGCACAGGCATCACCCGTCACGTGAGATTACTCCCGACTTGACACGCTAGCGGTCGAGCGGGGTGCCCACGCCCTCGTGGCGTGGACTCGGTCGGCCACTCTACGGGTCTCTCATCCATAGGGGGTATCCTGGGCGGCGAGCGGGGCCGACATACCGGCCCCACTTGGCCCAAAGCTCCTGCACGCTGGTGGTCATTCGCTCCCGTTTAAGTCCATCCCGACTCGGTACCATGCTCTTGAACACAATCGAGTTCAGGGAGGTCCGACGATGGTTGAGGGCAAGGTCGGATCGGGTGGTTCTCTAGTCGGAGAGGACTGGGCAGGCCGCCCGTGAGGATCAAGACCCATCTCCAGCCACCCGGCGCCTGATCTGCTCGAGCGTCGGCGGCGGCTGCCTGATGTGTTAAGGCTCCCGCCTCTTCGAGTTTTCAGGTCCAGACCAGGCACGACCGTCCGCCAGCATGCGCTCGATCTTGAATGTACGTTCAGCGGGATCGTCGGGAACAACCGTGCTGACCATGCTGACCACGCTCGCGCCAAGCCGCGATAGTTCGTCGATGAAGGTCACATAGACGGCGAGCGCGCCGAGCTCCATAAGCCGACCCCCCCGGCGATGGCCTCGCAGCTGGGACTCAAAATTCTCTCCGGAATCCGGGTGTACAGGCGGTGCTGGTCTCCCGTCGGCCGATTCGGATGCTCTGCCACCCTGCAGCGGCACCTGTTCAATGCGTATGCGCCGTGTGTACCACCTCGCCGTCGTGCCACTCGGGTTCGGACTCCAGAAGGCTGATCAGCTCGCGGAACCACTGGCCCTGGATCGGATCGTCGGCGTTTTTCTTGTAGCTCGCTTCGTCACGGAAGACGACCGCTATCCAGTACTCCCCAGGCTCATCCTTAGCCCGGTAAATGCTTGTGGACATCCAGCCGTCGACGTGCCGGCTCTCGAACTTCTTGCTCAGCGCCTCGAGGTGGCGGTCCATCCCTCTCTTGACTCGCATTCGCGCAACCGTGCCGAACATGGCGATTACCGTACTCAACTTGCCCGTTCTGAAACCAGTCTCTGATACTCGAACCGAGGGGCAGAAAAAAATCACTCCGGAACGATGTAGGACGATCGCCTCCGGTCCTCGCGAGCGACCTGGTACTTAGCAGAGAAGCGTTCAGGACGTCAGCGAGCCCCCAACGTCGCCCGACCAACTCGTTCAGGCGACTACAGATGTGATCAGGTCCTCTTGGATGAGAAACTTCTCATCCCCATCTCATGATGGCTGTAAGACCGCGTCGTAAGTTCGTCGCGGAATGGCCGGGGTACCCGCGCTCAGCTTCATCGTCCTTGGTCCGGAGGGCCGGGATGGTCAGTACCGCCTGAGCCAACTCGCCGGCGAGCTTCGCGCGCTCAAGAGGCGTACGGAGCTGCTGGTGACGAGTCCAGATCCTCAGTTGCTGCGCCAGGCACTCCGTTCCGCGAGTGCAGATTTGATTTGCATTTGGGATCCGGACCAATGCTCGCTTCAACCGTCACAAATCGAGCAATTCACTCAGAACCTGCCGACTGTCTGGGAAGTCGCTGTGCAATCCCCTACCAATCGACAACCTCTTGTGCCACTTCTCGTCTTCCGGAAAGAGACTGCAATCGAAGTCTTCTCCCGGCTGCAGGCTACGGCCAGCCCTCTGCTAGCGGCGTTGCTGGTTGCTCGAGCTTGGGGGTATCGCGAAGTTGCGCTCTCGCCCCATCCCGGGGCGCCGAGCAGCAATAGAACCCGACGGTTCACACGGTGGGGCACTCGGGCCCTCTACACCCGTGCGGCTGACTGGGCGCAGCAGAAAGATGTCCAAGCCGCGCGCAAGACCTTGCGGCGCCGGCGTGCGACCCTCAGGATTCTGATTCTCGCCGGTACGCCTGCCCTCGGTTGGTGGTTGGTGTGGCTTGTCAACTTCGCGCACGCGGCCTCATTGCCCTTGTACGGTCTCTTGGTTCTCGCCCAGCTGATCAACATCTTCCAGGTGGTCGGTTACTGGCACGCGGTGTGGCGCCTGCGCGAACCAAGCCGCCGCAAGGGAGACATTGAGGGCGATGTGGATGTGTTCATCACCACATACAACGAGCCCATCGAAATCGTCGAGTCAACGCTTGCTGCTGCGGTCGCTATGCACAGGACACACCGCACCTACTTGCTCGATGACGGACGACGCCAAGAGATGGAGCAGCTAGCACATCGCTATGGAGCTGTGTGGTTGACGCGGCCTGACAACCGCGGTCACAAAGCGGGGAATCTCAACGAAGCTCTCAAGCGCACCTACGGCGACTTCTTCGCCGTGTTTGACGCCGACCATATTCCGGATGCGGCGTTCCTCGAGCGCCTCTTGCCTTGGTTTCGCGATGCCGACATCGCGTGGGTGCAGGCGCCGCAGTTCTATGCCAATCAGCACGTGTCATTCACCGCAGGTGGTGCGATGGACCAGCAGGCGATTTTCTTCGGACCAGTCTGCGAGGGGATGGACGGACTCGATGGCGTCATCTGCTGCGGTACCAATTTCGTGATGCGGCGCGCCGCGGTCGACGAGATCGGCGGATTCAAGGAGAACTCGGTAACCGAGGATGCGGCTACCGGTCTCGCGCTGCACGCTCGCGGATGGCGATCGCGCTACATCAACGAACGTCTTGCTGATGGCCTTGCTCCAGAAGATCTCCCTTCGTTTCTGAAGCAGCAGCGCCGCTGGGCTCAAGGCAACCTCGAGATGCTGGTTCGCGGTCTGCATACCCTGAACAGTGTTCGACCAGCGCTCGGAGTTCAATACGCGTGGGCGGCCTCCAATTATCTGAGTGGCGTCTCCGTACTCGTTTACATAGCCCTGCCCTGCATTTTCTTGCTTTTCGGCGTGCAAACCGTGAGGTTGACGACCTCCGACGATTTCATCGCGCACTTTCTGCCCTACATCTTTCTGACGGTTTTCATCTTCGTGCGATCTCTGGACGGTCACCTGCGGCTGCGTTCAGTGCAGGTTTCCTTCGGTCTCTTTCCAGTCCATCTTTCGGCGCTGGTCTCAGCAATAGTTGGACGACAGATTGGTTTTGCGGTCACCCCAAAGGTCGCGCAGGGGGGGTCAGCCTACATGCTGGTCATCCCTCAGCTGGCTGCCATTGCGGTCAGCCTGATCTCTATCCCAGTCGGTCTTCACCGCGTCGTCGATGCCAGTGCGATTACCAACTCGTGCTGGGCCTTGTTCAACATCGCGATGCTGGCCGGCATCGTCCGGGCGGCCAGTGGGCAACGTGCGGCCGAGCCGATGTTGGCCAAGGCTCGCGAGGCAGCCTGATGGCGGTAATTGCGCTCGACATCCGAATCCGCACACGCGCCATCGTGAATTTGACTACTTTGGCCAACTGGGCGAACCGGCTGGCGCTGCCCTGCCTAGTCGCTGTAGCGGCGACGCTTCGCCTGTACGATGCGGGTCGACTGAGCCTTCGTCTTGACGAGGGCCAGAGTCTGCACTTTGGGCTCCTGCCTCTTAAGCCCTACGACGCGACCTACCAGCACACCCCGTCCTTGTTCCAAGCTGCGGCCGCGGACGTCCACCCCCCCGGTTATCTGCTGCTGCTCCACGAATGGATTGCTCGATTCGGCACAGACACCGTTGTTCTGCGCCTACCGAGTGAACTGGCTGCGATCGCGACGATTCCGCTCCTCTATCTTTTGGCCAGACGGCTCTATAGCCACCACATCGGCCTTCTTGCCTCAGTGCTTGGTGCTGCGTCGCCATTCTGGATATGGCATGCACAGGAAGCGCGCATGTACAGCTTCTTGGTTTTGTTCGGAACGACGGCGACGCTCGCGCTGGTCTATGCGATCGAGGACCGCCGCATCTGGGGATGGGTACTGTTCACGCTCGCCACCGGCTTAGGAATCTACTTCCACTATTTCGCATTCGCTGTACTGGCGGCGCATTTGGTCTACGTCGGAATTCGCGCGTCACGTTTAGGACTCTCCGTGCTGAAACCGGCGGCCTTGGCACTGGCCTTCTTATCAGTCGCTTACCTTCCGTGGATCTGGATGCTTGTCCACTTCTATCGCGGAGCCGGCGATCCCAATCTGGCGGCACCGGACGCCTACACGCCCCTACTTCTGCTGTCTGACTTCTTACTTGGCTATCTGAACGTCGCAGCGACCTCACAGGTGATGGCTGCTTGGCCGTTGCTTGTGTTCCTTGCGCTTGCTGCCGGTAGTTTCGGTGCTCATCCGAGCTGGCGGGGACTCTTGCTATGGACTCTCTTTCTCGTGCCAACAATCGGTGTTTTCGTGTTGTCCTTAACGTGGAAGCCGATAGTCTCAGCCCGCTATCTCATCGTCGTGACACCGGCGCTGTTCATTCTTCTGGCGGTCGCCGTTGAGAGAATTGTTCGCGGGCCTATCCATCTGGCTGCCATCGCATTGATAGCAACCTTGATGCTGCTCGGGCTGGGCGTTGAACGAACCAGTCTCTACAACCCGGCTGCCGAGGACTTCCGTCAGGTCGCCGACTATATCCATGAGCATTCTGCAGCCGGCGATGTAGTCGGAATCAGCGCTGGTTTCAATCGTTACACGTACGAGTACTACTCCAACGACAACTTACCTACTTACCTCGTTCCAGCTCCTGCGGCTGCCCTACAGACAAAGCTCGACGAACCCGCAATCGACCGCTACGTACGCAGCCTGGCTGCGGGGTACAAGCGGCTGTGGATGGTGTACTACCTGGAGGACGAGGGCTCGGCAGCCGTCCGGCACTATCTCGACTACCACTTTCGCGGGCGCAGTGTCGTGACCGGCGGCCGTTACGGCCGGAACCAGGCGGGCGATCCCGCCAGCTTCGTCAACGTGCAGCTTGTCTTGTATGAGATTCCTGATCTGCCACAACAACCGGTCCAGGCCAGGCCGCTCACATTGGGTCAGCTGGACTGGCTCACGGGATTGCCTTCGACGACCCGATATCCGGATGCCGCCGTGCTCGGCAGCCAGGGCGAGATTGTGCGACCGATCGGGTGGTCTACGCCCGAGCCGGAGCCGCTGCCTCGCTGGGGATTCGGTGCATTGTCTCCGCCGGCTCCTGACGACATCATTACCGTCTTCAACCCAAACCGCAGCGCGGTCAAGATCCAGATACAGGCGCACTGGGTCCTGGGTGACATCGTCACCGGGATCGCAGTCCCCGCGCTCTCCGATCTCGAATACAGCCTCAATCACTGGGACAGCCGGGCTGCGGGCCTGGCGCTCACAGTTATCTCATCGCTTCCCGTGACTGTGAACCGAACGGAGTTGTCGGGTAAACAAATCATCAAGCGATACGGGTGGGACGCCCGAGTTCCTTCCGGGCAGGCATACGATGGTCAGGTCTGGGTCGGCGGCCCTCAGCCGCCTACGCCTGCCCAACTTGTGCAACTGCCGTGCGGCGGAGCTGAGATATGGGCGTCGCATATGCAAATAGGCTCAGGCAGTTTCACCGTCAGCCGCTATCTCGCCAGCGGTCAGCAGAATGCGGTGCAAAGCGGTTGGAGTTACGACATTAGCAAGGGCGGCATTCAACGAATCGCGTCGATTCCAGCTTGGCAGCTCGGCTATGGCAATTACGAGCTCCGTGTGGTTAGAGCTGGGGGTGGGCAACCGACCTCCGAACGTATCGCCTACTTCGGTATCGGCTGTACACCGCCATGGTTGATCCCGCCCCGATATCGGGGGGGCGGAGGGGGCGATTGATGCGGCTCAGGCTGACATATCTGGCGGTGGGCATCGTGATCACGCTTGGGGCGAGCGCTCTCATCTATCAACTCGGGTTCGGCCCAGGCAAGCTCCATGCAACGCGGCCTCAGGCGTCGATTGCGCCAATAGCGGTGTCGCCTGTCGTGTCACCACGTCCGGCGCTGTTGACGGCAGCGTGGATCGGCTACAAACATCGCTTCATTCAGCCCGACGGTCGCGTTATTGATTTTCAACGCGACCAGGTGACCACGTCCGAAGGCCAGTCCTACGCCATGCTGCGCGCGGTGTGGATGGATGACCGACCCACGTTCGACCTGACCTGGCGCTGGACACGGGACAACTTGGGTGATCCCACACGCAGCCGTTTCGGCTGGCTTTGGGGCAAGGCGCCCGATGGGAGCTGGCGTCTATTGGATGCCAACAGCGCCAGCGACGCGGATGAGGACATCGCTCTCGCGTTGCTTTTCGCATCCCATCAGTGGAGCCCCAGCTACCGACCGGCCGCCATCGCTCTGCTCGACCGGATTTGGGGTGAGGAGGTGGCCACGGTCGCCGGCCAGCCCTACCTCACGGCTGGCAACTGGGGACCGGGCGCAGCCGGGGGCCCAGTCCTGAACCCTTCTTACTTCGCGCCTTATGAATATCGGATCTTTGCCCAGGAAGACCACGCGCACCCCTGGGGGGAGCTTGTCGATACCTCGTACCGGGCCTTGCAGGCGTGCACCGATGCACCCCTCGACAGCGGCGCCGGCCGACTGCCCCCCAACTGGTGCGCTCTCGACGTCGCCACAGGTGCTGCGCACCCGGCGCCGGGCATGTCTCGAGGCAGCGACTATGGATACGATGCCTTCCGCGTCATGTGGCGGGTGGCTCTAGACGCCCGTTGGAATCTCGAGCCGCGAGCGCTGCGCTATCTCAGCTCTACCACAATGGTTCTGCTCGATTCATGGCACCAGCAGGGCAAACTCGCATCGGAATATGGTCATGACGGCGCTGTCCGCAATCCAAAGGAAGATCCGACAGTGTACGGTGGCGCGATCGCATCCTTCCTCGTCGTCGACAGGAATGCTGCGGATCAAATGCTGTCCCGTATGGAGGCGACGGCGACGCGTGGTGGCCAAGACGGCACGTACTTTGGCACGTCGGCCAATTACTACGAGCAGAACTGGGTTTGGTTCGGCCTCGCGTTCGCGTACGGCACTCTCCCCAACCTGGATCGCTGAGACCGATCAGGCTAGAGGCAGCTCGATAGTGAATCGGGCTCCCGCGCCAGCTTTACTCTCGACTTGCACAGCGCCTCCGTGTGCGCGGGCGACTTCATAGACAACTGTCAGGCCGAGGCCGCCATCGGAGCGGCTCTGTCCGTCCTTGAACCAGGGTTCGAACACGTGCGGCATGTGCTCGGGCGCGATCCCATTGCCAGAGTCCGCCACCGAAATCAATGCGTGGCCTCCGGAAGACTGGCAGCTTAGGTGGATTTCGCCACTCTCCGGAGTATGGCGAGCGGCGTTGACGACGAGGTTTAGGAGAGCACGAGCCAGTTGCTCCCGACTACCTCGTACTACCACGGCTTTGGGGGCGTAGACAACCCAATGTTGAGTCGATGCGCCCCGAGCCCGGCGATGCACCTCGAGCAGAAGCTCACGCACATCAACGGATTTGTTCGACACCTTGGCCACTTGGATCCGGCTCAAGAAGAGCAGGTCGTTGACGTCTTCAGTCACTCGCTCCAGTTCCTGGAGGGCGACGTCAAGGGTTTGTTGCACCTCGTCCGAGGAAGGTTGCTTCTGCCGCTTCAGCACCTGAAGATGACCGCGAATGACGGTGAGTGGAGTCCTCAGTTCATGCGAGGCAAGCGCATAGACCTTCTCCCGCTGGTGGAAACCGTGCTCAAGCCTGGTCACCATATCGTCAAAAACCTCCGCCAGCTGCCCGACCTCATCTCGGGGTCCACGATTCTCGACGCGGTGGCCGAAGTCCCTCTCCGTGATGCCCGCGGCCGCCAACCTGATCCTCGTTACCGGCGCCAGCGCGCGCCCGACGACGCCATAGGTCAGCAGCCCTGAAGCCCCAGCTATGCCGAGGCATATCAGGGTCATGATGGGCGTTAACGTCGCCAGGATGGCCTGTGCATCGTGAAGCGGTAGAGCCACTCGTACATCGCCAATTCTCTTACCGCCTAGCGAGATGATCGCCGCCGCCATCCGGTAATCGCCACGCGCGCCTGTCACCGTTGAAATTTCGCCGGACGTGCTCGAGCCGGCAACCATAGCTAGCAGAGCGTTGTCCTTGGTGTTGGTTATCGGCGCCGCGCCATTCAACTGGACGCGAATGACTGGGGCAAGTCCGGAGGCGGCAGCTGGGTCGCTCGCGATGAATTCGCGAGTTGTGAGATCAACATCTGTTGCTGTAGCCGCGTATGACATTCGTTGCTGAAATGCACGAACCTCGAGCGCAACGTTGGCATCAACCGTCCCGTAGAGCTGAGTTCGAAGGATTGCCAGGGTGACAAGCTCGACTGCGATGAGTGCGACCAGCACTAACGCTGCCGCAGTCAGACTCAACCTGATTCGTATGCCCAGCCGAGCCAGAAGTCGGTCAAGGCGTTGTATGGCTACCTTGATAGCTGCGAACCAACGCTCGAGGTGGTAGTCGATGTTCATGACACGCGCAACCGATATCCTGCGCCCCGAACCGTCTCGATGCGCACATCGGCCGGCCAAGGTACTTTCCGTCTCAGATAACCGACATAGACATCGACCACATTGCTGTCGCTGAACGAGTCGTACGGCCATACGCCGCTGCTGATCTGGGCTCGAGTAACAACATGATTCGGATGGCGTAGGAAATACTCGAGCAGAGCAGACTCGCGTACCGTCAAATCCGCACTGCCGGACGGCGAGCTCGCCGAATGCTCTCGCAAGTCGAGTCGGAGTGTGCCTGCCCGCAGCTCGATTCCACTAGCCTGGTCCCGTCGCAGCAGGGCGCGGATCCGAGCAAGTAACTCATCGAAGTCGAACGGCTTGCCGAGGTAGTCATCGGCACCGGCGTTCAGACCTCGAACCCGGGAACTCACGTCATCGAGGGCTGTGAGTATCAAGACTGGCAAGCCTGCTTTGGAGCCACGCAGGGCCGTCAGGACTTCAAGCCCGCTGCCATCCGGCAGCACTAGGTCGAGCACCACCAGATCGATCGGCTCAGTCCTAGCCAGAGTAAGTGCTTCACCACTGTCTCGGGCGCGGACACACGAATAGCCTTCCGCTTGAAGCCCTTTACTGACGAAGGTGGCGATCCGCTCCTCGTCTTCGACCAGCAGTATCAGCACCCGCCGGAATTACTTGTGGCGGCAGCGACCCGAGGCCTAGTCTCCGCCGTCTCCTCCATCGCCTGAATCATGCTCATCGCTCTCGTGCGCCGGCGCTGACTTGACTGTGAGCGTCATGTGGTTGCTGGTGCCAGCGTTGATGACGCTAGGTACGGGCCCATCGTGTCCAGATGTCGCGGCAGCAAGTGTGGCGCGGCCAATGCTCGTTGCGGCCAGCAGAAGCAGAATTGCGGCCAGCAATACGACAAAGAGAGTCGCCGGCCTTCGTAGAGCTATGTCACCCATGACGTGCCTCCTGTGATTCCCGGGTGGCAATCATTGAGTAAAACGATTACGGCGCCCGGTTCTTGCGTTGAGGCGCTCTCTTGAACCCGTGCGTGGATTGATTGCGCACAACAAACTCACAGCGATCACCCCCAGCTGGTAAAGCTTAGCCGAGTGTGGGGTTCGAAAATTACGTCGCGCACCTCGGTCATGAGGTTGTGCGGCTGCTATTCCGGACAAATCCGCACCGCAACACTGAGGAAGCGGTAGGCCCACTCCTCTGCGAACCTGCGAAACGTTCGCTCTAGAAGAATCGTCGGCTTGGCGGGCACAACCACATACAAGTTCACAGGGCCCTGTGAAGATCAACAACACTCAGGTCTACGGAATCTGCTCGGTCGACGCATTATTGACGCTCATAGTCGATCCCACAGATAAATAAGAGGCGGCCTAATGTGGGCCGCCTCTCTCGTTGACTCTTACTTGCTAGTCATCCTCCTCAATTAGGGATCGACGACGACTGTGCAGGTGTAGGTTCCCGGCTTCAGGCCATTGGCGTCGACTTCGGCCGGATCGCTGGGACCTTGCGGAGAGTTGCCGATGTTAGTGGTAGAAGTGCCAACGACGCAGGTGATGGTTGTGTTCGTTACGCCTGGAACCTCGGACGTTGCCGTTACCTTAAGGTCGGTAAGCGGCGAGTCCGTGAAGGAAACGCCGTCGGGCGTGCCGCTGCTGCAGCCTGCTGCTCCACTGACGGTTACGGACTTGGACGCGGTGTCGATGGCATATCCGCTCGGAGCGCTCGTCTCGGTGACGGTGTAGGCAGTTCCAATCGCCAAGCCGTCGAAGCACGCGTGACCATTGGCGTCGGTCGTCTTGGACACGCCGTTGACCGTGAATGTCGCACCCGCAAGAGGATGCTGACCCGGGCCGAGGTTGTGGTTCTTTGCGGTCTTGCTAACCAGGATCGCTCCCGATCCCTTGTTGGTGTAGGTACACGTCACGACGCTGTTGGGGACGACCGTGATATTGGCCTGGGAGGGACTGGTGCCGTCCTGAGACCCGGCGCCCCCACCTGTTGCCGTACAGCTGAGACTCTCGAACGTGAAGTTAGGTGGCTCGGCCCCTTCGGTGACCGTGTAGCTACCCGCCGGGACGTTTATGCAGTCCTCGGTGTTGCCTGTGCTGTCCGACGACGTGTTGCCGTTGTCGTTCAGGGTGAAGCCAGACGGCGTCGAATCGGATGTGCAGCTAGGCGTGGTCGAATTGCCCACCGGATTAGGTATCGTCGACGTGAAGCTGAAGTTCTGGTCAATTCCCCGCGGGTCGCTGTGCTTGATGATCTTGATCTCGCCGCAGTTGCTAATGTTCACCGGCTGCGGAGCGATGAAGTCCTTGATCTCGGCGGTGAACGAGGAGGACGAGCGGCTCTTGAGGAATGTGCTGCCGAAAGCGGTGCACGTTCCGGTCGGGAAAACGCCAGCCGCGGTCAGGTTGATCGACGCCTCGCCGAAGAGCCCGGTTGACAGGGTGCGAGGCGCATCCGGGGCCATCGGATCGGTCACGCTGCCAGAATTGACCGCTCCCTCAGCTTCGTTCAAACCGCTGAGATCCACTCGGTTGCCCCAGCACGGGATTGTGTTGCTGGAGAAGCACTGGCTGGTCGCACCGCTCGTTACCCAGCGGAGCAAGCCTAAAGTCGGGGTGCCGCTACCGCCGAAGTCGTAGGTGACCAGGACGTCACCCTCCGTACGGTTAAGCGTGACCGGCCCGGTGGTCGATGAATTGAAGCCAGTAGTCACGTTGTGGCTGATCTCGAAGTCAAGGTTGGCGTTGCCAATGTTGACGAGGCGTTCCCAGCCTAGATAGAGAAAGTCAGCGCTGCCGACGGATTCGGTCCCGTAGTAGAAGCGAGTGAGGTCGTTCTTGTTCGGTGGGATCGAGCCGGTCACGACCGTCACATTGGGGTTATCTTCCTTGGTCCCTTGCCCGAACGAGTTGTCGCCCTTGCCGGAGGCCAGGTCAATGCCTTCCACGAAGCCGGGCACTTGAGAAGCGGTCGGACAGGTCGAGTTGAATCCAATGGGCTGATTGCACCAGTCGGTATTCCCGCTGGTGTCAACCAGGAGGTTCCCGTCGCTGCCCTCAAAGGTACTGCCTGGCAGAACTGCGAGCACGAACCCCGCCGAAGCAAAGAACGCCAGCGCGGCCGTCGCGCCGCTGGCCACCCACCGCTTTGGCAGGCGTAGGTGCCATC
>Ga0209701_10001779_pt1 | contig 13994 bp, 13 predicted proteins | sample CZO8metaG_4_FD_188356 | JGI IMG/M metagenome (GOLD analysis project Ga0209701, IMG submission 188356) | Vadose zone soil microbial communities from the Eel River Critical Zone Observatory, Northern California, USA - CZOApr15con2H3.8 metaG... | ecosystem: Environmental > Terrestrial > Soil >...
TCAACAAATGCGGACATTCCCTCATAGATCTTATCTTCAGCTACGATGTTGACCATAGTAGCTCCGCGGACTTCAGGCGGGAGAGCGGCAATGTCACCGGTAGGCGCATTCAATGCAAGAATCGGCTTGCCAATTCGCAGGTAGCCGTAAGCCTTTTGCGGGAATCTGCATGTCGCTGTCCGCGGCTTGCCCGCCGGACTCCTGAGGATAGCGGCATGGTTCAATGACCGCAGCAGACCGCTGCTGCCTGCGTGCGAGGGGAAGTGGCACGCGATGATGAGAACGTTTCCCAAGGGAATATTTGTCAGCGCCTTCAGTGGCCGCAAAGTCCGCTCATCTTACGAATGGTTTTCAAGATTCTTTTTTCCTTGTCCTAGATCGCCCGCAGCTTCCTCGAGCACACCTGCCAACTCAAGAGCTTTATGCCTGCGAGAATGCCGCTCGATCTCCGCGTCCGCGGCGATAGGCGCGCTACCGTTACGGAGCTGTTCCAGGAACTGAAGGAGTCCGGTTGCAATTCTCTCTCGCGAATCCAAGGGAACGAGGGTGCCGACGTTTGCTTCTCGCAGCAGGGTCGCAGTGTCTCCGTTCTCGTCAACCATGGCGAATATAGGCCGCCGAGCGCGGATGTACTCGTAAAGCTTTGCGGGAATGGCGGAATTGGAATCGTGTCCCTGGAAAACCAACAACCCGTCAACGTTAAGCATCTCCGCAAGAGCCCGATTGTAAGCCAAGGACGGCTCAAGAGTAACGATGTCCTCGATCCCGAGTGCGAGTAGTTGTTTATGGTACAGGTCTTCTGATGAGCTGGCTCTAAGAATGACTTGCAGGCTTTCTGAGGAGATTTTACCCGACCGGCGCAGCTCAGCAAGTGCTGCAAAAAAATGTTCCGGATTCCGATCTGGTGACGGGTAGAGAACACCGCTGTGGAGAAGTACGAGCTTGCCCCCTTTGGGCTGGTTTCCATTGCGAAGTGCCTCTGCGGCAGCAAAGCTCTCTTCCGAATAGCCGTTGGCAATCAAGGCCCACCGCGAGGCCGGGAGCTCTGAATATCGCTCAGCATAGATTCGCAAGGCTGACTGCGTAACGAAAACAGCGCGGGCGCAAGACTGAACAGTGTGACGCTCTATCCATTCGCGTGCCCACCAGATCTTTGGGCCTTTCGGCCAGCGCTCCCCCGTTACTGGATCGATTTCGTTCATAGGGTCGCGGAAGTCAGCGATCCACGGAATGCCCGTCAGCCGGTGAAGCGCGAACGCAATCAAATGGGCAGTGGCGATTGGATAGGTAGACCATAATGCTCTGGGTTTATGCTTTTGTATGAGTTGCAGACCGCTCCAGGTCGCCGAGACGAACCAATTTACCCAGGGGTCCGGCACGGCCAGCCATCCTGGGTAACGACCATGGAAAGAAAGATGCCTGACGGTGTCGAAAGCCCAGGCTCTGACCACCTTCAGAGTCGACGGAATCTCCGCCAGTTGGTCGTCTTCCACTCTAGGGTATGCGCTCAAGCTGGCGGTAAGAACAATGGCTTCCCACCCATAGGCCGACAAATGACGCGAAAAGCTGAAGGTTCGCTGCTGTCCACTGCTGACCGCGCAGGGCGGATAGTGGTATGCGATCATGAGCACGTGCTTGGTCATCATGAGAGTGTGAACGCCTCGCAACTCTAGGCTATCGTTTTTTCACCGCCAGATGGATATGGGGCCGCTCTCCGGTTTCCAGCCGTATTACGGCCGTAGGATCGGCACAGCAGATACAATTCCTGGACGATCGCCTTTAAGTCTGCCTCGCTCAGGTCTTGATGCACAGGTAGCATCACCAGATTCTCGTACAAGAATTCGGCCTCGGGGAATGCGCCTCTGGGGACTGACGGATGCCGAACACCACCCCACGTTACCGCAGGGATACCGCGTGCACGAAGCGTGAGATGCGCGCCTTCGATGCCCTCAAAAACTAGCGGAAACACCCACGGGCATTGGTCGGTCCCCGAGTCGGGAAACATCATCCGGATACCATCCATCGCGGACAATTCTCGCCTGAGGAACGCGTAATTCTCCCTGCGCTTGGCTACAACGGCACGAACACTTGACCGTTCGAACATCCAACGAGAGATTCGGGACATTGGGAAATTGACCAGCGATTGATCAAACTCAACTCCGATGAAGTCTGCGGCCAGCGGGGGAGCGGTGCCCTCGTGTTTTCGTCGTAGCCGGCCCCAGCCGCCCTTTGCCAATTCAAGAAGCCTGCCGAGAGCTCTTAGTGACTGAGAATCCTTGTATATGGCGCTCTGCTCGATGAGATTCTTGGCGGCTTTCAGAGTGAACAGTGTGTTTTCCTCGGCCCAAGCGACAGAGAATTCCCTCGGAACCTTCAGTACCAACTCTTCCACCATCGTACAGCTCGGAAAAAGCTTAAGGTACCGGCGAGCCAACACCGGATCCTTGCTCATACGGAATAGTGGAGACTCAACAGTCATAAGACTATCAGGTTGTTCCGAGATTTGACCCGTATCGCTCAACTGTCCCTATCGCCATCCATCAAGAAAACATTCCGGCCATCCAGACCTGCTCTTCCGCGAGGGGCGGAGATCACTACTGGATAAGATTCTCTAGGGTAGAACCCAAGTCTGCAGAGAAGCCCGGTCTGTGCATGCGAACGTAAACTGGGTGCGTTCACACTAAAGACGTTGCGTTTCCGAAGGATTTCCAACGCCGCGAAGACAAGATCGGACTTCATCGTCTGGTCCTCCACGCCGAACAGATCAACAATGGTCACCGTGTCCGCATCCTGAAGTAAAAGAATGTAACCCATGAGAGAACCATTGCGGCGGGCGGTCAACATTTCGTAGCGATGATGAAAGTGCGATCTGAAGCGCCAATTCAAATAGTTTGCTGTTCGAGCGACACACACGCCGTGGTTCGAGCAGACTTGACGAGCCAATTGAGTAAAATCGTCACTGCATTCCACCCTCTGCTCAGAGATTATACATGTGCCTCGGTTTCCCTTCCCGGCATCGCGTAGCCTTAGGATCCCGTTCGTTGCAGCGATGAGAGAACGGCCGAGGAGCGGAATTTGCGCCACCCATCCCAGCTTTCCTTCAAGGCTTAGCAGCTTGGTCAGGCGGACCATCCAATGACTAGTTTCGATTCCGAGCCTCCGGTATACGGCAACCATGCTTTGTTTAGGAAAATCGTAGTGGAGGGCATACGGGCCGGCCGCAATACCCGCAAGGCAGGCTCGCTGCAACTGCAAAGCTGGACCCAGGCTTCTATATTCCGGATGAATCCAAAAATCAACGAGGATCGCGCAGAGACTTTCCTGGCCGTTCACATACATTCGGCGGGGCACGATTCCCCCCGACCCAACAATTGCGCTGGTGTCCGAATCTGTCAAAATCCAAAGTTGGGCCGGCCCGTCCGGATTCTGGCGGTACAACCAGTCATATCTCGCTCCATCGGACATGGGTGTCAGATAGCGAAGCATCAGGTCCGTCAGGATGTCACGGTCAGCATCGAGATCCGCAGGACGAACCACAATTTTCATTGTCGTCTAACACCCTTCGTTGGATGAATGGTGCCCTCTTTAATCGGAGGGTCTGAATTTTGAAATTGCTGTCGTGCAGCTGGCGGTGAGGAACGCCAAGCCTCGATCCCTCCCCCGATGCGAATCCACCTTCAACCCGAGGGAAACTCCCGATGCTACTGGACGAGCACGAAACCGCTCCGTCTTGTAACCCGTTTGGGACTCCCCCGGGTTCATGCCGCGACGGGCAGCATCTTCCCGTGAACCGACAGAAGCCCTGGGTTCAAATTCATGGCCACAGTTCACGAAGTTTCCCCGCGATCCTTCCTTCGAGAGAGTGTCTTAATCTGGCTGGTGTGTAGAGGCGCCAGTTCGAAAAGAGCGGAGTCGGTTCGCCATTTTTCGCGCTTCAAGGATCCATCTGCTGCGATAACAATTCACATGGTATAGAGTTCGCGTACGGTCGATCCATTTCTGATGCCAATCCATTTTACGCCCGTAAAATTCCAATCGTTGCCAGCTGGATTCCCAGGCGAACCGCTTCGGAGCCAAAGTGACGGAGAAGGGCACCAGTAAATTCAGAATCGAGCAGGATGTGGTCACCCTGGAAACGATTCAGATTGTCCCACTCCTTTCGAACCGCTTCGAAGTGGTCGTGGGCAGAAACAAATTCCCCGCTCATAGCAACGTACTCATTTTGCCATGCAAGTCATTGCGAGATGGTGTGCTCTCTCGCTGCGCAGAGTCGAACTGTTCACCCGCCTGACTTACCGAAGCGTGGCGGCCAGCCTGCAAAAATATTTCAGCCGGTTCCGGATGGCTGAGAAATCCAACCGGGCTGGCCGACCGGCCATAGGCGCCGGACTGAAAGATTCCCACCAGATCTCCGATTTCGGCTTTTGGAAGAACAATCCCGCGCGCCAGGGTATCCAGGGGCGTACAAAGAGGCCCGACAATATCCACGGTGTCATCGGCCGGCACCTTCAGTTTGTTCACCAGAGCGATAGGATAATTGCGCTTGATGGTCTGGCCCAGGTTGCCGGAAGCCGCCAGATGATGGTTCATTCCGCCATCGACAATGAGGAACTTCTTGCCGCGTGAAATCTTGATGTCATTGATGCGTGTCACGTAGACGCCCGCTTCGCCGGCGAGAAACCGGCCCGGTTCCACGAGAAACTGGGTGCCCTCAAAAGCGGAATCAAGGTCAATTTCCTGGAAGAGTGTGGCCAGCCGCTCTTGCAAACAGTCGAGATTCAGTTCCTGCTCATGCGCGAAATAGGGAATTCCTAAGCCTCCGCCGAAATCCAGCGTGCGGAGCGGGCGGCCCAGCCTCTTCACTACGCGCCGGGCGAGCTCCAAACCGTGGCGATACTGAGTCTGCAAAACGGCCGCGTCCAAAATTTGTGTCCCGGTGAAAAGATGAATTCCGCAAAGATCAAGTTCTGGCTGGGCAAGAACAACCTCGAGGACTTGATCCAGAATTTCTTCGTCTATGCCAAAGGGCGCCGGACGGCCGCCCATGCGCATCGCCCCGCCTTCGGCTTCGCCAGCTGGATTGATGCGTATGGCAACCTGAGCGCGGCGACGCAGGCGCCTGCAAATGGCAGAGATCCGCTGGGCTTCGGTCAGCGATTCCACGTGGATCTCACCGATGCCATGCGAGAGTACCAGTTCGAGTTCGGCTTCGGATTTTCCCGGTCCGGCAAATAAAATACGGTCCGCGGGACAACCTGCTTCCAGGGCCTTCCGAAACTCTCCCGCCGATGCGATTTCGATCCCGCAGCCGCGGCTCAAGAAATGCTTCACGACGGCAAAGCAAGGATTGGCTTTGATGGAGTAATAGATAGAAAAGCGTTCCGGAAGGGCGGAACGCAGTGCGTCGTACTTCCGATCCAGCACGGCGCCGTCGTAAACAAACAGCGGCGTGCCGAAGCTTTCCGCGAGTTGATGGACAGGCAAATCACCGATGATGAGCGACTCCCCGGAGTTCGGGAAGTACTTGGCCGTCAGAAATGCCGCGAGATCAGCCATCAAAGCCCCTCACGCCGCCGCAACGCCGGGTAGTCCACTTTTCCGCTTGAAGTTTTTGGCAAATCGCTCAGTACCTCAAGAGTTTTCGGAACCATGTAGCGAGGCATCTTCTCTGCGCAATGAGCAAGCAGCGCGTCGGTGTCCAAGGCATTGCCGTCTCTCGCCACCACAAACGCTTTGATGGTTTGCCCGAGAGTTTCATCTGGAATGCCGATTACCGCTGCGCCACGCAGCTTGCCGCTTTGGAAAAGGACCTCCTCGACTTCGGTGGGACTGATGCGAAATCCACTGGACTTGATCATCGTGTCGCGCCGGCCGATGAAGTACAGAAAACCGTCCTCATCCATCTTTACGAGGTCACCTGAATAGCAAACCTTCTCGCAGTCACCTAGTTCAGGTGGTAGCAGCGGATTTGGCCGGAGAGCGCGGGCCGTGTCTTCCGGACGGTTCCAATAACCGAGCGAAACCGTCGGCCCACGATGCACAAGTTCACCCGGCTCGCCCGGTTTGCATGGCTGCCCTTGCTCGTTGAGCACCAGAATTTCCGTGTCTGGAATGGCTTTGCCCATCGAAGTGGGCCGCCGATCGAGTTCTTCCGGCGGAAGATATGTCGAACGGAACGCTTCGGTGAGCCCGTACATCAGAAAAACTTTTGTTGTGGGAAGCACTTCCCGCAACACTTTGAGCACCGCCTGCGGCATTGCGCCGCCCGTATTGGTGATATAGCGCAAGTGGGGCAGCGGCTGCTTGGCGAGAGTCGAATTGGGCTGCGTCAGCAGGCTCCACAAGGTGGGCACGCCAGCGAGACCGGTGATTTTTTCCTTGAGCAGGACCTGCACGATTTCACGCGCAAAAACAAAATTGATGAGCACGCAGGCGCCGCCTTTTTCGAACGCGGTCATCAATTGATTCATTCCCGCGTCAAAACTGAAAGGGAGAACCGCGAGGATACGCTCGCCGCTGGTGATGCCGAGATAGGTGGATACGATCCGGCTGCCGGCGACGACGTTCGCATGACTCAGCATGACGCCCTTAGGCCTGCCAGTTGAGCCGGACGTATAGAGAATGGCCGCGAGATCTTTTTCGATGCTGGTCTCGTGCCAGTCGGAAGGGAACGCCAAGGCGCAGAACTCCTCGAAACGATAAACCGGAAGATTCGCGGGCACTTCTCCTGGACCGACGACCACGAGAAACTTGAGAGAAGGAATCTGCGGGAGCACCTCGGCCAGCGAAGCGAGCTTGGCTGCCGTGGTGATGAGACCTTTCATTCCGCAATCGCGAGCGATGTGCATGACCTGCTCCGGGTGCAGAAGCGCATTGATGGGGACATAGACAGCTTCTGCGCGCGAGATGCCGAAGATGGAGATGACCTGAGATACGGAGGCTTCCAGATAGATGCCCATTCGGTCGCTGCGGTACAATCCGGCGCTTCGCAAGCCAGCGGCGAGTCCGTTCACGTGGCGTGCAACTTCGCCGTAATTCAGCCGCTCCTCTCCGTGCACCAGTGCTTCATTTTCCGGCCCACGCCGGGCACTCTCGCACAGTAGATGCCAGATCAGAAATTCCATAGTGACTTTTCGAAAACCCTTTCTCGCAGGATTCAGCAGTTTCTGCTTACGCGGCGCTGTCCCGTGATTTGCCGCGCTGGAACGGAGTGGCCAGCGATAAGGATGCGCGCTTCAGGGCGCGTCCGCCGACGTGACGTGCGATGGCTAGAACACCACGCGGTGTGCGGGGATTCAGCGCCAGAATTCCCCATCGCTCCCGCCGATCGGACATCCAGTCCTTCTTGTAAGCATCGTCGCCGGACAAGTAATCCACCTGGGAGACTTTGTCCTCGTCCAACACATGCTGAAAGAGTGTGGCGGAGAGAATCGTGCCCACCGATAATTCCCCGAAACGTTCGTCGTAAGCAAGCTTGTAGATCAATGCGTTTCCATGGTGCACGATCCAAAGTTGAGCTGCCGCCGGCTCGCCGTCCACGTAGATGATACCGAGGCGCAACGCTCCCAGTGCCGCGCACATGCGGATGAGTCCGGGAACGAATTGGGGGTATGGTTCAGGTCGCTTCCAGCTTGAAAGATAAACTTTCATATAGCCGTCAATGGCGGCATCCAGCCCTGGTCCCCCAGTCACGATTTCTATTTTGGCCCGCCCAGTCTTTTCCAATCTCCTTCTTTTGCGGTTCAGTGTGTTCTTCAGCACGGAGGGGAGGTTTTCCGAGTATTGTGCGAAACTCCGTCCGTTCACGTGCAGGTACCAGTTGCCAAAAGAAAAGAATGTTTGCACGATGAAGCCGGCCACCTTAAAGGCTTCAACGAGTTCGGGGAATTCTCTCGAGTGAACGTCCAATGGATTGACTTCGACGGCGTCCCAGCGCGGCTTTTCCTGCGCGATTGCTCGCGCGAGGGCCAGGAGTGTTTCGGGTGACTTACTCGCGGAGACGGCAAGGTGCGGTGCATAAAAACAGCTGTAATAGTTGGCGAGCGCTTCAAGCTTTCTGGGGGAAAAGATTGAGTTCGATTTGCTCGAGCTGCGCATCAGCAGCATTCCCGCTGGTGTCGCTTGCGTACCCGCCGCTGCGGCGCCGTAAATCCGCACGCGGTCGCCCGTGGACAACGCGGTTTGAATGAAATTTTGAAACCAAGGCAGGGTCAGGAAGACACTTTGCCGTCCCGCTTCTTCGAAAAGTTTCAAGAACGACTCGGGCAGTTCCTCCAATCCCGAGTACCTACGAACGTGAAGTGGACTTCCTGCTGCGCGCACCCTGATGTCTGCGCGCGCCGCGCCGGTCATGTGGTCTTCGGTCTTTGCCGAGGGAAAACTCATTCACTCTTTCCGTTCTTTTTCAAAACGAACCCAGCGAGGGTGCCGAGCGTTTGAAAATTTTCTGGCACCAGCTCATCATCGCTGACTATCATAGAGAATTCGGTCTCGAGAAAGCCCACCACGTCCAGAATACCGAGTGAATCCAGGATTCCCTTTTCCAGCAGGGCCGTGTTTTTGTCGATTCCGGCCTTCCGCGCCAGCGGGAATTTTTCCAGCAGAAAGTCGTGAATTCGCTGTTCGATTGAGCTCGTTGTGGTCTGGTCCATTCTCGTCATCCTCGAGACTAACTTTCTCTATCGCCGTGCGTTAGATACCAGCGATTGGCGTCCTGATCGTTTTGGTGATTCGCTGCCCAAGGCAAGGTGACCAGCATGACGGGAGTTGACTCGCGCGGTTGGAATCCACAGTCTTCGAGAATCTTCACGCCATCATGCGATCGGAGAAACGGGGCGCTCAAGGTGTTGACGCCACAGCGCCGTAGGATAGCAATCGTCTCGACGAGCAACGCCTTGCAAATCTGATCATCTTCCGCGAGCAGATCGACTACTGTGGCATCTTCAGCCGCCCGATGATAAATCAAGTAGCCACAAAGCGTTCCGCCCTTACGGGCCGTTAGAAATTGATATCGCCGTTGGGGATGCTGCAAGAATCGCCAATTTAGATACGCGGCGGAGCGGCTAGCGCATATACCGATCCGGGGGGCCCACCGAAGGAACGCATGGCTGAACTCTTCGCCGCACAGGGCCGTCTCTTCCATAATTGCCAACGCGCTGGATCGACTCAGGGCAGCATCACGTAAACGCAATGCGGCATTTGCAGCAAGTGCCAAAGCGCGCCCGGCCGCTTTGTTGGGAATCCGCTTCTCGATCTGCCGGTCCGCGCGCAAAGGTTTGGCGAAACGGATCGCCGACTCTTGAGGTTCGATTCGGAGTCTTTTATAAATGGCGAGCATCGCAGTACTGGGAAAGTCAAAAACAAATCCGGTGCCTTCTTTGGAAAGGTTCTCAAGAGAGGTTCTTTGCAGAGCGAGGGCTGGGCCAAGACTGCGATAATCAGGATGGATGCAAAAATCGCCGAGCACAAAGCCTCGCGCTTCCTTTCCGCGGCACTGGATTCGGCGGGGGAATGCGGCGGCAACCCCGATGATCATGCCTGTCTCCGTCTCGCAAGCTACCCACACCCGCGCCATCCCGTCAGGATTCTTGCGGTACAACCACTCGTAACGGACCTCGTTCGCATCCGGCGAGAGATAAGTGGACAAGAAAGCTGTGAGAGTCGCTCTCTCTTGATGGATTTCTGCCGGACGAACTAGAGTGGCCATTTGTAAGATACTTCGATTGAGTTCCACTATCGCGCAGACCCGAATATCTTCAAATGTATTATTTCCACCCATAGCTCCGTTGGTTGGCAGGAGGTTACACGACACCTCTCCCCACGCGAAGCCAAGCTGGCCTAGTTGAGAAGCACGCTGCCTGCCAAATATCGCTCTCGCCGTATGTTGCTCATAGTATCGTACTTATCAAGACTTTGCAGAGATAGGCCCATCCAGGGTCTAGACTAACTAGGGGGTCGGCGTTGTAGTGTTGGCTTTGCGGAGGCCCTTGGGGGGAATTTTACCTAATTCTCGGGCTAAACCCTTCCATTTCAGTCCAAAGCGACTATGCAAGGACAGTTTGGACGGGGATCTGGACGGGAACAAGAATTTCCCATGTGAGTAACTTGTTTCCCCAGAAATGAAACTGAAGGGCCGTGAGGTGAGCATCCCAGGCCCATACCATTCCTTAAGTTAATGAAAATAAATATAGTTAACAAGGTCCTGGTTGTCGGGGTCTGGGATGTGCCTTTGGATGGTGAGTTGCCCTCACCACAGATGTGGACGGTGCTCAAGTGTGTCATCGGAGAGCCGGTTTCCTGAGGCTTAACTTGAGCTTCGAGTTTTTCGACCTCGATTCCAGGAACAAGGCGCTACTCCGATAGCAGTCCAATAGAACCCATGCTGAAGATCGGCGGCCAGAAGATTCCCATGACGACCAAGGTGCTGGTTGTGGGGGACGCGTGTCTGATCTCTTTGGGTCTCTGCCTGGGGATTTTGATCCGTTTACATGATTTCCGATCCGCTTTAAACTATCTCCTCTTTCCCGATATGCCTTTAAGGTTCGGGATAGTGCTGGTGACCTGCGGAGTCTCTCTCTACTACAACGATCTCTACGCATCGCGCGTGGTGAACAGGCGCAGCGAGTTGTTTGTTTATCTCTTCCAGGCTGTGGGAACGGCCTGGGTCATTCTCGCGATTCTGTATTACTTGATCCCGGACCACAGTCTCGGGCGCGGAATTGCCGTCCTCTCCGCCCCCGCGGTTCTGCTGTTCTTGTTAAGCTGGCGCCTGATTTTGCTGGAAGCGGATTTTCTCTTGCCCAGACAGCAGCGCGTTCTCGTCGTTGGTACCGGGCCTCTCGGAATCTCGTTGGTTCGAGAGATCCTCCACCGGCCGGAGCTCCACCTCAAGGTCGTGGGTTTTCTCGACGAGAATGGAGAGAATGTTGGCAAGTCTTTGGTCAATCCGGGCATCATCGGCGCGGCCAGAGACCTCGAGGAGATAACGGCCCGCGAAAAGATTGATCGCATCGTGCTTTCCCTCAAGGAAAGGCGCGGTCAGACGCCAGTTCGAGAACTCTTGCACCTGAAGTTCGCTGGCGTAGCGGTCGAAGATGCTCACACCTTGAGCGAACAGATCGATGGAAGAATCCGTCTGGAGCATTTGTCGCCAAGTTGGATGATCCTTTCGGAGGGTTTTCGCAAGTCCGCGCTTCTGCTCGCCGCAAAGCGCATGCTGGATATACTGGCTTCCCTGCTTCTCTTGCTCATTACCCTGCCAATCATGGCAATCGTGGCGCTTGCGATTTGGCTAGAGTCTGGCAGTCCAATTCTTTACCGACAGGAGCGCGTCGGATTGGGTGGACGCCAATTCCAGATCCTCAAGTTTCGCTCGATGAATCAGAATGCGGAGGAGCATGGTCCGAAATGGGCAGCAGATGGCGATCAGCGCGCCACCTGGGTGGGCCGCATCATCCGCAGATTGCGCCTGGATGAGCTTCCACAGGCGGTGAACGTACTGCGCGGCGAGATGAGCTTCGTGGGGCCACGCCCGGAGCGGGCGATTTTCTGCCACATGCTTGAGAATGAAACGCCATTTTATGCCCTGCGGTATTCGGTTCGCCCGGGAATTACCGGTTGGGCCCAAGTAAAATATCAATACGGGGCGAGCATCGAAGAAGCAAAAACAAAGCTCGAGTACGATCTTTTCTACATCAAACACCTTTCTCTGACGTTGGATTTAGCCATTCTCTTTGAGACCGCGAAAGTTGTAATGTGGCAGCGCGGAGCGAAATAGAGACAGGAGCTGGGATGGTCCAGGATTTCAGAAGAGCACTCCAGCAAGCTTCGTAGAATCGAAATATGACGCTTCCGAGGCGGTGGCGGCGGGCCACAGACACATTGTTGATTTCGATATGGGTATTTGGATACCAAGCGCTAATTCGGTCCTTTATGGCATTGCAGCGGGTCGAGCGGCTCCTGGCTAGGTTCAAAGGAGAGGGCAAGTAATTGGGTCGCCCGTTCTGAGTCGTCGCGCAGGACCGTTCGAGGTCGAGTGGGATTCTCGACTCGTAGATTTCCAGGAAGCAGCCTTCCCGGGCCGTGGAGATGACTTCATAATCCGGGAAACTGGTTTCCGGTGGCATTGAGGGTGCACCGCAAGAATCCTCTAAGCGCCATCGTTTCAACAGATACGAGGAGAAGACATTTGGCTGGAGCATTGCTCTTGACCATAAGTAGTGCGGAACGGAGGTAGCGTTTGTATTCTCGGCATCTTTTTGGGGGGCTGGCGGTTTCCCTCATCCTTGGCTTCCCGGTTTCGGTGGTGCTGGCAGGGCCGTCTGGAGAATTGTCTCCGGCGCATCGTCAATCGGCCCAGTCTGGTGCGAGTCCTACTCCGGCGACGGACAAGAATGCCAAGGATAAGGAAGAAAAACAGCCAGCGGACAAAGGTGGAAAGCCGGAATCCGTGCAGCAATCGGCGCTGACGCCGGAACAGAGACTGACCTATGTCATCGGTGTTGAGGACGAACTCCAGATCGCTGTCTGGCGTGAGCCGGAACTCTCGACCGCGGTTGTTGTTCGCCCGGACGGAATGATAACGCTGCCGCTCATAAATGAAGTGAAGGCAGTGGGACTGAAGACCGATGAATTGCAGAACGTCCTGACGGAAAAGCTGAAGAACCTTGTAAACGAACCACAAGTAACTGTCATCGTCCGGGCCATTCACAGCCGAAAAGTCTACCTAGTGGGTCAAGTCGGACATCAGGGAACCTATCCTCTTAATGGAGATATGACGGCTCTGGAACTGCTCGCTGCGGCTGGAGGAGTTGGGCCTTTTGGGAAAGCCGACTCCATTTATATCCTCCGCGAGCAGAATGGCAAAAAGATTCGCATCCCATTCCACTATAAGAAAGCACTAGCTGGTAAAAGCGAAAACGTAACGCTCCAGCCAGGTGACCTGGTTGTGGTCCCCTGAGGGCGCGGTGCTCCAGACGAATTCTTCGAGGTGAGCGAGAAACATGCAGTTCAAAAATCATTTTCGCGAAAGTATTTGGCTCATCGTCTCTCTGATCCTTGCGATTTGTTTGTTGCCAAATTTGGGATCGGCGCAAGAGTCAGCTCAAGACACAGCTAAACAGGAGCCTGCCGCACCGGGCGCTTCGAACGATACGGACAACAAGGATGCCGGGCCTGCAACCCCCTACGCATTGGCTTGGGCGGATACGTATATCCGACAAATCGGGACTTCCGGAGTGCTAGCCGGAAACCGGGAAGGCATCGGCTGGGGCAGTCTATACATCCCATCGGCCACAGTCAGTGGAATTGTGGACCAGATGGCGGGAACGAACACAACTCCGGGCGCGACGTTTACAGCAGCCGTCCTTGAGACTAGGGTGGTCTTTGATCACAAGATCGCCGCCGGGAGGCTCGCTCTCCAATACCAGCCGAGTATGGCCATCGCCGACGGACGGGTTGTTAGTAATTTTTCAAATCAGAATACCAGTTTGGACTGGCTACTTTACACCCGGCCACGATGGAATGTGAGATTCGGCGATGGTTTTCGGTATTACTATAGCCAGCAGACGATTGGTTTGCCGTACCTCGATGTGAACACCGTTACGTCGGGCGCGGTCACCAACAATTTCCTCGATGGGGCCGGTCGTTACCTTTCAAATAGTGCCTCTATGTCGATCTCCTACGCTTTGTCCAGGCGATCCTCAATTGCCGTCACTCCGAACTATACTTTCTCGGAGGCTGGCGCGGGTGTGAAGTTGACCCGCGGTTCCTCCTACGGCGGCAGCGTGAGTTGGAATTACCGCGCCAGCGAGAGGCAAACAATCGGTGTCCAATATTCGGGCCAGCTTCTCCATGAGGCGGGGCTGGGCACTTCCAATCCGACAACCACGGCACCGACGGATACCATTTTTCACACCTTCACCGGCACGGCGGGGCGCCAACTGAGTGCGACCTGGTTCGCGAGTGGTTCTTTAGGGGTCACAACTTCCGCGCCC
>Ga0209701_10001780_pt1 | contig 13992 bp, 16 predicted proteins | sample CZO8metaG_4_FD_188356 | JGI IMG/M metagenome (GOLD analysis project Ga0209701, IMG submission 188356) | Vadose zone soil microbial communities from the Eel River Critical Zone Observatory, Northern California, USA - CZOApr15con2H3.8 metaG... | ecosystem: Environmental > Terrestrial > Soil >...
CGTCATCACGATCTCCGGTGTCCTTCTCGGCTTCGTCCTGGGCGGCTCGGTGGCCGTCGAGCAGGCCTTCGGCGTCCCGGGCCTGGGGCGCGCGCTCGTCACCGCGGTGATCGAGCGCGACATCATCGTCGTCCAGAATCTCGTCCTGCTCTACGCGGCCATCTTCGTGGTGGTGAACCTGCTCGTGGACCTGAGCTATGCGTGGCTGGACCCGCGCATCCACTATGCCTGAGCCGGCGCGCGAGCAGGCAGAGCGCTCCGTTCTGCGCGAGCTTCTCGCCTTCGCCGGGCGCACCCCGCTATCCGCCGCCGGCGCGATCGTGGGGCTGCTCGTCATCGCCATCGCGCTGGGGGCACCCTGGATCGCTCCCCATGACCCGCTGAAGACGAATTTCCGCCGGATGAACCACGCGCCGGACGCACAGTCCCTGTTCGGCACCGATCAGGTGGGACGCGACACGCTCTCCCGTGTCATCCACGGGGCCCGCACGTCGCTCTTCGTGGCCTTCTCGGCCGTGCTGCTGGGAACAACGGTGGGCTCGCTGTGGGGCGTGGCCTGCGGCTATCTCGGCGGGCGCTTCGACCTGGCCAGCCAGCGCATCATGGAGATCTTGCAGGCGTTCCCGGATCTCATCCTGGCCATGGCCATTTCCATGGCCATCGGGACGGGACTGCCGGCCGTGATCGTCGCCATCGCCGTCACGCGCATCCCCTTCGGCGGCCGGGTGATCCGCTCGGTGGCGATCACCGTGCGCGAGATGGCTTACGTCGAGGCGGGGCGGGCCAGCGGCGCCTCCGCGTTCCGCATCATGCGCCTCCACGTCCTGCCCCAGTGCGTGGCGCCCTATCTGGTCCTGGCGACGACGCACCTCGGCGTCGCGATCGTCATCGAGGCCGCGCTCGGCTTCCTGGGGGTCGGCGTGCCTCCCCCGACGCCGACCTGGGGCAACATGCTGGCCGACTCGATCACCGCGCTCGTGCCACCGTGGTGGCTGGCCTTCTTCCCCGGCCTGGCCATCACCGTGACCGTGCTGGCGTTCAACTTGCTCGGAGACGGCATCCGCGACACGCTCGATCCGCGGCTGTCGCCGGCGTTCTTGCGGATGATGACGGGCGGACGGCGCGGCTGAAGCCGCACGAGGGTTCTCAGCCGGGAGTCCTTCCGACGCAGAGCGCGACGACGTACCCTTCGTGCACGATGTGCCGTCCCCGCAATTCCAGGCCATCGGCGGTCGTGACCCGGTGCCGCCCGGGCGCCGTTTCCTCGCAGGTCACATCGCGGAACGCCATAGCCAGGCCGTTGCCCAGCACCTTCGCGCAGGCCTCCTTCAGCGCCCAGAGAATCGTCAGGCGTTCCTCCGGAGGCCGTGATCCGATCACGACGTCGCGGTCATGCGCGAACGCATTGGCCAGACTCAGCAGACGTGGCGACATTTCCTCCACATCGATACCGATTCTGATGGCGGGCGTGCTCGAGGCTCCGGCACAGGCGAAACGCCCCTTGTGAGACAGAGAGCAGTCATACCCAGGGTGGGCGGGCAACCCGGGTGCGAAGGAGAGTCGGGGCCGCCCGCGACTGTCCTTCATGATGGCGCACTCCCGCGGATCGCCGAGGCGCCGACACCGCAGGAGCATGGTCTTGAGGCAGACCCGTGCCGCAAGCCACTCCCGGCGGCGCGAGGGATGCCGCAGCCGCTCGTATTCCTCGTGCTCCTCGGGAGTCAGAAACCGACAGGCCTTCGATTCCGTGTCGGCCAGTCGTGTCACATCCAGTAAGGACACCTCGACGTCGCCTTCCCCGAGGGCGAGCGGTGTCAGCTCGACGTCTTCTGCCGGCACAGATCGGCTCCAGGAGTCACGCACCCGACGACTATACCGGGGTCCACCGATCAAGGTCGGAAGGAAGTTCTGAAATAGCGCCCGGGAAGAGTCAACCGTCCTGCCGGTGTCGTAGCCCTCGGACTGATCGCGCTGGTACTCGGCCTCGAGCTGGCCCCGGCCGGTGCGACGCAGGCGGCCGAGCTGCTCGTCTACTCCGCGCGCCACTACGGTCAGGAAGCAGCGTTCGAAGCGTTCACCAGGAAGACCGGGATCCAGATCCGAGCTCTCGTCAGCTCCCTGCCGCGGCGCCCGCGTAGTCCTTTCGGTGGAAGTAGTTGGCGTTGTAGAACTCCAGCACGAGGTCGCGGTAGACGGCGCGGGGATAGCGCGGCGGGTCGCCGGCGCACGTCGGTAAGCACTCGATGACGGAATCGACGTTCGGGCTGTAGAAGAACGCGATCGAGTACCGGTCCTTCCCCGAGTCGTTCAGCACCCCGTGCGGCGTCGACAGGAAGCGGTCGTTCGACCACCGCTTCATGATGTTGCCGAGATTCACCAGAAAGGTCCCCGGAATCACCGGGGGCGCCATCCACTCGCCGCTCGGCAGACGGACGGCAAGGCCCGGAACGTCCTCTCGCGCGAGCATCGTGATGAACGAGTTGTCCGTGTGGGGCCCTTGCCCGAACTGCTCCGCGTCGTCCGTCTCCTGGGGCGGGTAGTGCAGGAAGCGGAGATTGATGTGCGCCTCGTTCCGGAAGAACTGGCCGAAGTGGTCCGCGGGCATCGCGAGGGAACGCGCGAGGACCGGGAGCAGGCGCTCGCCGAGTCCCTCCAGGGTCTTGAAGTACGCCACCATCGCCGCCCGCATTCGCTCGTGGCCCTCGGGCCACTGATTCTTGCCGCGCAGGGGCGTGCCGGCGACGACGTCCGGGTGATCGGCGCTCCGGTCGTGGCTGATGAAGAAGCTCTCGTTGAAATTCGGCCGGGTCGCCTTGTGGACGGTCGAGTGTCGCTGCATGCTCTCGTTCACGGCGAGGTATCCGATATTGTTCTCGTTGATCTTGAGCCGGAGATTCGAGTCGAGCGGTATCGCGTGAAACTCGCGGGATGCCGCGAAGGCCGCGTCGATCAGCGTTTGCGGCACCCCGTGGCCGGCCAGGTAGAAGAAGCCGACCGTCTCGCAGGCGCGCCGCACGTCGCGCGCCGCGCCCTCGAGCGCCCCGGGCTCCGCGCGGAACGCAGGACCGACGTCGATCAAGGGGATCGCCTGGGTCGCCTCGTCGACGTCCTTGACCGCCAGAGCCTTGAAGATGCTCATGTCAGTGCCTCAGTTCGCTCGCCCACTCTTTGAGATCCTAACGCCGCCCCGGGGCGGGGGCCAGGAGGTTTTGGCGCCGGCGGCGCCGTTTGACAGCGGCGGGAGCCAGTCACTAGGGTAGTTACCGGAATCGGGCCTGGGAGGGGTGGCGACATGAGAGCAGTTCCAACGACGTCGCGTCGCGGGTTTTTCAGACTGGTCGCCGTGATGTCGACGGCGCTGGCGGGGATCTGGACGGCGGTCACGGCGCAGGCGCAGCCACTCCGGCCGACGCCGAGTTGTCCCGACGCTCCGCAGCCGACGCCCCGGCAGACCGAGGGCCCCTACTTCAAGCCGGACTCGCCGAGGCGGGAGTCGCTTCTGGAGCCTGGGATCAGTGGAGTGAGGATCGTCGTGGCCGGCGTGGTCCTGTCCACGAGCTGCCAGCCGGTCCCGCGCGCGCTGATCGACGTCTGGCACGCTGACAGCAACGGAGCGTACGACAACGCCGGCTACCGACTGCGCGGCCACCAATTCACCGACGATCAGGGACGCTATCGTCTCGAGACGATCGTGCCGGGGAACTACGTCGGCCGGACACGCCACTTTCACGTGAGGATGCAGGCCCCGAACCGTCCGGTGCTCACGACCCAGCTGTACTTTCCGGGCGAAGCGGGGAACGGACGGGATCCCATCTTCAATCGCGACCTAGTGATGCGGGTGCAGGACGCCGCCGACGGAAAGATGGCGACGTTCGACTTCGTCCTTCGATCCTGAATCGATGACACCGGTGCGGGTCGCGGCAGTGGGCGTCGGGGGGTGGGGGCGCGTGTTGGCCGACGCGGCCCGGCAGGGGACGGGTCTCGCCATCGTGGCCTGCACAAGCCGCTCGACCGACACCCGAGCGGCCTTTGCCAAGGCCCACAGCTGCCGGGCCCTACCGAGCTTCGAGGCGGTCCTGGCCGACCCGGATGTGGACGGCGTGCTGATCACCACGCCCCACTCGCTCCACGCCGAGCAGGTGGTGGCGGCCGCCAGGGCCGGCAAGCACGTCTTCGTCGACAAGCCGTTCACCCTGACCGTCGCCGACGCACAGCGGGCGACGGAGGCGTGCCGCCGGGCTCGGGTCGTCCTCGCCGTTGGCCACCAGCGGCGCCGGCAGCCCGCGAGCCGCGCCCTCAAGCGCCTCCTGGACGAGGGAGCGATGGGCCGCACCGCTCAGATCGAGGGCAACTTCTCGGCGAACATCGGTTTCGCGCTCACGCCGGACATGTGGCGCGCGGTCCGCGCCGAGACACCGGGCGGCCCGATGACCAACCTCGGCATTCACCATGTCGACACCTACCGGTATTTCCTCGGCCCCATCGCTCGCGTGACCGCTTTCGTGCGCCGCGTGGCGCTCACGGGCGTGGAGATCGACGACGCGACCTCCATCCTCTTCGAATTCGCCTCGGGCAGCCTGGGCTACCTCGGGACCTCGTGGGTGCACGCGAACCGCACAGCGGTCATCACGGTGCACGGGACCGAGGCGCAGGCGTGGAGCGAGGCGGATGGCACACGGCTTTTTCTCGCGCGTCGCGGGCAGTCCGAGCGAACCGCGGTGCCCCTGACGGCGGTGGACCCGGTGGTCGATGAGCTCGCCGAGTTCGCGCGGTGCGTGAGAGACGGGACGACGCCGGAGGTCGGCGGCGAGGAGGCGACGGCAAACATCGCCGTGCTCGAAGCAATCGTCGAATCTTCGAAGACCGGACACGCGGTGCGCGTCGACGGCGCCGGCCAGGAGGCCCCTCGTCCATGACCGATTTCACGAGCGAGGTTCGCGACGGGATGCGCATCGACTGGGACGTCCCGATCCGCATGGACGATGGCCTCGTCCTTCGCGCCGACGTCTATCGGCCTCTCCAGGCGGGCAAGTACCCGGTCATCCTGACCTACGGCCCGTACGGCAAATGGCTCCACTTCGAAGACCTCTACACCGACCAGTGGCAGCGCATGGCGGCCGAGCACCCGGACGTCCCAGGGGGCTCGACGAACAAGTACCAGAACTGGGAAGTGGTCGATCCCGAGAAGTGGGTGCCGGACGGCTACGTCTGCGTCCGGGTGGACTCGCGCGGCGCCGGCCGGTCGCCCGGTCAGCTCGACATCTGGTCGGCCCGGGAGGCGAAGGATCTCTACCACTGCATCGAGTGGGCGGCCGGGCAGCCGTGGAGCACCGGCAAGATCGGGCTGAACGGCATCTCGTACTATGCGATGAACCAGTGGCAGGTGGCGGCGCTGCAGCCGCCCCACCTCGCGGCCATCTGCATCTGGGAGGGCGCGGCCGACTATTACCGTGACCTCAGCCACCACGGGGGCATCCTCTGCACGTTCGGCAAGGCGTGGTTCCCCTCGCAGGTCGTCCGGGTCCAGCACGGACGTGGGACCCGAGGATTTCGCAGCCGGATGAACGGAGACTGGGTGTCGGGGCCGCCGAGCCTGACCGAGGAGGAGCTCGGTGGGAACCGGCGCGACTTCTTCGAGGATTGCTGGCAGAACCCGCTCGCCAGCGACGCGTACTGGCGCTCACGCATGCCCGACTGGTCGCAGATCAAGATTCCGCTCTTTTCCGCGGCCAACTGGGGCGGGCAGGGGTTGCATCCCCGGGGCAACTTCGAGGGGTTCGTGCGCTCGGCGTCGAAGCAGAAGTGGCTCGAGGTCCACGGCATCGAGCACTGGACGCACTTCTACACCGACTACGGCGTAAACCTCCAGAAGAAGTTCTTCGGCCACTTCTTGAAGGGCGAGGACACGGGATGGAAAAGGCAGCCGCGGGTCGTGCTTCAGGTGCGCCATCCCGGTGAGACGTTTGTCGAGCGGCACGAGAAGGAATGGCCGCTCGCCCGCACGCGGTGGACCAAGTTCTATCTGAGCTCGGCCGACCAGAGCCTGGCCCGCGCGCCCGTGGGCCGGCGAGGCAGCGTGACCTACGATGGCCTGGGCGACGGCGTCACTTTTCTCACGCCGCCCTTGCCGAGGGCGACCGAGCTCACCGGCCCCATTGCGGCGAAGCTCTACGTCTCATCCCAGACGACGGACGCCGACCTCTTCCTCGTGGTTCGCGTGCTGACGCCGAACATGAAAGAAGTCGTGTTCCAGGGCGCGCTCGATCCGCACACGCCGATCGCTCAGGGGTGGCTCCGGGCTTCACATCGGAAGCTCGATCCGAAGCTCACGCTGCCCTATCGCCCGTACCATACCCACGACGGGAAGCAACCGCTCACGCCGGGCAAAGTGTACGAGCTGGACGTGGAGATCTGGCCGACGTGCATCGTGGTGCCCGCAGGCTATCGGATCGGGCTCACGGTGCGCGGTCGCGACTACGAGTATCCCGGCGGCCCCTCGACCGGGCTCGGGACGCTCGGCGCGGTCTTCACCGGCGTCGGCCCCTTCCAGCACAACGATCCGCGCGACCGGCCGCCCGGGGTCTTCGGCAAGAAGGTCACGATCCACTGCGGTCCGGGTCGGCCCTCACACGTCCTGCTCCCGATCATTCCGCCCGCCCGGTAGCGCGCTTCCTTCAGCCCTGCATCGCGCGCCAGATCTTCTCGGCTGCGAGCGGCATGTCCACGTGGCGGATGCCGAACGGCGTCAGTGCGTCCACGACCGCGTTCACGATCGCCGGAGGCGCCACGCAGGCGCTGCCCTCGCCGACGCCTTTGACCCCCAGCGGGTTGAGGGGCGACGGCGTCACGGTCCGATCCACCACCAGCTCGGGCATGTCGTCGGCACGCGGAATCGCGTATTCCATGAACGTTCCCGTGAGCAGCTGACCGTCCTCGCCGTAGGCGATGCGCTCCTGCAGCGCCTGGCCGAGCCCCTGCGCGAAGCCGCCCACGATCTGTCCGTCGATGAGGAGCGGGTTGATCGCGTTGCCGCAGTCGTCTACTGCGACGAAACGCTCGAGCCGCACCTGGCCGGTGTCGCGGTCGACACGAACCACGGCCAGGCCGGCCCCGAAGCTCCACGACGGCTGATCCTGGCGGAAGAACACGGTCGCTTCGAGCCCGGGCGTCTCCTGCGGGGGCAGTCCCATCCCGCGATGCGCGAATTCGCCGACCCGATCCCACCCGACGATCTTTTCGGGCACCCCTTTGACCTGAAACCCGCCGCGCGCGAGCTGGAGATCCTCCGGACTGGCCTCCAGAAGCCTGGCGGCGAGCCGCCGTCCCTTCTCCCTGATCTCCACTGCGGCCTGGGCGAGCGCGTTTCCGCCGAGACCGGCGCTGCGGCTGCCGAACGTGCCGATCGCCTGCGGCGCGCCCAGGGTGTCGCCGTGGCGGACGATCACGTCGTCGTACGCGACGCCGAGATGGTCGGCGACGATCTGGGCGAAGGTCGTCTCGTGCCCCTGGCCGTGCGGGCTCGATCCGGTGACGGCGGTGACCTTGCCGCTCCGTTCTACCCGGACAACTCCGCTCTCCCAGCCCAGGACATTGGTGGATTCGACGTACGCCGCGACACCGATCCCCATGATCTCGCCACGCGTGCGCGCCTCGGCCTGCGCTCGGCGTAGACCTTGATAGTCCGCGAGCTCCACCACGCGGTCGAGCGCTCTCGCGTAGTTCCCGGAGTCGTAGGCGACGCCGAACGGCGTGCGGTGGGGGAACGCCTCGGCCGGGATGAAGTTCCGCCGGCGAATCTCGACGGGGTCGAGGTGGGTAGCCCGAGCCGCCTCGTCCATGAGGCGCTCGATGAGGTAGACGCCGACGGGCCGTCCCGATCCCCGGTAGGGCCCGGTCGGCGCGGTGTTCGTGTAGACGCCGATGCTCAGAAGCTCCGCGTTCTGGATCCGATAGGGACCGAAGATATGAGTCGAGGCGGACATCGGGGGCACGAGGGACAGCCCGAGCAGATGGGCACCGAGATCGAAGACCGCCTTCGCTCTGAGACCAATCAGCTCTCCGTCGGCGGTCAGGGCGCCTTCGGCTTCCGACACGGCGGCCCGCGCCTGAATGGTGGTGAGCAGGTCCTCGGTGCGGGTCGAGATCCATCTGATGGGGCGACCGAGCTGACGCGCGAGCGTGGCCGCGACGATTTCTTCGCGGTAGAGCGGCCCCTTCACCCCGAAGCCCCCTCCGACATCCGGCGCGATGACGCGGAGCTTGTGCTCGGGAAAGCCGGTGACCGCCGCGAGATCGGCGCGGGACAGAAAGGGGTTCTGGGTGGTCAACCACAGGGTCAGCTCGTCGCTCCCGGGGTCGTACCGCGCGAGCACGCCGCGCGGCTCCATCGGGGCTCCGGCCAGCCGGTTGTGGTCGAGGCGCACCTTCACGATATGGGCGGCCCTCGAGAACGCTCCGTCGACGTCGCCGCCCTTGAGCGGCCAGCTGAAGGCCTGATTGGTCCCGAGCTCAGCATGGGCAAGGGCAGCTCCGGGCTCGAGGCCGCGTTCGGGGTCGGCGACCGCCGGAAGCGGCTCGTACTCGACCTCGATCAGCTCGGCGGCATCGCGAGCCAGCGACGGGCTCTCGGCGACGACCGCTGCGACCGGAACGCCGGTCGAGTCGACGACGGCTTCAGCCAGGTACGGACACTGGACCTGCTTGAGTCCCGGCAGCATCGCCATGAAGGGGAGTGGTCGCAACGGCCCGAGATCCCTGGCCGTCACGACCCGAACCACGCCGGGGGCTCTGCGAGCCGCGTCCATCCGGAGCGCGGTCACGCGGGCGTGGGCATGCGGACTCCGAAGAAACGCGAGGTGCGCGAGCCCCGGCAGCTTGATGTCCTCGACGTATTGCCCCCGACCCGTGATGAGCTTCGGATCCTCCGTCCGCTTCAGCGGCCGGCCGACGTACGGCTCGCGATCGATCTCGCTCATCGGCCTCACCCGGCCATCGTGTGGCTCAGCTCGCCGACGCCCTCGATCCACAGCTGCACCGTGTCCCCGGCCTTCAGGAACATGCGCCGCGGCATTCCCACGCCCGCCGGGGTTCCCGTCAGGACGAGATCGCCCGGGTGCAGCGTCACGCGGGAGGACAGCATGGCGACCTGCTCGGCGGTGGTGAAGATCATCTTCCCCGTATTGGAGTCCTGCATCAGCTTGTCGTTCACCCACAGCTTCAGCGCGAGGTTCTGAGGGTAGGGGATATCGCTGGCCGGCACGATCCACGGGCCGAGCGGACAGGCGCCGTCGAAGCACTTCTGGCTGAGCCAGTCGTAGTGGAAAGGCGAGGTCGCGGGATTCTTGTCGCGTCTCATGACGTCCCGCGCGGAGAGATCGTTGGCGATGGTGTAGCCGGCGACATAGTCGAGCGCCTTCTCCACCGGCACGTCCCGCGCCGCCTTGCCGATCACCGCGGCGAGCTCGACCTCCCAGTCCACCATCTGCGAATAGACCGGTATCTTGACCCGGGCGCCAGGTCCCACCACCGAGCTTCTCGAGGTCTTGACGAAGTGCCAGGGTTTCTCGCCCAGCTCCTTCATGGTCGGCCCGGGCGCCTGACCCTGGGCACGCGCCATCTCGGCCATGTGATCGGTGTAGTTGGCGCCGGCGCAGTAGATGTTGCCGGGATAGAGCACCGGGGCCAGCAACCGAGCGCGCTTGAGCGGCATGCCCTTGACGCGCCCCTTGCCGGACTCGATTCGCTTCGCGGCCTGGGCGAGGAGCCGTTTGGCCCGGCTCCAGTCATCGAGCACACCGAGCACGCTCGAATGGGCGGAGAGGCCTGTGACCTTCGCCGCGTCGTACACCGTATCGCCGACGAGCACCCCGGCGCGCGCGGCTTGACCCGCCTGATAACTCAGTAGCTTATAGGGCATGGCTTAGGTCCCTCCTTGAAGCGGGAGAATCCCGCTGAGGGAAAGTGGTGTGGCCAGGACCTTGCCGAGGGTCCGACGATACCATAGCCTGTCGCACGCGACCGACCACTCGAACGGGGGACCCCATGAAGCAGCTGACCGCCAACGTCTTCGTCGAGACCGGGCTCCGCGGGTGCAATCACGGGATCGTCACAACGTCCGACGGAATCGTGATGATCGACAGCCCGCACAAGCCCAGTGACGCCCTCAGACTCAAAGCGGACGTCGAACGCCGCGGACGGCTCCGCTACATCCTGAACACCGAGCCCCACGGCGACCACTGGACCGGGAACGCGTACTTCGACGTGCCGGTGGTCGCTCACGAGGGCGTGCGAACACGGATCCTGGCCACTGATATGGCCGCGCACGTCGCCCGAATAGCGTCGTTCGGGCCGGAGGAGCCGAAGCTGCTGGAGGGCTATCGGCCCAACGCCCCGGTGATCACGTTTCAGAGCGAGATGAGGCTCCACGTGGGCAACCACACCTTCCGCTTGGTCCACATGCCCGGCCACACGGCCTACCAGGCCGCCGTGATCGTGGAGGAAGAAGGTGTCGTCTTCACCAGCGACAACATCTTTTGTAAGGTGCACACCTGGCTCCAGGAGGCGGATCCTGACCTCTGGCTCGGGGCCCTGGAATCGTTGCGAGGTCTACGAGAGGACACGTTCGTCCCGGGTCACGGCCCCGTGTGCGACAAGCAGTATCTGAACGAGCAGGGCACGTTCATCCGTGAGTGGGTCGATTACGTGCGCGGCGGCGTCGGGCGGGGGATGACCAAGGAGCAGTGCGTGGCCGACCTCACGGCGATGACGGACCGGTATCCGATGGACGTGGGCCAGGACGGCATGGCGCCGGGCGTGATGAAGATGAACGTCGCCAACCTCTACGACTTCGTGACGGGCTCGGGCATCCACCGACGTGGCTGACTGACGTTGGGGACTCTCAGCCGAGTAAGGTTAGGCCGGTCTTTCACCGAGCGCTGGCAATGCGCCGGCCGATTGCGCGCGATGGCTGGTGGAACTAAAGTCCCCGGTCGGCGCCGCTGACTACGATGAGACACTCGCGATCCTGGGAGCGCGTCATAGAGGCGCTGAGACAATGAGCACGCGACTCACGATCCTCCGTCGTGGCGACGGAGCCTTTGCACGTTGCGACTGCTGCGGTGAGCCTACCCGGGAGGTAGAAGCTGCCGTGCGGATTCTTTGCTCAGGTTGCGGCCGGTATCTCTGCGAGGCCTGCTCGCGCCAGTGTCGCCATGCCGCGCAGGACCACCGCCACGTGGGGATCCAATGACGCCGGCTTGGTTCAACTGACTTCTGCTGCCGTGACCGATCACCGGCTCGCCAACCTCCGCGCCACCGTCGGCTTCCTCCAGCTCCCGCCGCGTGCGCCCGCGCTGCCGTTGTCCCGGCGCTCTATGCCATAATTCGGCCCGAAAAGGAATGCGCTCAAGAGCCGAGATTGAGGCGGCCGAGCGTGAAAGGACATCACCATGACCGTCACTTCCGAGGAACTGGTGATCCTGGTCAGGGTGCTCACCGCTGTTGTCGTCGGCGCATTGATCGGGTTCGAGCGCACCTTCCACGGACGTCCAGCGGGATTCCGCGCCCACGCGCTTGTCTGCATCGCGTCGTCCTTGCTGATGCTGGTGACCGTCTATCAGAACCAATGGATGACAATCGTTCCGCTCGATGCCATCCGTACCGACCCCACGCGAATGGCCCAAGGCATCATGACTGGAATTGGCTTTCTCGGTGCCGGTGTGATCTTTAAGGAGGGGCTGACTGTTCGCGGTCTCACGACTGCGGCATCCATCTGGGTAACGGCGGCCATCGGCATTCTGCTCGGGACGCTGAGGTGCCGCGCTGGCTGCAGGCCAGCTTCAACGCTCGGGACATCTCCTATCAACCGATTGTGCTCACCAGTCATCCGCCGAAGCGGCGCCTGTCGTTCGCTCTCGACGATACTCGCTACGTCGCGGTGATCACGCTCACCAACGTCAAAGGCACGGTCGTTCCCTTGAAGTAACGACCGGTAACAACGCCCGCAGCCCCCCTTGTGACCCTTGCAGTATCTGTCGCTTCTCGGCTGGCGGACGTGACGCTGCATACGCGCCGGGGCGAGAAGGTGTGGCCGCAGGTGAAGGCCGAGTTCAAGAAGGCGCTCGCGCTGAGGAGTCAGATCCGGCGAGCGGGGTGGTTCAACTAGGCGCCGACACCGTACGCCCGCAGCACAGATTGCTGCGCGAGCGGCCGGTGCTCGGCGGTAGCTCGCGGTACAATAGGTAGGTGCTCGAGATCGCGCTAACGATCGGTGGGCTTCTTCTTTCGGTGCTGACCTACTTCGCGGGCGTGAGGCACGGCAAGAGGTATCGAGAGGAGGACCGAGCTGCTGCGTCTGAACACGACGCAGATCACCGGATCGACAGAGTCGTCCAACGATACGCGCTTCGCGTCCGCATCAACCAGACCGGCGCGCTGCACGGCCTGCTCGTAGCAGGTGTCAAGAACCTTCGGTCGTCTGACGAGATCCGGTTGGCGCGGGAGCGGGCCACCGCGCAGACCGGCAACGACCCTCTTCGCCAGTACTCGCTGGATGGCGTGGACCTGAAGGAGTTCGTCGACGCGTGCGACTTCGATAACGTGTCCATCAGGAACGAGCGGGAACTGCTCGCAAGGTACGGCAAGCGCCCAGATGCCTAGATCTCGTCCAGAGAAGAAGAGCCCGGCGTCAGCGCCGACCGAGCGCCGCGTCCTCCCGATGGAGCTTCAGATCGGCGACCGGCTCGTCGACGAGACCGGGGAATGGGAGGTCATCGGCCGACCATACACAACGGCCGGCGGCAAAACCGCGCACGTTCGCGTTCAGAGGGTCGGCCAGCCTGACGTCACCGATCTGCGGACGTGGGGCGCGCACGAGCGCATCGCCGTGAGGCGTGCGACCGCCGAGGAGGGCGAGTGATGATGCGACTCGGACGAAGGGCCGCGCTGCTCGTCGCGTTCTGCGCGCTCGCCGGCTGCGCAACCGCGAATACTCCGGAACAGGAGCGCACATGGGCTGCCTATGAGGCCTGCAAGGCCGAGGGCCGTGTCACTCATGTCTATATCTATCGGGTTGAGCCTAATGGCCTGGCGAGGTGGAGAGCCTCCGATACCGCATACGGGTTTCAGGAAGCTCAGGCGTGTATGAAAGAGCAGCTCGCCAAGCTTAGAAGGCCATGACGATCCTGGGCGACACGGACGCCCGCCTCCGGCACCCCTGGCTCCGCATCAACCGCGTCCTGCGCGCGATGCTGCACGAGCGCTGGAGCCCGGAGGCGTGGCAGCACGTCCGCGTCGAGTTCAAGAAGGCGATCGCACTCCGGAGTCAGATTCGGCGCGCGGGGTGGTTCAACTGACCGTCACCGACGCGCCGACCGAACGACCCCAGTTTCAGCCGGCGGCGCGAGCGCGGCGCTTCTTCTGCTTCTTCTTGAAGGCGGCGCGCCTGCGCGCGGTCTTCCTCCTGCGCTTCTTCTCGCGCATGGCAGTCTCCTCGCGGTTGAAAGAGTTGGGGTAGTGCTCGGTGACGTCCGTCGATCATAGACCGCCCGTGACAAGGCGCACAACCGCCGCGATCGGCACCGACGCAACCAGCTCCACCTGGAGATCTATCGGGACATCGCGGTCCAGAGCGCGAAGACGTCGCGCGCGCTGCAGGTCTTCGGCTCGATCGGTCTCCAAGCGGACATGGCCGGCCACCGCAGAAGTCAGCGCGCTGACGGGCGCCCTCGAGAAGTGGGAGATCTCCCTCGGCGCCGGCGTCGCGAACTTCAAGCGGGCGCTGAGCGACGGCCTGAGCGAGACGAGCAAGGCCGTCGACCGCATCCAGCCGGCCCTGGCGTTCGCGAGGACGCCGGCCGATCTCGACGCGGCGAAGACGGCGGGGAACTACCTCCACCTCTCGATCCGGGACCTCTAACCTGGATTCTGCCTATCGGGTTAACTCCGAACGGTACAACATGTCGTAGGTCGTGGGGCCATGGACGCCGGAGGCGA